>Ga0326727_10004476_pt1 | contig 41939 bp, 23 predicted proteins | sample MB2enrmetagenome_FD_207643 | JGI IMG/M metagenome (GOLD analysis project Ga0326727, IMG submission 207643) | Lab enriched peat soil microbial communities from McLean, Ithaca, NY, United States - MB29MY | ecosystem: Environmental > Terrestrial > Soil > Wetlands > Peat | place: USA: New York...
CAAAGGTGTACGTCGAGGGGGGATTGAATGCAGTGATGCTCTGCGATGCTTTACTGACTGTGATGCTCGCCTGTACCTGCGCGGCTGCTGCGTAGTTGCTGTTGCCGGCCTGATTCGCGTCAATGATCAGCGTGCCGCCGCCTACGCCGGTTACTGTCAGCGTGCTGCCGCTGATGGAGCCGGTGGCCGTGGATGCTCCGTCAACCGAGTAGACAACCGAGACACCCGATGCGCCGCCGGTTGCGCTCAGCGAAATCGTGCCGCTGCCAAAGGTGTACGTTGAAGGCGGTGCAAAGCCGGTGATGGTTTGCGTGGCCTGATTGACAACAACCGTATTCTGTACCTGAGGCGCTGCGGAGTAACTGCCATTGCCAGCCTGATTTGCATCAATGATGCAGTTACCAACGCCGGTAAAGGTCAACGTAGTACCGCTCACGGAACATGCGCCACTCGTCGAGCTGCCGTCAATGGTGAAAGCAACTGTCAGACCGGAGGTTGCTGTGGCGACCAGCGTCACTGCCGAGGCGCCGTAAGTCACAGGCGTCGCCGGTGCTGTGAAGGTGATTGTTTGCGAGGCCTTGTTGATGACAACCGTATTCTGTACCTGAGGCGCTGCGGAATAGGTGCCATTGCCAGCCTGATTTGCATCAATGATGCAGTTACCAACGCCGGTAAAGGTCAACGTAGTACCGCTCACGGAACATGCGCCACTCGTCGAGCTGCCATCAATGGTGAAAGCAACTGTCAGACCGGAGGAGGCTGTGGCGACCAGCGTCACTGCCGAGGCGCCGTAAGTAACAGGCGTCGTCGGCGCCGTGAAGGTGATCGTCTGAGAGGTCAAACTCCCCGAAACGGTGGAGTAGCCGTTCAGCGTGAAGTTGGTAACGACACTGTTTGTATCCTTGGCGCCGAGCGTACCGGTTCCATTGCCGGAGGCCGGATTGAAGGTTACAGCCACCACGCAGTCATAACTAGCATCAATGTTGTTCGTCTTGCTACAGGCCGCCGATCCAAGCGAGAAGCCTGTACCAGAAATCGAGAAGTTGTTTGCAGGCGTCGCAGTGCTGAAAGGCGCATCGTTGGCAAAGTAGTGAACGCGCAAATTCAACGTCTGAGAACTCGAAAGCGGAGCCAGCGCTGTTCCAAAGCTCTTGCCGCTATATATCTCGCGGATAACGTTGAAGTATCCATCGGTCACATACAGGTTGTCATTGCTGTCAACGGCAAGCTGACCCAGACTGTAGAGGGCGTTATACGTAACCTGATCGGAGGTTGCGCAGCCCGAACCGAGGGCATCGGTCGAACTTGTTCCCGTCAGGATGCTTCCCGTTGCCGTGCAGGCTGTTGCCGAACTCTCGGGGACGACTGCCGGGACTGTTGCACTCGTATGTCCAAATACCGTTGTGGTCTGCCCGGTCTTTGCATCAATGCGAATGATGTTTTGATCGTCGTCCGTGGATAAATAGACGTTACCCTGACTATCGGTCGCTGAACCCCAGACGGCCGATTTTACCGATTGTCCGGTGGCGTACTCAAAGCTCTTGCTTGCAGCGACCCATGGGTAAGCGGTCGCCAATGGATCGTAGGTGCTCAGGAGTTGATAGGTGTACCCTGCTGCGGGCGTTGTTATTGCTCCCGGCCCCTCCAGAATGGTTGACATTGGATCTGGAGATGGACAGGAGGGTGCCTGACCGGCAACCTCGTAGGTCACCAAGGCTCCACGGTTGTTGTAACTGGTGGTTCCGTAAAGACCGGTGATGAGGTTTCCGCAATTATCAATCTCCAGAGAAGATGGCGGGTACATATTGAAGGTTCCCTGCGCACCAAACCCGGAGTTTGTGTCGGGTGTATAGATGCTGCCTGTCGTTGTCCCGTTGCCGTATCCGTAGGCGCTGTTATTAATCGGGCAGCCCAGATAGGTAGGCGCAACAGTAGCACTGGAAGCAGCAGCGCTGCCTGGAACCAGATAGATACAGGCGTTGCTGTTGTTGAAACCACCCAGAACCGTACCTACGGAATAGGCAGGAACTGTTACCGATCCAACTGTAATGGGGGAACTGGTTACATTAATCACACGGATATCGTCATTCGCCGTTACGGTTGTATTGCTTCCCTCGGCAACGTAGACGATGCCGTTGTAGTCCACTGCAATTGCCGATGACCCGGCAGCGTTGAATTGCGAGATAAGAGGATACTGGCCCAAAACACAACTGCTGCCGCAGGCAGGTGTTCCATGGGTGTGAGTACCCAACGTGACAGAGAGATTGTCCTGCGTAAGTCCGGTTCCTGACGATGTGCTGTTCAAACTTGGGTAATAACCAGCCACAATGTAGGTGTAGCCGGCCGTTGGCGATGACACATACTGAGTGCCCACGTTGATGGTCATAGCAACACCACTCGTGCCCTGTGCATAGTACTTACTGCTCGTACTGCAGGCGCTGCTTGTAGGGCAGGTCGTTGTGTTGGTGGTAGAAGCGACTGTGGCGTAATAAAGATTCTCAAGATAGCCGGTCAACGGATTGGCAACACCGCCAGCCGTAGTGGTGCCCGCATAAATCACACGAATATGCTCTGAACCATCTGTCCCAAAATAGACATTGCCCCAGCGGTCCACAGCAATCGGATTGGCATTTGGAGATGAATAAAGGTTGATTTTGGCTGCTGTTGCGGCGGCGGAATCCCCGGCGAAGGCTCTGTTGGCACCGCACGAGGTAGAAGTAGGGGTACAAGAGGTTGATGAGGGAGCAGAACCCTGAAAGTAGGTGTTCGCAATATTCCCTGTTGTCAGGCTCACTTCCTTGACGACGTTGTTATAGGAGTCTGCAATGTAAAGGTTGCTGTCGGTGGGATCAAAGGCCAGACCAGTGGGCCTGTCGAGTTCAATGCTGTTCCACGTGCCGCCGCTGGCACCCGAGGCATAACCACCCTGCGTAAGACCCACCAGAGCCATACTGGCACCGGTTCCGGTATCACCATTTGTAGCCGACTGGGTATAGGTAATCACCGTAGTGGAACCGACCGTAATTGTCCCAATAATATAGACACCATCAAATCCGGAGGGTGTTACCCCACTCACGCCAACGGACTGACCCACAACCAGACCTGTCGTGGTGGAAGCAAGTGTAATGGTCACCGTGTTTGAACTATTCACAATCGAAGTGATTGGGTAGGACTGAGTCAGAGCTGGGTTACTACCCGCCGCAAAGCCGTTGTACCCAATAGGAGCTGCCGTCTGGTTGGGTAACAAAACCGGCGTGGTCTGAGCGGCAGCGGGGATTGCCAAGGCGGACAGCAACGATGTAGCTACTAAGCACGTTGCCAGATTTGCGAGTCGTAGGATGCGTGTCATGGTCTCTTTCCTTCTCTGCCTGGTGCATATCAGCATCTGGCCTTGGTCAACAATTGATTACAGTATCTGAACAAAATTCAACTGCATTGCATGAATCCGGTTAAGCTGTTGTGCTCCTGTCGCGGAACTCATTGCCCGGAAATTCATCCGAGAAAATGAGCAATCCTGAGCACAAACGAACCATCCACAGACGCAGAATCAAACGCAGTCCAACCGAAATCGTTTTCAAGCTGGCATAATCTGCCCCATAACTCATCTTTGTCAAGCAGATTCTTAGAGCTTGTTAAGCTGCTCTCTCAGAGTATACGAGAGCAAAACATTGGCCCCCGGCATAGTCAAAACCCTCTGAAGCCGGTAAATCGTTTCTCCCTACCAGTCAATCGCTTTAGCAGAGGCAGGCCACTCCAGTTCAAAGCCATCCTTGCGAAGATTGGCCTGTAAGTCGCTCAACAGACTGCTATCGTTGCGCATCTGACGGGTACTTTTGCCTGTACGGATGGCCTGGGCTGCAACGGCTCCGGCAGCCTCGCCAATGTTCCATTCTGTGACGTGCATGCGGTAGCAGGCATTGGTCATGTGGGTGGTTCCGATGTTTTTGGCGGCAGGCAACAGGTTCTGAACCCGGATGGGCAGCAGCGCTCCGAGTGGAATCTGGTAGGGGAGGGCGCTGGCGTCAATCGTGTTCGCTCCTCCAGCCGTAGGGTGCAGATCCATCTTGTAGGCACCCACGCCGACCGTGTCCGGAAACAGTACAGCGCGAACCTCATCCTTGGATTTGCCGGTCTCCTTCATGCGCATCTCTGTGCCGACATGCTTTTCTGTGACGGTGAACTCGGCCTTGATACGCCGAGCCTCGCGGATGTAGGGATGCTTGGCCAGTCCATCTTCCGTGTCGGTCACATCCGGGCGGAGCCGCAGCCCCTTGTAGCCGATTCCGCCATCGAACCGAGGCGCATCGGTCTGCATCCAGTAGAGAAGCGACAAACTCAACTGCTTTGCATTGTGAAGATGCTTGAGCCGGTCTTCCACTGAGGAGGTCAGCAGGTCGCCGCCGTGGTAATCGTTCTGGAACCAGTTCACCAGCGTAATTCCGCTGCGATAGACGCCCGGAACGCAGTTGTGCGGGTCGGCAATGCGGCGATAAAACCAGAGATTCCCCCATGTATCGTGCGCGGGGTCGGGATTGGGTGCAAGGTACTGCGTCCAGGGCTTCAGGGTGGTTGGCGCAGGAATCGTCCATCCCAACTGCGGGTACTTGAACTCCGGCTTCAGCTTCGGGACATAACTCTTCCAGAAGGCGTAGTCCTCGGGCTTGTCAATGGTGTGGTCTTCTCCGGCCAGACAATCCATGGCAAAACAATAAGTAAAGCCCTGGCTCCCTGATGGATTCCCTTCTGCGGGAGCGTGGAGTTCGCCGTACTCAGCATGTGATTCCGTTCCGGTGACGAACTCTGTGTTTGTGAGCGGCAGCAGATCGCCCAGTTCGGTTGCATCCAGAAAGTAGCGCGCAGTAATGGTGCGATTTTGACCCGTAACGCTGTCTTTCACCGTAATTGCACGAACGGTATCCCCATCCATCGAGGCGCTCTCCGGGGTATGACGCAACAACAACGTCAACTGACTATTGGAGAGGAATGGCAGCAGCATGTTCTCAAAAACCGCATGATAGACGCGAAACTCTGCCGTCAGGTTATAGATGCCTCCATTGCCGGGATTCAGTTGTGGCCGTGCCGCTGCCTCTGCCGTAAGCGGGAAGTTCTTGCGGTAGTACTCGCGCACGGAATTACGGAAGAAGCGATAGCGTTTGGTGCAGCCGAAGCTCTCTATATAAGGATGTTCATCCGGCGGAACGGCCTGGGCTGTAAACTGTCCGCCGACCCAATCCGTCGGCTCGGTCATCACAACCCGCATGCCGCGATAGAGCGCGGCGAGAGCAGCAGCGACTCCGCCTGTACCTCCTCCACCGATAAAGATGTCACAATCAAACTCCGACTGCGTTGCAAAAGAGAAGCGGCTGGCGGCCAGCATAGCAGCCGAACCAAAAAGAAAATTCCTGCGATTGATTTCCATTCCTGCCCTCTGCTTCCGGTTATGATTGCCGGTTCTTTCACCATCGAAGCCCTTAGAAATCTCTGGAACCTCGAAAAAATACTATGGATGCACAGCCAAAGCCGTCGGAGTAATCGGGGTTTGCACTGGTGTTGCAGTACCGACAAACTGCGTGATCGTCTGTGGCCCCGCAACCCAGATGTTGCCTGAGTTATCCACGGCAAGGGAATACACGCAGCCACCCGTCTGCGTGTTGAGCGTGGGCGTTGTGTAACCGGTAGACGAAGTAATGGTAGCTCCTGTTGCTGTCAGACCGCTGACATAGCCGGTACATCCATAGGTGAGCGGCTGGTAGCTGGCTACCCATACATTGTTGGCTCCATCCAGCGCAATTGAACTTGCGTTCTGCACGCCGCCGGCCGTAAAAGGAGAGCCCGTCAGTTGATTGCCGGTACTTCCATTCACTGCGACGATGCCATCAACCGGATCGGCAATCCAGACCGTACCTGAGCTGTCAATCGCCAGCGGGCCCAGCGTAAGCGTGCTGAAGGTGTTGGTATAGCCAAGCACTCCGGTGGTCCCGTTCAGTTTGTTCAGCGTGTTATAGAAAGTTGTCGTCCAGACATTGCCGGAGGGATCAATGGCGAGGTTCGCAACACCGGTCTCTTCCGTACTGCCAAAGGGACCAACGTTACCGGTGAAGGCTGCACCTGCATTCGTTATGTGACTCACGTTGCCGCCGCCGGTAATCTGGTTTGCTGTCCACACATTATTGGAGGCATCAATAGCCACGCCCAGAGGCAGCGTGACGCCGCCGGTGGTGTAATTATTGATCGCAGAACCGTTGGCAAGAATCTCGGAGATGCCAAGATTCGTAAGCGTCGGGCCATAGGGAACCGAGTTCGTGACCCAGGCATTGCCCAGCGAATCCAGTGCAACCTGCGTGGGCAGAGAGAAGCCGAGGAAGGGCGAGGCTGAAGCAGGAACTCCCTGATTGTTGAGTTCATTCACCGCGTTCAGATCCTGCGCCACCTCCCAGATATTGCCGCTGCCATCCACCGCAATGCTGATCGGTTGCTGGCCGAAGCTGTTGCTGGAATAGGTAATGCCGATTGTCCAGTCATTCGGAGCGCTGTTCAGCGTTGGTGTGTAGGTGGCGTTGCCGGCAAGCTGGAAAAGCGTACTTACATTGTTTGCCGGCGAATGAGCAATATTCAGAATTGCCTGCACGGTGTTGGTTGGCATGGTGCCGGTATTGGTTGCGTTGAACAGGTTGTAGCAGGGGGTTGCAGGACTGGCGACAACGCTGCCCGTTGTCTGCGTACAGCTCACAAGAATATCGGCAAGCGTATCAATCTCCGCCTGAGGTACAGCTCCGTTTCCGGACGATACGCTGTTGGCTGTTCCGGCATTGATGTTGATAAGGTTCGATACTGTTGTGAACGCATTAGCAACACCGTTCGAGGCCGGCGTTGTCGCGCTTGATGAGAGATGACTGCCGTCCGTCATAAAACCGGCGAGGGCATACGCCGTCGCAACCGTGGTCACTTCATTCACCGTGACGCTCTTCTGCGCACTGGTAAAGTATCCGCTTGCAGGGCATGGTCCAAGAGTATTCATCAGCTCGAGCGCAGGGTTGCTTAGCCCCTGGCCAAGGCCCGGATTGCCGCCAACGGCCAGCACGTAAATCTCGGCTCCCGGTGTGCAGGTGTAATCTCCAACCAGGCTGAAGAGGCCCGTAGCGCCGGTCAATGTATATTGACCGATTGCGGTGCTTCCGCTGCTGCCACTCTTGATGAGTGAAGTGGAGGCGCTCCCATAACCGGAGGTTGCCGCTGCCAGCAGATAAACCTGTGCACCGCTGACCGGATTCTGGCCTGCCATCACCTGACCTGTTCCACCCGGCGTCAGCGTTGCCTGTCCCCAGGTGTTAATGGTGGTGCTATATCCCCCGCCGGAGATCAGGAGCGTTCCCCGATAGACCTGAAGTGCGGTCGGAGTAAAGTACAGATTGAAGGTACAGCTACCACCCACCGGAACACTGGTGCAGGTTGAGTTGAGCACAGTAAAGACGCTCAGGCTTGGAGTCAGCGTAAGCGTCTCGACCGCAGCCGTGTTGTTGTAGATCGTGATGGGCCAGGGGCCGCTGGCCACCGATGCCGCATTTTCCGGACCAAAGTCAATCGTCGGATAGGTCTTGCCGCTGCCATCGCTGGCCAGTTGCTGATCCTGATTCCAATTGATGGTGTATCCGCCTGTTATGACTGAACCTGAAACCGTCAGCGCAGGGGAGCTGTACGGCGTTGAACCGCCTGTTCCGGAAACAACCAGACTCGCAGAGTATGCTCCCCCGGACTGGGAGGATAACGGCGTCGGCGCGATGTTGAAGATGCAGCTTGATCCGGCAGCAACCGTAGAGCAGGTATTTGCCAGAGTAAAAGCGCCGGCCTGATAGTTTGATACTCCTGTCAGGGTATAAGTAACTCCGGTAAGTGTCTGGCCGGTCAGATTGGTCACTACAACCGGCCACGGATTTGTTCCTGTCGTACCTGTAATCTGCGCCGGGAATGTTACTTTCGGCCAGTTGAAGACCAGGGAATTCGATAGTGCGATCCCGCTGACCGGTAGCGTAACCGTGTAGTTCGATGAGGTCGAAGTACTGGCCGTCAGAGTTGCAGATGTCGTCGAACCAAAGGCTGACCCGCCCGTGGTCGGGCTAAAGACTACATTAAACATGCAGGTAGCGCCCACAGGCAGAACACTGGTGCAGGCATTGCCCGTAATCGTAAAGTTGGCTGCTCCCGCGCCCGACAAACTGATGGAAGGCGCAGCAACCGAAACACCGCTCAGGTTCTGAAGTGTAACCGGCCATGCGCTTGTGCTTGCACCATAAGCCACGGACTGTCCCCAGTTAAGAAAAGGCCAGTTGAATGCAAGTTTTCCGGTAACCGCAGCATTGACCACCGTAACTGCATTGGAGGTGGAGACAGCGTAGTTAGCATCTCCGCTGTAGTTCGCAGTTACACTGTCCGTTCCCACCCAGATCAGGCCGTAGTAAGTAGCTACGCCATTCACCAGAGTCGCGGTCGCGAGGTTTCCTTGACTCTGTCCGGTTGAGGTAGATGTAAAGGTGACGGTTCCCGTCGGAGTTCCACCCGAACCTGACGCCACCGTTGCAGTCAGCAATACCGTCTGACCCGGAACAATGCTGCCGGTAGAGGAGGTCAGTGTTGTACTGGTGGCCAGATTCGCTACTGTAGTTGTTGTCGGATTCGAGGTTGTACTGTTGTAGTTCAGATCGCCGCTGTAGGAGGCAACCAGGCTGTCCGTTCCTGCCGGGAGTTGCCCGGTATAGGCGATGGAGCCATTGGTCAGATTGAGTGCATTCAGCAGTGTAGTCGCGCTGCCGCCCGCAGGCGTTGCTGTCAGCGTCACCGTTCCGGTTGGAGTCGCTCCTGTACCGCTCACCGTGACGGTCACTGTTACCGTTTGCGTAGGAGTTGCCGTGGCGGGAGCAGAGATTGACACCGTAGCCGTCAGAAGTCCTGCTCCGCTGGCATAACCTGCCAACGGTATGGTGCTGTTGACGCCGCTGGAAGTAACAGCCGTGAGTGTTGCGGTCGTGCTCCCAAAGGTGGATGCCTTGTAGGTGACCGGCAGGTAGCAGTCATAGCTGCCGCCGGTGTAGGCGCCGTTGGTGCTGGACGCCGTCATGCTCACATCCTTCGTATTCTGGCTGCATATCGGAGTACCCAGCGCAAAGGCCGATGCACCTCCACCCGTAATCGTGAAGTCGCCCGTATACGGCGTTGTCAGGCTTGACGGAAGATTATTGCCGTAGAAGTGAACGTGCAGGTACTGCGTTGTGTTGGCTGAAAGAGGCGAAGCTGTGGAGCCGAAAACATTCCCCGCCACCAGCGCCTGAATCACATTGAATCCACCATCGGCAAAAACTACATCCCCGCTCGGATCAATTCCGATTCCATCCGGTATTCCCGTTGAAATTCCATAGGTCGAGCAGCCGTCACCGAAGGGGTTGATGGCGCTGGCCGATGTATTGGTGCCGGTAATCGCAGCCGTTGTACCGGAGTTGAGGACCGCGCAGGCGACCGGCGCAGAAGAGGATGCCGTACTGTATGCCGCAGGCACTGCATACGAAGCATTGAATCCGGCAATCAGCGAGATATGTGCCGAAGCTGCATCCAGCCGATAGACGGAGTGATCCCCGGACTGGTCGCTAAAGTACAGATTACCGGCAGCGTCCGTCACCATGTACCCCGGCTGGCTGAAGCCGGAGGCCGAGGTCGTATTTCCATAACCGGCAGCAGCAGGAATCCACTGGTAATACACCGTTCTGGTCGAAAGGCCATTCCCGGCCAGAAGGTAAACATCATTCTGGACAACATTTGATGATCCATACAGGATGCCCAGCGTGTTGCTCAACGGATTCCCGGAACCGGTCGTCGCATTCGGCGCACCTGCGTACACAACATAGATGCCCTTGGAGTTGCCGTCCGTTACCGCTGTTCCGCTCTGCCCAATATAGATATTGCCCCACGGGTCCACATAAACGCTGACTGCTCCCATCAGTTGAAAGCCGGCAGCAGAGGTTGCAAGCGGCGACAGAGAGCTCGTGCCAATCCCTGTATAGTTCGGCGCCGTCGTAACTGTCTGCGCTATTCCGGTGCAATCGTCCGAACTGCTGCCCGCCAACGCGCTGTAGGTGCAGTTTGATCCGGCATTGCCCGGCTGCCCGGTTACACCCACCGCGCCAAAGACTGTGCCTACGCTGTATGCATCCACATTCACACCGGCAACAGAAATTGCAGTGGAACCCACATTAATCACGCGGATGGTACGAGTACCGGCGTCCACAAAGTAGACGTTCCCGGAGTTGTCTTCCCCAACGCTGAAGATACCGTCTCCCATGGTGACCATGAGCGGGAAGTTTCCCTCGACCATATTGTTGGTGCCTGCCGTGTATTGTGAACCGGCTACGGTATTGGCAACGCTCACCTGAGCATAGTCATTGTTAAGGCCGGGACTCCCGCCGCCGGTTTGCGAAGTAAGATAACCCGGCGCACTCGAGCTGAGATACTTGCCGGCAAGCATGTAGACATTTCCGGTAATCGGAGCCGAAACTCCCGTAAAACGCGACGAGGAATTGCACGGATTTCCGCTATTGCCGGTTGCATTGTCTATGCACGCCTGCGAAAGATATTTTGCTCCGACTGTAACCGTCGTTCCTGAGATGCTGCCGAAATAAAGCGACCCCAGATAGGCCGCAAATGGGTTTGTAACTCCGGATTTGTTCGTTGCCTGACCGTAGATGATTCGTATGTGATTTCCATCGCCAAGGATGACATTGCCCCAGCTATCAACATACATGCCGAAGGATAATCCGGAGCCCTGTGCACTAATTGCGCTGAATCCGGAAGGAGTTGTGTCTCCTTTGGCAATGTTTCCCTGCAGGCAGCCCGTGGCCGAGGTCGAGGGCGCAGAGGTCGTTAAGCTGGTGCAATCCAAAAGAGAATAGGAGGTGGAACTGAAGATGGTACTCGCTGTTCCGATGACCGTCACAACCGTATTTGGTGCGGCGGCTGGAATCTCGCGGATTAAAGAGAGGTCGCGATCCGCCCAATACAGATTTCCCCATGGATCGTAGCCAAGTGAAGACGGAAAGAAAAGCTCAGTCGTCAGCGGGGTCAGGTCTCCGTTGTAAGTCGAGTTGTACCATGTCCCGGCGCTGTTTGATCCCTGTGTGGCCGCTGCGGCCCACGTTGTGCAGGAGCCGCCCAGCGTAACCGCCGTCGTGCATGACACCTGGCTGCCGTTGTATGCAGTCGCTGTCCCGGATGCCCCGGCATATCCCGCCACCGGCACGGCCGTATTCGGTAGAAAAGCAGGTGCCGTCTGGGCAAACAAAGGCGAGGCCAACACTGCTATCACCACGGATGCAGTTGCAAGGCTTGCCAGCTTTCCAACTCGTGATATCCGATTCATTTTTTCTTCCTTCTCGGTCAAAGCTCGCTGCGTATTCATCCCGCTGGAGCCGGCAAGTAAAACCTGATGCCAATTCTTACGATTCCCGCTGCCTTCTAATACAGCGTCGTTGGAGTCTCATAGATACGGATGTTGTTGAAGGTCGCATTCGCAGTCAGCGCAGAACTGCTGCTCACCAGAACCAGATTCGTCGCGCTTCCGGTGTAATAGTTCCCGATGGGAATCATGTAATGCGTTGTCCCGTTCGCGTTCTGGTAATGGTTGAAGCTCTGGACGCCCAGCGTCGTGTTCCCTGCAAACTCAAAGAGATACTTTTGCGCTGCCGTCTGGCTGTAATTGCTGCCAGGAAACAGTCCAATCGCTGCAACGTCCTCGTTCCCGGTTGAGGAGAAGTCAAACTCCAGCATGGTCGCTGGCAATATGGTGTAGCTCAGCGGTGCCACCTGCCACATATTCCCCGTCATTTGCATGGACAACCCGTTGTTTCCGTAGCTCACGCTTCCACTGAAGGGTTTGCCCGATACGGCCTTAAAGTTGAGCGATTGCAGATTCTCCAGCGTCTGCGGAACCACCGTAATGCGTGTCGAAGCGCCACCGGAATAGACTGAATAGCCCATCGCCGGAGTCGTTGTCGCTCCCCAATGCACGTTGTACACGCCGTAAGGAAGTGTCGTCTCCGCCGGAATCGTATAGGTGAAGGTGTAAGGATAGACTGCACCGGGAGCCATCGGGGACGGGATGTTAAAGACCGATGCTGTCCCCGTCAGATACTGAATCTGGTTCAGATAGTCGGTGATACTGATGCCGATATGAGGGCCTTCGCCCGTCACGGTTCCACCCATCGTGTACGTGGTGTTGTTGATAAAGCTAGATGAAAAGGTAATCGTGTCGCCCGGATTCACGGTCTGCTGCGATACGGTCGTCTTGCCCCAATCGAGCGCCGGAGGAATCCCGGCTGTCTCCCCCTGATATTGATAGGCATGGACATATGCGACATTCATAAACTGCGGAAAGGGCGTGGAAGTGCTAGGCGCTCCGCCCGGTCCGCCGAGGTCCGCATCCAGTATCAGGTACATCGGGGACACTAGTTGCCCAACCGTTGAGCTGGTGAACATCAGAACATCATCCACATACAAGGAAACCAGTGTCGGGGTCCATGCCATTGCGTACTTGTGGTATGCGGTTGAAGGGTTAAATGCTGTCAGCCCGGAGTCATAATCTAAATAGCCAAGGCTCACATGCGAGTTCGATCCGACATGACCAAACCAGTTAAAGTCCAGATACGAGGTATTGAATTCAAAGATATCAATCTCAGAAATCGGATCACCGGTCGCGGAGGGAATCGCTCCCGCAGGAAATGGACCCTCGGTCAGCATCCAGAAGGCTGGAAAAACTCCCGGCCCCGGATAGAGTTGTGCGCTGGTCTCAAAATACCCATATGCCTGTGAAAACGCTCCATGGGTCGTAATGGCGCCGCTGGTATAACACTTCACCGAGTCGTAGCCGTTGTCGCACTGCGAGTTCCCGGAAACTCCGCCATTCGGGAAATTAATGGTGCGATTGTCTGCCCGTATTCGCAGACCGCCGCCTGGAATAAAGTCGAAGGTATCCGGCATCCACGTCGGTCTGTCTCCTGCCCACGTCGAAAAATCCGTATAGCTGTTGCTCCACTTCGTCTGATCCAGATAGCCGTTATTGAAGTTGTCTGAAAATGTAAGCGAGCAGGCAACCATTCCGCTGGCAGAGCCGTCGTGGCACAGCGAAGAACTGCTGTCGTTGGGTAACACACGCTTTATATTCGAGCTGGTTGAGCCGCTGCCGTTTGCAGTTCCTATGACAGGCTCCAGACTCTCTCTGGGGACAACTGCGTTTCTCTCAATGGGAGCAGCGCCGGTCTGGAGCGTAACGTCGGAAGTGATCGTAGGGGTCGAGGAGAGGCTGGAAGGATCCGAAACCGTAGCAGAGTCGCTCGTCGTGCTTGTGGCATCATCCGACGTTGTTGCAGGTGCCGCAGGTGCCTGAGCAGAGTTTGCAGAAGCATCCTTCGATGACGTGGCGCAGGAAGGCAGACCGGTAGCAGGACCATCCGAGCAGTTCTGCGCTGCGGCCGCAACACAGAATGCAAACATGCTCATTAGAAGCAACAAATTGTTCCGTCTCATGCTTTCCTCACTTCATACCCCGGAAAAGTGCTGCAATAATCAGAGCGACAATCTCCTGAAATCGTTTTCAGAAGGGAATGATTCTACGCTCCACTAGGGTTTGTCAAGCCACAAATTAGCGCTTCTTAATAAGAACTGCCTTCCCCCTCCAATTCAGTCGAATTAACTTACTCTGGGGGCCCATTTCATCGCCAAAAGCAGATTTTCTGTTGAGGGGGAATAGCCAATCCGGTTCTTATCGGTTCAGGTATGTGTTCAAACAAAACGAAATCGTTTTCCTCGTACAGCAACAGTTCCTACACAGCGAGATTTGTCAAGGCCATTTTTATCTTTGTTTGTTGCAAGTATTTATGTGAGACTAATAATGTGATAAGAGTGAATAACGCAAACGGAAAGTCCCATCTGGAGGCAGGTAAACCTGTCAACCTAAAGATGTTGGCTGGCTATCTGGGGCTGTCAATTGCTGCTGTTTCTCGCATATTGAATGGATCCCCTGCCGCTAAATCCATTCCGCAGGATGTTCAGGATAGAGTTTTCAAAGCTGCCAAGGATCTTGGTTACACGCCAAACGTTTTCGCTCGCTCCCTGCGCAGCAAGCGCAGCTACACCATCGGCATCATGGTAGCCGAGGTCAGCGAAGGCTATGCGACCCTCGTCCTCAGTGGCATTGAGGAGCAGCTTCTTAAAGAGGGATACTTCTACTTTGTCGTCAGCCATCGCAACCGTAAAGACCTGATGAAGGAATACTCGCGCATGTTGATGGGCCGCGCGGTTGAGGGGCTGGTGGCCGTTGGAACCATGCTCGCAGAGGCTCTTCCCATTCCTACCGTCGCCATCTCCGGCCACGATGAGCCGGAGGGTGTCACCAATGTGCTGCTCGATCATAACCGCGCAGCCTCTTTGGCCATGGGGCATCTGGCGGAGCTGGGACATAAGAAGATTGCATTCCTGAAGGGGCAGACCCACGTCACTGATACCAATCCGCGCTGGGATGGAATCGTCAATGCCGCGCGCGCGCTCAATCTGCAAATTGATAACAATCTGGTGGTTCAGTTGGTAGGCGATGATCCAACGCCGGAGCCCGGTTATCAGGCAACCCGCAGTTTGATTGCAAGCGGAGCGGATTTCACAGCCCTCTTCGCCTTCAACGACATGAGTGCCATTGGAGCGATGTCGGCCTTGCGCGAGGCCGGACGCCGCATTCCCCAGGATGTTTCCGTTGTTGGTTTCGACGACATTTTGACTGCCAGCTTCCTTAACCCCGGCCTTACGACCGTGCGCCAGCCTCTTAAAAAGATGGGAACGCTGGCGGCACAAACCGTTTTGCGGCAGATACAGTTTCCCAATGATCCCTTACATGCTGCCCGCCAGTTGGTTGTGGAACCCGAATTCATCATTCGCGGATCAACCGGACCCTGCCCAATTTCCTCCAGCGGCAAGCGCAATAAATAAGAGGAAAAGAGCGTTGCTTTGAAAGACCGTTACTGAATCTCCACCAACACCAGCCCCTGTGCCGGTACGCTCACATGCAACTCCCCATTCGTAATTCTCTGTTTTACTGCTTCCGGCAATATTGCGGCCTTTTGCAACTCGGTAATTTGCTTTTGTGTTGGAAAGGCCGGCTTTCCCATCGCCGCAAATGCAGGATTCACGTCGCCATGAGCGGAATCCAGCCGAGTAATGCTGGCATGGGTTCCTGCATGAGTCAGTTTGATCGTAAAGTTCTTTTGCGCATTCTTCAGCGGACCGGATGTCGGAGCCTCGTAGTTCCAGACCGCAACCACAATCGCACCATCCTTGCGCCGTGTCACCAGTGTTGAATCCGCGTCGGAGCGGAGACGCGTATCCCCAAGCTTATGCAGCATGGCAAATGCATTCAGAGCGGGCTTGGCAATGTTGTCTTCGGCCATCAATCCGTAACCGCCATAAAACGGAGTCTTCACCACGCCCTGCTCCTCAAAAACATCCGAGAAGGACCAGTAGCTCATGATGTTGACCAGACCATCACACTGGCTGATAGTACCCGCAAGCCACGGCCCCATAAAGGACGAGTCTGTAATCGCCGGGTCCGTGTTGTAGGTGGCATTAAACTCGCTCATGATGAAAGGCAAATCAGGATATGCAGATGCCTTGATCTGGTTATGAATCTTTGCCGCGGCACGGCAATCCATTTTGTCCTGCGGGATAACCTCATGAGTTCCGAAGGCGTCCTCTGAGGAGTCGTTGCTATAAATATGCGTCGAAAGAAAATCAACAGGCACATTGTTCTTCTTGCAGTAATCGAGGAACTCCGGCGCCCACTCGACTCTTGCCGTAGCCGGACCGCCAACCCGGAGTTGGCTATCAACCTTCTTCACTGCCCGCGCGGTGTGGTCGTAGAGCTTCAGGTAAGTTCCGAGTTTGGGGTCGCCTGCCCAGAAGTCAATGTTCGGCTCGTTCCAGACTTCGAAGTACCAGCTTCTGACCTCATCAATGCCGTAACGCTCCACCAGATGACGGGTAAAAGCCTCGATCATGGCATCCCACTTTGCATAGTCCTTCGGGGGAGTGATGTATTGCCTGTACCAAAAGAAGTGCTGGGTTGCAGGTTCTGCGGCCAGCTTTTTCGGCATGAAGCTGAGTTCCACAAAAGGCTTGACGCCGTTTTGCAACAAGCCATCGTAAATCTGATCAACGTACGAGAAGTTGTAAACAGGCTTGCCCTGTGCATCTTCGTCGTACAATCCTACTTCATCGTGAAAAATTGCATGAAAGCGAACATAGGTAAAGCCGGTTGCGGCCTTCACGGTTCGCAGGTCGCGGCGATAATCATCGCGCAGGCTCAGAATCGCGCGGCCAGAGCCAAACATCTGCTCCCAGTAGTGCGGAAAAGAAGTACCCGCTGCACTCCCATCAATGCTGAGTTCTACGGAAGTTGGCTGCGGTGATTGTGCCGGCAAAGTTCCGGTCAGCAAACCGGCGAATAGAGCTGCGGTCATAAACGTTTTCACGTGCAAAACAATCCTCCCCTTGGGAGCCGATATTTCCATTGGCATGGTATGGCTGTAAACGATTTCAGACAAACCAGTTTGCTTAACTTGAACCATTTCTGTCAAGCGCGAGGGCAATTCTGCTTCCCGGAACCTCAGGATTCCCAGCGTGTCTGGCAGAAAATTCGCTTGCTGCCGGGTTTATCCTGAGATTCGCACTGCTTTCTCCCGTTGCCTCTTGAAGGAGGAGATCAAATATCCTTCGCCGCCGATTTCTTCAATTCCACCACGGATTCTTAACCGATTCTGCCATTTGATACAAGCATTCTTCACTGCTTCGAAGCTGGAAGACACAAGTCGGGGAAGTAAATTAAATATAATTAAATCATATATTTACAATAATAAACGCATATTTTGAAATCGTTTTCATATTTTTCTTGCTCCCGCTCCTTCTCCGGCAGTATCATTCGCCGGTATGAAAAACCGACTCCTCGTGACCCGCGTTGCTCTTCTTGTCCTTTTCGCGTTGGTGGCACTCAAGCCCACAACTCTGCCTGCTCAGGCTGCGGGTGCAGCCGCCGGAGGCGCCAAACTCCTGTTTGACCCCGGCGCACCGGACGCAATCAGGCAGTTGAGCCTCAATAACAACTGCGAGGGCGATGTCACCTTCACGACCGGCAAACAGGGTGTCGAAGTCACCGTTAAGCCCAACAGCAAATCAAGCTTTCCCGGCGTCTTTATCACTCCGCCGAGGCCCTGGGATGCGAGCGGCTTTGGCCATGTGGAGATCAATGTCACCAACGAGGGCACCAAAAACATCAACGCCAACCTCAACGTCAATAACACCGGCGGCTCCAACCGTACCAATGCCAGCATCATCAAGAACATCAAGCCGGGGCAGACCGTCACCCTGCGCACCATCTTCAACTACAGCTACGACAACGGCGCGTATCAACTGAATACTGCCGCCATCTCCAGCGCCCTTGTCTTTCTTGGAAGGTCGGATGTCGAGCAGAAGGTCCGTTTCACCGGTCTCATCGCGGACGGGCCAAAGGGCGAAAAACCGGTTATTATCACCGCTCCCATTGATCCGGCCAAACAGGCCTATTTCCCAAAGGATGGATATTTGTTAGGTGGTCCGGTGACAATTGATGCAGCCAAACAGGTCACGGCAGCCAAAGGTGCAAAGGCGAGCGTCCCCAGCGATGGCAAGACGCTCCATGTTGAATTTCACGGAAAAGACCAGCTTGTCTCGCTCAAGCCGGTGATTGGCAAGTGGAACCTGAACCATTTTCTTGAGGTCCATGTAACCCTCAGGAATACCGGCTCCACGCCGATTTTTCCCGGCATATACCTCAACAGTTCCGGCAACGCCAACACGGAAATCGTCAGGCCCTCTACTCCCATCGCACCCGGAGCAGAGGCCGAGCTTGTTATTCCATTTACTGCCAGCACTCCTGAAATGTTTGTCAGCCCTCCTGAGCAGTTGGACTTCAATGTTAAAAAGGAGTGGATTGGCGGCACAGGAGGAACACAATACAAGAGCAATAACACATGGTTCTTTTATCTGATCGGAGCCGCTGACTCCGCCCAGAGCTTTGATGTCACCTCCATCCACTGCACCCTGCCCGTCTTTACCCGCCCGGAGTGGATGGGCAAGCGTCCCCCGGTTCCCGGCGAATGGGTTCAGACCTTTAACGACGACTTCAACGGCAACATGATTGATGACCACAAATGGAACATCTACACCGATGGCGAATGGCACATCGGCGCCAGGGATCACTACTCCAAGGATGGTGTCATCGTAAAGGACGGCAAGCTGATCCTGCGCCTCTCGGCTAAGAGCGGCCACCACGAGGACAATCCCGAGTACATGGTCAACGATTACCAGACCGGATGGGCCGATACCTTCGGCAAATGGACGCAGCGTTACGGCTACTTTGAAGCACGCATGAAGCTGCCCACCGCCCCCAGCATGTTCCTCGCATGGTGGCTGATGCCGGACTACGGACAGGCCTCCGGTCAATCCATCCACTCCCGTACCGACACCAAAGGTACCGGCATGGAGTTTGACATCATGGAGACGCTCTCCATCTGGGGTCCATACCGTCACGACTTTGGAATGCACTGGGACGGCTATATGGCGCACCACAAGTCCAACGGCGACTTCCAGTACTATGTGACGCCGGACAAGGACGGATTTATCACGGTTGGGCTGCTCTGGTTGCCGGGCCGTGTTTCGATGTTCGACAACGGCGTTGAGGTCGCCAGTTGGGAGAGCCCGCGCGTGGGTTCTGCGCAGGAACACATGATCCTTGACCTCATCAGCGGCGGATGGGAGTCTGAACCGATAGATGAAAAGCAGCTTCCTGCCGACTTCATAATTGATTACGTCCGCGTCTGGCAGCGCAAGGATCTGGCCACTCCGGGCGATGGCGCCAAGCCAAACAATGGAGGACCGTTGCCTCCAATGACGCCAGCCGAGATTAAGGAACGGATGCCAAAACCGTAATTCCTCAGTCCAGAGAAGGTCGCAGATACGCGGCTTTGGTTGTGATGGTAATCTCTGCCGAACGGAGTCCGGCGCTTTCCGCTGCCAGCGTGATTGCGCCGGATGTACGTGCGGCCTGCACAATTGCCTGCGCCAGTCCGTTGAAGGTGCTGTGTTCCGTTCGCTTGTCAAGTTCGAGCGAGTTGGGATTGCCGTTCCCAAGACCAAGCAATCGTCCGTCGCCCGTCAACGTAAAGTTCACTTTGATGCAGGCTGTGGGAACCACGCGACCCTTGTCGTCCACGACCTCCAGTTTGAGTACAGAGACATCCTCTCCATCGGCATGGATGGTTGCCCGATCCGCTGACAGGCGCAAGGCTGCCGGAACTCCGGTCGTCTCGCGACGCTCCGTCAGGACCACATTCCCGTTCTTTGTTCCGCGCGCCTCCAGCACTCCCGGCTCGTAGGCAATCGTCGGCCACTCCAAATGCCCAAAGTGCGGCACCGTCTGCGTCCCAAGGCTCCGGCCATTCAGAAACAACTCTACGGAATCAAGATTCGAATAGACCCAGACGCGGATTGGGTCGCCAGCCTTATCCCAATTCCAGTGCGGAAGCAGATGCAGCACCGGCTCCTTTGTCCACCACGCCTTGTAGTAGAAGTACTCATCCTTGGGAAAGCCGCACAAATCCATAATGCCGAATTGCGAGTTTGTTGTCGGCCATGCAAAAGGTATCGGCTCACCGCGATAATCAAAACCGGTCCATGCAAAACCGCCGGATAAATAATCGTGTTCGCCATACATTTTCCACCAGTCCTCTGCAGAGGAGCCCCAGTACACCTTTTTCTCTTTTGCGTTGTCGTCGTATGCGCTCAGGGTATTTTTTGTGGGGTCCGTGACGTAAATTCCGCGCGTGCTGACAAGCGAAGCAGTCTCTGTTCCCACCAGCAGTTGCTGCGGATGCTGCTGGTGATAGGCCTCCAAATCGCCGAGGTGGTAGTTGAAGCCCTGCACTCCAATCACGGTTGATATACCCTGGCCAAATTTGTCATCCATAGCGACTGTGCATTTGCGCGTCGGGTCCAGTTCGTAGGCCAACTGCTGATTGCGCGCAGCAATCCGCTTCCCGTCGTCTGCTCCCTGAACCTCGCGCTCCTCATTTCCGAGCGACCAGAGCACCACCGAAGGATGATTGCGGTAGCGGCGAACCATGTTCCCCAACTCCGCTTGACCTTTGGGAGAGGTTGAAAAGGTGCGCGTCTCGCACAGCACCAGAATTCCCAGTCGGTCACAGGCATCAATCAGTTCCGGCGTTGGATAGTTGTGCGCGGTGCGTACGGCATTGCAGCCCATCCCCACCAGTAACTCTGTGCGGTAGTAGTTCAAACGGTCGGGCAATGCCGTACCCACACAGGCGTGATCCTGATGGTTGCAAACGCCCTTCAGCTTGACTCGTTTCCCATTGAGCAACATGCCACGGTCGGCTGTGAACTCAACCGTTCGGACTCCAAAATCTGCTGCATCGCGATCTACTGCCTGGCCCGCCGACTCCAGCGTAATCACTGCCCGGTAGAGATTCGGTGCCTCAGGTGTCCACAGTGCAGGTCTGGTAAGGCTGGCTGTGGCCATATAGCTCTGTTTGCCATCGGCAGGCAGGGTTGCCTCCATAGCGCTTGCAGTGGCTATGAGCGTGTTCTCTGCATCAAAAATCTGCCAGCTCACCGAAGCCTTTGCATCCTTGAGAGTGCGATTGCCCACCACCGTCTGCAAATGCAGCTCAGTTGTGTCCCCGTAACCCTCCGTACGAACCACACTCTCCCATGGCTCCAGATACAGTTGGTCAGTAACAGTGAGCCAGACATGGCGATAGATGCCGGCACCTTCGTAGAACCACCCATCCCCATGCGATACATCCACGCGTACGGTGATTGCATTCTTTCCCTTGTAGTCCAGAAAGTCCGTGATGTCGTAGCTGAACGGTGCATAGCCGCTCTCGTTCAATCCCAGATAAAAGCCATTCACAAAGACCTGAGCATTGCGATACACGCCATCAAACTCAAGCAGAAATCGTTTGCCTTCGGAACCATCCGGCAGCGTGAACAGCCGACGATACCAGCCCACCGAGGTCTCCGGATACTTGCGACCCAGCGGATGATAACCATGCATCTTGTTGCGTTCATCGTGGACGTGCTCAAGCTCGATACCCCAGTCGTGCGGAAGATCGAGCTTCCGCCATCTGGAGTCGTCAAACTCCGGGCGCGCAAATTTGAACTTGGTTTTCTGTTTGGAAAAGTCATCGGGGCCGTCAAAACCCAAATCTTTGGAAGGGTCCGCAGCATTGCCCAGCGTGAAGCGCCAGTTGCGGTCGAGCAACAGATGAAGACGCGGTTCCAGGCCGGATTGCCCGACCAGTGCCGCCGTTTGACCCAGAAGGCCAAGAGCATTCGCTACGCGTGACTGGTTGAAAATAGCTGCTGTTGAGGCAGCAAGTGTTCCCTGAAGCAACTTCCGACGTGAGATGCGCATGACGAGTGTTTCTCCTGAGGGGGAATCATTCCCTCCCGTTGAATTGTTCTCACTTCCCCTGCATCCGGCAGAGCATACAACCTAATTCTTGGCCTCGTCAGGATCTCCCTGATTCGGTTTGGCCTCATCCTCCGGGCTGGCCAAATCCTTCCGTTGCCATGCCCGCACGTAGTCAATCGCAAAGTCGGCAGGGAGCTTTGTTTCATTGAGCAATACGTTGTTGTTTCCGCCCAGAATCAAAGACAACTTCAGATACGACTCCACATCGCTGACGCGTTTGTTCTCAACCTTCAAAATCTCCTTGCCATTCGCGTAGTAAGCGGCGGAGCCCGGAAGCCATAGCAATCCGAGCGTCAGATATCCATCCTTGTCGGGCTGCACATAACGATCAATGCTCCCCAGTTTCTCCGTCTGACCAAATGTTTTTGTGTCGAGGTTGTCGCGAAGGGCCATGCTGATGCGGTCAGGACCTGCATACGAAAAGTTATCCAGCAGCCGGAACTCTGAGCCGCCCACTCCGGCATCTCCCGGCAATTTTGCAGGATTTGAACGCATCGCCTGCGGGGTAATCTGCTTGCCGCGATCAGGGTAGATGGCGATGGATGCCAGCACACCGCTCTGGACCTTTGGCAGCTTTACACGCGCCTCAAAGTAGCCGTAACGCTGTGTCCACTTGCCATAGGTCGTCAGCAAACCAGAGGCGTAGTCACTTACAACTCCGCCGGGGGCATCGTTGTTCGGCCCCGTCTTTTTGTCCACGCGGAGAATGAGCTTGCCATCCTTCAGCAGCACATTGTCCTTACTCCAATGGGCCATGCGTAGTGAATTGTGGTTCCTATTCCATGGATGATTGCCATCCAGATTATTCACGCCATAAATGTTCCACTTTTTGTAGTCGAGCGCTGGGCCGTCAAACTCCTCATCAAAACTCTGAACCCAGTCGCCGGTAACGGGAGGCTTCTTCCCTAGCCAGTTCGGAAGCTCTTCGGCTGCCTGCTCCAGAACAATGGATGAAATCAGGATGGTTTTGCTTCCCTCAGTCGCAATGCCGATTTCATTTATTTTGCTGCTGCTAAATGAAGCCGTATCCGCGCCGATAAAAGAAACCGCTACATCTGCCTCTGCTCCGGGTGCAACCTGCTCCCTGCTTTTGCCCTGCAACGTTCCGACGGTAAGAACCGGGCTCGTGCCTGACTTGCCCACATTCTTAACATGAATGCGAAGCTGATTCCCCTCCGCCATATCCCAAAAACCGGCAGCGGGCTTGATTTTGATTGTCTGGTCCCTCCCGGTAAAGTTGACCGCCAGCGCGCCATCGGCGTCTGAGCGCACCTCTGCACCGTTCGTCTCCACCTGTCTGGCTACATCAAAGGCAACTCCTTTGCCCAGAATCACTCCACCTTCCGGGCGATACCCAATTTCATTCGCATCAAATGGCTTTTCGCCGGGTGCTCCGGCTGCCTTCACCTCTTCAATCCGAAAGTTGTGCGGGTTAGGACCACCCCAGTTAAAGAGGAAGATTTCAGAAATATGGGATGTGTTGATTGGCGCGCCCGGCTCATAGTTGTACTGGTAGCCAAATACAACCTTCAGAACCTTTGTCTCTCCCGGAGCAACATTTATACTCTCCAGATTGTTCAGCCCACCCGAACCATCTTCGATCTGCATCACAAAGGGCAGTTGCTTCGTTCCCAGATTTGTAACCTTCGCCTCAATGTGACCATACGCAGAGAGCTCCCATACCTTGCCCTCCGCCGGAACAATCCGCAGGCCGGGATGGTCCGCATCTCCCGGCTGATGGGGCAGAAAGTTCACCAGCAACGCGCCCTTTTCAACGGCGATGGAGGAGCCCTTCGGAATCGGCTGGTAGGCAGGGTCGGTTCGGATGCTCACCTGCTTGCTCGCATCCGGGGAGTTGAAGTCAATCAGCAACTTTGGAGCAGGAGTGCTCCCCGCCTGCTGCGCGTATGCCATGCGGCCAACAGAGGGCAATAGAAAACACACTCCCGCCATAACAAGGACAGAAACAGAGAACAGAAAATAGCGTGTGAGTCGCATGGTTTCCCTTCCATTTGCTGCAATACGGGCTGATCCTGGGTTCTTCAGGCGTGGCTATTGTAAACGATTTCAAGATTGGTGGGATTTTGTGTTTTTAGATGGGTAGAAAACCGGATGGGGCACCGGAAGATATCCGGTGCCCCATCTGTTCTGCGCGCTATGGGATTACTTTTTGGCCAGTTGGTTGGCCTTTACATCGCCGGCGGATTGGTAGTAGAGATAGTCTCCGAGAGCCTCAATCTCTGCCGGGGTTCCGGTCAGCGGTGGCATAAAGCGACGATAGGGTGAATCCGGCTTGTTCTCGTGGAGCATCTGCAAAATGTTGCCGACACTCTGACGGTCGCGGCCCGCCAGCAACCTGTCCAGCGAGCGATAGCCGCGCAGAGTGTGGCAACTGCCGCACTCGCCCCGGAACATCGCCTCGCCCTGTGCAAAGTGCAGGCTGGTTCGCTGGTTGAGCCAGAGCGTGTTGCGCAGATAGCCCTTCAGGTTGTTGTCTTTGACCTCGCTGACGCGCTCGCCATTCGAATACATGTGGCGGCCAATGACGTAGGGCTTGCGCAGCATCTCTCTTGAGTACTCGCCTGCTCCGGTTGCGATCAGCCCAAGCAGCAGAACCGCAACCGCGTGCGAAAAGGTGAACTCGCGCGGATTGCGATAGGCGATGAAGTAGGCAACACCGACAATGGTGGCTGAAGTGATGATGATGACCAGCGCCATGCGGGTGACCTGCGAGAAGGTTCCATAGCCGATGGTGTCCATGCCGAGGGTAAGCAGGGCACGTTGCGACTCCGGCACCGAGAGCAGATACCAGATCATCGTCAAGGGCATCAGCACAAAGGAGGGCAGCAGCCAACGGACGCTCCACTTGACGGCATCGGTCTTCATTTCGGGATACTTGTCGCCGTCAATGCGGCTGGCGGTGACCATGGCCCAGATTCCGGCCAGCGAGGTGCAAACCAGAATGCGCAGAACCAGACTCGGCCAGTAGGTGGGATTGAAGAAGGCATTCCAGAACTTGCTGGCTTCGTTGCCTGTGCCCGCCACCGAAAGCCAGGTTTCGCCGGGGGTCAGCATGAAGGTGAGGATGCCGTTGATGATGACCAGCGTGCAGATGCTGGCTCCGGCATAGACCCAGCCGACCGTCTGATGCAGCTTGTCGCCGATGCGTCCCCAGGTGTAGTAGTAGACGGCGGCGGTGGTGAGTTCCACGATGAAGAAGACCCACTCCATCGCCCATCCGAAAACGAAGTTGTGGATGAGAGTGCTGGTGGCTTCCGGCTGCGTCAGTCCGATGGCGAACCAGATTCCCACACCGGAGACGGCTCCAAAAACGCCGGTCAGGATGAGGAAGAATTTGGAGTGACGAACCAGATGATCGCGCCACTGGTTGCGCAGCTCAGGATTCTGCTCGCGCAGGATTCTGCGCTCTGCCAGAGGCAGCCAGAAGCCGCCACCCACCGCGAAGTGAGAGATCATGACGTGGTAAATGGCGATGATGCCGATAACCCAGCCACTGCCAATAACCGGTACCTGCCAGAATGGATAATTCATATTCGTAATCTCCAGAAAGCCAACTGATGAAAAGCAGATTTCTCCGCTGCGCTACGAAATGACAAACAGGTTACTAGCGCAGACCCCAGTATCCGAGCGCCGTGGTGACCAGAAGGGCAGCAACGGCAAAGATGCCAAAGTAGTGGGCAATGCGTCCCTGCCGGGCTGTGGATGAGTCCCTGTCATAAAAGGGAATCAACAGCCAGAGGACCAGCGCGATGCTGAAGAGCAACATCCCGACAACCTCGCCGGTTGCGCCGGGCATCCAGTTGCCAAGAATCTTGAGCATGTGGAATGGGCTCATAAAGTACCACTCGGGATGAATGCCGGCCGGAGCCGGTGCCAGCGCGTCATACTGCTTGCCGAGTTCCCACGGGAAGATCGAGGCCAGCAGCGCAAGAATGTTGAGCGAGATGAGCCACATCGCCAGATCCTTGACGAGGAAGTTCGGAAAGAACGGAATGGATTTGCGCTCGGCAGCGGGCTTGCTCTCTTCGCTTGGCAGCGTGGCATTGCCGTGCTTCTGCACCAGCCAGAGATGAAATCCGAGCAGGGGCAGGAAGATGGCCGGCAGAATCACCACATGCAGCGCAAAGAAGCGCTGCACCGTGAAGTCGTTGACCTCGACGCCGCCGCGCAGAAGCGAGGCAAAGAAGGGACCAACCACCGGAACCGAGTTGGGCAGGGCCAGCCCGACCTTGGTGGCAAAGTAGGAGAGTTCGTCCATGGGCAGCAGATAGCCGCTGAATCCGAAGAGGGTTGCGATAAAGAGCAGCAACAGTCCGGAGATCCATCCCATCTCGCGCGGTTTGCGATAGGCCTTCATAAAGAAGACCGAGAACATATGCACCATGATGGCAAAGATGAAGAGGTTGGCGGCCCAGGCATGGGCGGAGCGGATGAGCCAGCCGAAGTGCATGTTGAAGGTAATCTGGCGGACAGATTCAAAGGCCTCTGCGCCGGGGCGGTAATAAACCAGCAGAAGGATGCCGGTAAATCCCTGAACCAGAAAGAGGAAGAGTGCGATTCCGCCCCAGTAGTACCAGAAGGACTGGCTGTGTACGGGGACTGTCTTATGGCGGGCGAAGGCTATGATCTCGTCAAGGCCGAGCCGCTCGTCAAACCAGTGATAGAGTGAAGAATTTTTGTCGTTCATCGTAAGGTCTCCAGAGGGTTCAAGCGCGGCTGACGGTTACGCCGGTATCTGCAACGGCCACTTTGAAAATCCTGAGCGGCCTGGGCGGCGGGCCACTGACGTTCTTGCCGGTATAGGCGTCATAGACGCCGCCGTGGCAGGAGCAGTGAATGCGATCCTTGTCCGGCTCATACTGCACAGTGCAGCCAAGATGCGTACAGACCGCAGTAAAGGAGACCCAGCGTCCATCGGTGTGATGGATCAGCAGGGCGGGTGCAGAGCCGAACTTGAACATCAGCACAGAGCCGGGTGCGAGCTTTTGAGCGTCCTTGAGATTGACCGAGGTGACGGCAACCTCATTTTCCGACTGCTCAACGGGCGAGGCCAGATAGCGGTAGACGGGATAGCCAAGCGCGGCCACATAGGCCAGTCCAGCAACACCGGATGCGACCAGAAAAGCGCGGCGGGTGTTCTGCTCGTTCTTCTCGGCCTTTTCGGCAGCAAGATTGGCAAGGTTTACGGGTTCGATATTCGGAGAATCACTCATGGTTGGGCCGCCTTCTCCGTGACCTGTGTGGCACGGGCAACAACAGAAAGAAGCCAGCCGATAACTCCCAGGCCGGCAACAAAGAGAACGAGGAAGAGGATGACCACGCTCCAATTTGTGACAATGGTGCGCGCCCAGACGTCATAGCCCTTGCTCAGCAGGGTGAAGTCGCGCAGGCCATCGCGGTAGTTGGTGTGGGCGATGGAGGCAAGCGTTCCCACAAGAACCGCCGACCAACTGAGAATGGGACTGGCGGTCTTGAGCAGCGCGGCTATCAGACCGATGACAAAGATCAGGGCTAGCAGCGCCAGCCAGACCTTGCCGCTCAGGGCATAGAGCAGATGGCTGTTCAGGCTCTCCTGCACAACCGCAGGCTGGGTGTTGTAGACCCAGAATCCGACGGCAACCTGCACCGGAGCGCCAACGAGTGCAATCAATCCACCGGTTCGGGAGAGGAAGCGTTTGGCGTCTGCCTCAAAGGCCTGACGGCTGCTAAGAAAGATCATCCAGAGACCGGAGAAGACCAGCCCGCCCGCCATCATGAAGAGCCAGCGCGGCACCAGCGTGGGGTCGCACGTCGGCAGATACTTGCCAACCGTGCTCGATGAGTACATCTGTTGCCAGACCTCGGGGCGCAGCATCAGGGTCATGTTCGAGCTGAGGATGCGGGCGATCAGGCCAATCAGCAGCCACGCAATGCCGCCAATCCACCATGCGCTCATGCCCTTGTTCAGGGCGGCGGAGAAGCGGTAGAGCAACCAGTAGGCAATGGTGAGCAGCAGGATGATGCTGATCCACCAGGCCCCGATCAGAACGCTTGATGTGTAGAGCGCGCGTCCATACAGAACCTGTGCAAAGAGCAGCGGCGGCACACCGAGGTTGATGACATAGGTCATCAGAACCGGCAAGCGACGCCCCAGCGCCTGAGCAGCGGTGGCGGCGTTGCCTTTACGGGCAAAAAAGTTGAGCAGGATTGCTACCAAAAGGCCGCCGAGCATCATTTGCACGGCAACAAAATGGAGCGAGAGCGTGACCACATGCAGCAGCTTGAAAAGCCATACTGGCGCTGGTAAAGGAATTGGGTCAACAGCGGGAAAGCCAAGCATAGACAAAATACTCCCTCAGTCCGGATTTTACCGGTCTGGCGTGATTGAGTGAGTGGAGTTTAGACAGCAGAGCGGGTATGTTGATGTGAGGGCGATCACATCCTCAACAATAACAAGGTCTGAAGTTCAAATAAAGAGACAAGACTTTGGCAGAATAAAAATTCTGTGTATTTTGACAACAATCCATGAATGCTGCAGCAGGAAAATCAAGCCGATTGCGACCAGCCAACCCATGGCCGACGCATCTTAATTTGCCAGTGAATACAGTTCTGAACTTCAATTCGATGCAGATGTCAGTTATTGGAGGGAGCAGGGCATTCACCTCAAGACCCCTGCTCCCCCCGAAAAAATACAGGCAATCGCAACGACGCAACTGTTTCATCGAGGAGGTGCTGGAAAAATAAGATGCGTTTGTTCCACCGAATGAAAAGCTGTGCTTGACAAAGGTTACTCAAATCTAAGAGACTCCCGGCCTCAGGGGCGTATTTCATCTTTTGGATGGATTGAATTCCGCCCTACCCCGCGAATGAGGTTTTTCAGCGTGAAAATTAATGCGAATTTGTCCACACTTCTTCTCCTTCCCGTCTTTGCTGCAGCGGTACTTTTGAGCGGATGCTCAGACAAGCTCACCGCCCCAACCCTGACCGGATCGCCGACCGCGAATGCCGGCAACTTCAGCAATGTGGTCTTCCTCGGCGATTCGCTCTCGGCAGGCTTCCAGAGCGGCACTCTGCTGGATACCTTCCAGCCCAACGGCTGGAATATCCTGCTGGCCCAGCAGGCCGGCTTCAAGGTGGAACAGCCGCTGATTGCCTATCCCGGCGTTCCGGCTGCACTCCAGTTGACGGCCATCTCGCCGACACCGGTGGTCAGCTCGATAGCAGGAACCTCGTCTGGTCGAGACAATCTGACCATCCAGCCGACCGACATTGCCGTCCCCGGAGCCTTCCTCAGCGACGTTCTCTACACGCAGCCGCTTCTGGTGCCGCAAACCGGCCAGCAGATTATGAACTATCTGGTTCTCGGTTTCCCCGGCATTGACGAGGGCGTGCAGTACTCGCAGATTCAATGGGCGCATCAACTAAATCCCACCACGCTCTTTGTCTGGATTGGCAATAATGACGCGCTGATTGCCGACGAAACGGGAGTGCCGGCCAACATGACTCCGGTAGCTACCTTTACCGCCGAGTATCAGCAGATGATGGCATTGATAACTGCCAACACCCGCGCCAATGTGATTCTCATGAACATTCCCGATGTCACCACGGTTCCCTACATGACCTCCGGCGCGCTGATCCTGGCCGAATACTCGGCTGCAACCAGCATTCCGCAGGCCACGCTGAGCACCATGTTCGGCGTACAGGCTACCGATCTGGTCAATCCGACAGGAATGGCAGAGATATCCGAGATTCTGGCCGGAACCCGCACCACCCCCATTGGCACCGAGGGCTCCCTGACCGCTGCGGAAATCGCCACTGTGCAATCAACCGTCAACCAGTACAACTCCGCCATCGCTGCACAGGCAACCGCCAACGGAGCTACGTTGATAGACATCCACACCGCTCTGCTCAACCTGAAGGCTTCCCCTCCGACCATCAACGGAGTGGCAACGCCAACCATCAATGGCGTACCCGTCAGCCTCAGCTTCCTTGGCGGAATCTTCTCGCTGGACGGCATCCATCCGACCAATACCGGCTACGCAATCATTGCCAACACGGTGATTGCCAAGCTTGATGCCACGGTTGCCTCAGGCGGATTGGGACTGAGCATTCCGCAGGTAAGTCTTACGACGATAGCGGCAGCCGACCCGCTCTTCCCGCCGAACATCAAACTGAACGTTCTTTCGGGCCAGCACCACATCACAGCCGAGGCTGGCCAGCGCGTCAGTTGGCTCCTGAACCCACAAAAGCAGTTGCATGGGGTGGAGTTCATCCGCTAAGGAAGTTCTGAACAAGCCCATTCTCGTCATGTCCCCGTGTCAGGGCACGACTTCAGTCGTGCCGATCTAGCACATGGCAACAATTCGGCTTCAGCCGCTGCGCAACTCCAACAGGTTGAAAACAAATGCGATCAGGGGCTGAAGCCCTCTCTTTATTGATTGTCTTGCGGCACGACTGAAGTCGTGCCCTGACACAAAGCGAGTTGTGACAGAGCCAATGCGTTATAAAAAAACTTGTGCAGAGCTTTCTTAGAGCTGAAACCCGCTACAAAAAGCCAGAGGGCGAGTGGATTCAACTCCACTCGCCCTTTCTCTTTGCAAATCCGGAATGCGAAGATTCTTACATCGTCTGTTTATGAAAAATATCGTCCTCTTCTTCGCTGGGGCTACAGGCGCAACCCACGCAACTGAAGACAAGAATCGCCACCCCGACTGTAATCAGCAGGGCGAGCCCATCACCATTCGTGAAGAACCAACGCGCGATCTCGTTCAGATTCAGGAACCACATAGCTGACACATACTCCTCTATCGGCAATATACCCTGCAAGTGCAAAAAAATCGCAATTGGAAAAAATCCAAAGCGCTTGCACTTACCCGGCCAGTTACTACTGCCGCGGGGTCTTTGACGATGGAAACCCTCAACTAGTTGCATGACAATTTGCAGAAAAAACCACAATCTTTCTGCTTGCATTAAGGCGAATAAAGGGCGAATATAAATCCATGGCTACTTCTGCCAAATCGAGGCCGCAGCAACTCGTTGAGTGGCTTTATGTTGACCTCAATTCCTACTTCGCCTCCGTCGAGCAGGAGGTTCATCCGGAGCTTCGCGGGCGACCGGTTGCGATTGTCCCGGTCGTCGCAGATACAACCTGCTGCATCGCCGCCAGCTACGAGGCCAAAGCCTTCGGCGTCAAAACCGGAACGCAGGTTGGCGAAGCAAAAAAGATGTGTCCCGGCCTTGTTCTGCTTGAAGCCGATCACCGTCTCTACACCCAATACCATCACCGCATCGTCAAGGCCGTTGAGCGCGCGGCTCCGGTAGACAGCGTGCTCTCCATTGACGAAATGGCCTGCCACCTGATTGGCCGGGAACGCGAGTTGAACAACGCTCTCTTTATCGCCCGCGAGGTCAAGACCGCCATTCGCGCATATGCTGGCGAAAGCCTGCGCTGCTCCATCGGTCTGGCTCCCAACCGCTTCCTCGCCAAGATTGCCAGCGACATGGAGAAGCCGGACGGCTTGGTCGCTCTGCCGCCGGACATCCTCGACTCAGCCCTGCGCACGCTGAAGCTGCGCGACCTGCCCGGCGTGGGCCGCCGCATGGAGTATCGCCTCAACCAGAAGGGCATCCACTCCATGAATGAATTGATGGACCTGGACCGCACGGGCCTGGGCCAGCTCTGGGGCAGCGTCCACGGCGAGCGCATGTGGCACCTGTTGCGCGGCGTTGACATGGCCGGGGAAAGCTACTTTGGCGGTGAGCTTGAACACGCCAAATCCGTCGGCCACTCTCACATCCTCGCGCCGGAACTGCGCACGGCAGAAGGCGCATGGGGAGTGGCCCACAAACTTCTGCACAAATCTGCCATGCGTATGCGCGCCGCAGGACTCTGGGCCGGACGGCTCACGCTGTATCTGCGTTACGTTGTGCCGCAGCACCTTGCCCACTCGCAGCACTTCTCCGGAATCCCGCAGTTGGGCTGGAGTGACTGGACTCGTTTTGCCGAAGCGCAATCGAATACAGGGCTGATTCGCGCACTCGTCGAGCTATGGAACCGCCGTCCGCAGGGTATTGAATACGAGCGTCCCTTTCAGGTTGGTTTGACGCTCGATGAACTGATACCGGACAGCCGCCATAACTTCAATTTATTTGAGAGCCGCGAGGAGGAAGCGCGGCAGCTCCATTTGGCGAAGGCGATGGACCGCCTGAACCAGCGTTATGGATTAGCGACGGTGGCGCCGCTGGCGATGCTGCGCACACAGGATGCCGCACCGACCCGGATTGCATTTTCCTCCATCCCCGATTTGTTTGAAGACACCACCCCCATCCCCGGCGTTGAAGAGGAAGAGTGAGCGGCGATCAGAAACGCTCCAGTTACCAATTCTCTTTGACATTAGTAGTCATATATGACAACAATATAAGAGGAATTGAACTGTGACACGAAATACAAGACCCATTTCGTGGATCAAGGCTGCTCGCAAGGAATTTGAAAAGCTCCCTGATAGCGCTCAATCAATCTGTTTATCAGCTTTAACCATTGCTGCAGAGGGTGAAAAAGCTGACCTTGTCAAACCGATGCTCGGTCTGGGTTCTGGTGTTTTTGAGATTGCATTGCCTTATCGCGGGGATGCCTACGGGATCAAGACGCCAAAACATGAAGTCGAATTGTTAAGAAACCGCCTGAAGGCATTGAAGGAGGTCCTATGAAAAAAGTGGAGGCAATCGAAGTAGTACGCGGCAGTGGAAATGTCTTTCATGACTTTGGTCGGCAGGATGCGGATGTGGAACAGTTCAAAGCCATCCTTGCTGCTGAAATTATCAAGATGCTGGATCGTGAATCCTTGACCGTCCGAGCAGCACACGCCCGCACCGGAATCGCCGCTGCCGACTTCTCCCGTATCCGAAATGCTGATCTTGGGCGCTTTACGCTTGACCGGCTTGTAGCCATCATCAATCGCCTTGGGTCGCGAATTGACATCAAGATAAAAGTCCGGCGCGTGGAAACATCCCGGCAAGCCATCGCGTAGGATTATCTGCCTTGGGCAGAAGCGCAACCAATGCCGTAGACTTTTCATCAGTGTCCTCCATGCCCTCAGAGCACAATTCCGGCTACCGTGGCCGTCTGGCGCCTTCGCCGACCGGGTTGCTTCATGTCGGTCACGCACGCACCTTCTGGAGCGCCTACCAGCGCGCACGCGACGCACAGGGAGCCCTCGTCCTGCGCATGGAAGACCTTGACCCGCAGCGCTCGCAAACGGAGTTTGTGCAGGCGGCTCTCGAAGATCTGCGCTGGCTCGGCATTCGCTGGCAGGAGGGGCCGGACCTGCCCGCAAGCGCAAGCAGCGGAGACCGCGGGCCTTACTTCCAGAGCAAGCGCCGCTCCTTTTACCTTGCGGCGTGGCGGCGGCTCTACAATCGCGGAGCCATCTACGCCTGCCGCTGTTCGCGCAAGGAACTCTCGCAGTCCGCAACCGCTCCGCATGAGGACGATGAGCCCATCTACCCCGGAACCTGCCGCAACAACCGCTCCGGGCCGATGCAGCTTGGCGGCCATGCCGTTCAGATGCGCGAACTGGTCGAACCCAATCCGAACGGCATCAACTGGCGCTTCCGCGTACCGGACGGCGAGACCATCCGCTTCTACGACGAGCGCATGGGACCGCAGCAATTTGTGGCCGGGGAAGACTTCGGCGACTTCCTTGTCTGGCGACGCGATGATGTGCCCGCTTATCAACTGGCCTGTGTTGTAGACGATGCGGAGATGGGAATCACCGAGGTGGTTCGCGGAGCCGACCTGCTCAAATCAACCGCAAGGCAAATCCTTTTGAATCGCGCCCTCGGCTACAGCGATCCGCGCTGGTATCACTGCGAACTCGTCACCGATCACAACGGCGAGCGCCTGGCCAAGCGTCACGCTTCGCTCAGTCTGCGTGCTCTGCGCCGGCGCGGAGTTACGCCGCTGAAAATATTCTCAGCCGATCTGCCGATCAGCGAGTAAATGCAAAACGGGATCAGAAAAAACTCTCAGGCCCTACGGCCCCACATAGAGTTCATTCGGAGAAAACCCTACCGAATGCGTTGCTGTATCCACGCTTAAAAACACAGGCGTCTTGCGGCCATTCAGATAGACGCAGACAATCACGATATTTCCCGACTGTTTTTCGATGGTGATCTTGTGGCTGGTGATGACACCGTAATCATTCTCTGAGCCCATCGGAGCCCAGTCCTGCTGGAAGCGGTTGAAGTCGTAGTTCTTGTACTGTTGCGGATGCTGTTGCCAATCCTTGTCGGCATTCCAGACGGCATAAGCCTTTGCCATATCCTTTTCTTCGACGGCTTTGAAGAACTGATTCACTTTGACGTGAGCTACGCCGTCATTCCACCAGGCCCACGGCACATCCAGCGGGCGACCGGCGACAAACCATCCCACCACAACAAGCACAAACAGAAACGCTATCGAGCCAAGGAGAAATCGCACACGGCGTTTGGCGCCGGCGGCATCGTACTTTGGAGCATCCAGCAGAGTCATGTCAGCAACCCTTCAACAAATCTTTCTCCCTCAGTCTATGCGAAGCCTGCGTCTTTCTGCATAAAAGCAAAGAGGCCGCCAGCAAACTGGCAGCCTCTTTGGATAGAAGTACGTCGTTGACTAGAACTGGAGCTTCGCGGCAAACTGCATGTCGCGAGAGGGCTCAAGCGTGCTCTGGCCGGTAATGGTTCCCATTGCAGCAGAACCGTTGTAGGTCTCGCTGCCCACGGTAAAGAAGGTGTGGTTGGTCACGTTGAACATGTCACCTTCAAACAGCAGCGATGCCCGCTTGTAGATCGGGAAGGTGCGGCGGAGGCTGATGTCCAGCTCATAGGTTCCCGGCCCAAAAATGCCGTAAGGAGCCGTGCGGGCTGCGTTACCAAAGACATAAGCCGGGGTCGGCGTGAAGGCATTCGGGTTGATGTAGCTCAGCGTGGTGTAGTTCGCTGCTGTGGCTCCATGTCCCCATCCGCCGTTCATTCTCGCAGAGCTCGAGGTCCATGCCGGGTTCAGCGTGGGCATGCACTGCGAGACTGCCGGGTTGGTTCCGCAGTTGCTGGCGATAATCGGCAACGGCGAACCGCTGTAGGCCTGCAGAATTTCGCTGAACTTCCATCCACCAATTACATCGTGGTAGACAGCATGCCCCAGTGAATCTCCGCGAGACTTGGCAAAGGGTATATCCCATACGCCGGTCACAACCAGATGCTGCGGCTGATCGGAGGTTGACAGGGAACGATCCATGACATCCGCCTTCTCGTACTTGCCCGTCTGCGAATAAGCAGCCGGAATTGCATAGCCGGAACGGAAGGTGCCGCCATCGTCAATTGCCTTGCTCCATGTGTAGTTCACCATGAAGGTAAGGCCGCTGCCGGGACGCTGGATGGCCGTAATCTGCAATGCGTGATAGTTCGAGTTGCTCACGTTGCCGTAAGGATCGCTGACGCCGTTGTACTGCGGGAACGGGGTCAGGAACTGGGCGATGGTACGGCTGGCATAGCAGGTAACGCCCACATACGGGCAGGTTACGCCGGCAGCGCTCAGATTCGCCGAAGTTGCCTTGTTGCTCAGTTGCGAACCCAGCGAAAGGTACATGGGATTCAACTGATTGGTCCAGTAACCACGGGCGTTGCCGCTGTCGCTGATTTCGAAGTGACCTTCGGAACCGACATAGCTGATCGTCACCGTGGTGCGCGGGCTCAACTCACGCTGAATACCGATGCTCCAGTTGATGTACTGCGGCGAACGTCCGCCGAAGTACGGATCGGCATAGGTAATCTTCTGCGCGCTGGTCACGCTGGTTGTTCCCGACGTGTAATAGCCCGTTCCAAAGCCGGAAGTAAGGCTTGGCGCCGGAGGAGCAAAGTTGGTCTGCGGGATGATTGTGTTCACCAGAGCCGTTCCGCCCGTGATGGTGCTGGTGTTGTTGCCCAGAGCGCCTGCCGGCAGGGTTGCGGTGTCTGCCGGGCTGAAGGATGAAGACCAGCCAAGCTGTCCGCTGCCCTGACGCGAGGTGCTGCTGCCGCCCACTGCGTTGCCATGGGTGTAGAAGACACCATAGCTGGCACGGAGAACCGTCTTCGGCGTGACCTGATAGGCCAGCCCAAGACGAGGACCAAACTGCTTCAGTGAGTTGCTGACCGGCGAGTTGCATCCGCCGCAGCCATAGGTTCCCTGACCGGCAAACTGCAAGGCTCCGGCATTGCCCGTAAGCGGATTGGTCAGGTTCGGATTCAGCCAGCTTACACGGTTCTCAACCTCTCGGAAGGAGGGGAAGAAGTCCCAGCGCAGGCCGAGGTTCAGGGTCAGCTTCTTGCTTACCTTCCAATCGTCCTGAATGTAGGGCGAAATGGGACGGTAGCGGGCGCCGGTCTCTGCCACGGAATTTGCTGTCTCCGTTGCAGTGTTGAAGTTGCCCAGCAGGAAGCTGGCATAAGACTGCCCCAGAGTGGTGCTCAGAGTGGTGCCGGAGGTGAAGTTGGCTGTATCCAACGGTGAGAATGTGAGCGCCAGCGGAGAGGTGCCTGTCGTTACCGACTGGTAGTTGTACTGCATCCACTCAATCATTCCGCCAACCGTGACGGAGTGTTTGCGGATATTCCATTGCAGGTTGTCAATCAGAGAGTAGCTGTTGGTTGTACCGACGTTGCCGGTATAACCGGCCCATACGCTCGCCTGACCTGCACCGGCGTTGAAAGTCACCTTCGGGAAGGAGTTGGCAGACTGTCCGGCGGGCAGTCCCTGAATTCCCAGCGTTGAAGCAGCAAAGGCTCCGCCCTCGTCCACGTTAAAGCCGGGGCTGTAGTAGCGGCCAAAACCATACTTGAACTGGTTGACCAGATTCGTTTTGATGACGTAGTTGTCTTCAAAAATGATGACCTTCGTCTTGGGAGCGTAAACCTGCGCGCTCATAAACGGTGGGGGCAGTCCATTGCCGGTCAGTCCGCTTACGCTGGCCGAAGCCGGACCCACCGCTGCCTGACGGCCAGCAGCAAAGATCACGGATATGTTGTGATTGGGATTCAACTGCCAGTCCAGATGCTCGGTGGTTGAGAAGTTGCTCAGACCGACCGGCTGCGCATAAGGAAGGTTCGGGGTGCCGATGGAGGCACTCGTAAGCATGGATTGATACGGCGCCAGAAAGGCATTCATCTTCGTTGCAACTGGATCCCAGCGCGTACTCGGAATCGTGTTGCCGGGGAATTGCGTACGGCTGTAGTTGGCACCGACAAGAGTCGTAGTGGCCGGATCGTAGATGTTGTCCTTGCCGGGATTCGCGTTGGCCCACTCCGTAAAGTTGCCCTGCTGCATATCAAGCGTCGGCACGGTCATGGTTACGTAGTTCGGCTTGGAGTAGCGGAAGCCGTTGTAGTTGCCAAAGAAGTAGACCTTGTTCTTCCAGACTGGCCCGCCAACAAAGATTCCGTACTCATTCTGGTGCTCAACCGGCTTGGTCAGGATACCTGTAACCGGGTTGATGTTATTAGGTCCGAAGAAGCCCCAGGTATCGAGCGCCGTATTGCGGAAGTACTCAAAGATTGTTCCGTGATACTTGCTGGTGCCGCTCTTGACCACATAGTTCTGGACGCCCTGCCCCTGATAGAGCGCCGAGTAGCCAGCCGTTTGAAGCTGGAACTGGTTGATGGAATCAACCGAAATGGCCGTCCACACAAAGCGCGGATCGCCTTCGCCCGCTGCATTCGTGAAGGGAATACCGTTGATGTAAATCTCACTTACGGCACCACGGCTGCCGCCGCCGTTGACCACGCCGCTGTTGGTGGTTTCGTTTCCGTTGGTCTCATTGGCCTGCACACCCGGCATCAGGGTGGCAAAGTCGGAGGCACGTCGCTGATCGGCATTTACCAGCACGGGCAGATCGGAGTACATCTCCTGCTCCATCGTCGCGCCTAACGAGGCGTCGGTGGTGTTCAGGGTTGGCGGTGCGTCGGTGACGGTAATCGTCTCGGTGACTGCACCAGCCTGCAATTGCAGATCAACTTCGTTTTTTTCCAGAGCGTTCACGTGAACGTTCTGCTGCTTTAGGCTCTTGAAGCCTTTGATCGCCACCGTTACTGAATATGTACCGGGGTCCACAGAAATGTCATAATCACCGGATCCGGTCGTCGTTCGGATCGCCTTGAAGCCGGTGTCATCGCTTACGATAGTGACGATTGCTCCGGGAATTACGGCTCCGGTCTTGTCTGTCACCGTGCCTTGAATTGTTCCCTTACCGGAGAGTTGCGCTCCTGCCGGCGTTGCCGCCAGCACGAATGCAAAGAGAAGGAGTAGAAGCGTACAGCCTGCGGCCTTCCAATTGCGTATTTTCATTGTTTTTTCATGCCTCCACATCATCTGTTCATCGAAGATTCGTTGCTTTGTTGAGCGGGGAATCTTCTGGCCTCGGTTATTGTTGCTGTTGTGTCTTGCCACTCAGTCGGACTATGTAGCCGCTACCTTAGCGATATTTCGCTTAATGGTATGACCACTCCGATTGACGTGCGTGAGTTTCTTCCTGCAAGGTAACGACTGTCAACCATTAAATTCATCGTTTTAATGCATTTTGTCTCATTTTGTGGAATTGACGAAAATATAAACAGGAGGAAAACGTTGCCTGAAAATTGGGCAACCAATATCTTCCCGACCGCTCCGGTAAATTCAGACGGCTCGGGTATTGTCACAAACGAGTGTGAGGTGGCCCTGTCGCCGTGACTCCGGGATGGTTGCGCCACAATTCGGGTTTCCTGTGATTGGCTTGCGACCTCTTCTTCTATTTCGTTTTATGCAGTGTTTCTTCTGGAAAGTTGCTTTTCAAATGCTATCGGAATGGAGCATGATATCCGGCATCAGAAATCTTCAGTTCTTTCATCTCCTGAATATTTCTGAGAGCTTCTGCACCGGGAAAGTCCAGGGACACCATAGAAAGTTCATATTGTGAACAACCCGGAGGTCTGGCAGAATACCGGCAACACGGCCTGCCTGGGGTCGCGCACCCAATCGGAAGTGCCGTAGATGAGCGCACCGTACACGCTCATCCCATTCCGGGTTCCAAGGAGAATCAATGACTGTTTCAAAGGAACTTTACGAAGCAATTCTTGAGGGGAACGCAAAGACCGCCGTAGCCATTACGCAAAAGGCCATCGCAGACGGCATCAGCCCCACGGAATTGATTACAGAAACCATGATCCCGGCCATGGCCGAGGTGGGGCGCCTCTTTGAAGCAGAGGAGTACTTTGTGCCCGAGATGCTGATTGCGGGTCGCGCGATGAAGTCCTCCATGGAGTTGTTGAAGCCCCTGATGGTTGCTGCCGGAACTGAGCCCATCGGCCGTGTCGTCATTGGCACGGTCAAGGGCGACCTCCACGACATCGGCAAGAACCTTGTTGCCTCCATGCTTGAGGGGGGTGGTTTTGAGGTAATTGATGTCGGCACCGACGTCTCGCCCGAAAAATTTATTGAATCGCTCAAGGAGCACAAAGCCAAAATTCTGGCACTCTCAGCCTTGTTGACGGTCACCATGCCTGCCATGAAGACCACCATCGAGGCTCTCAAGGCGGCTGGCGTTCGCGAGCAGGTAAAGGTCATCATCGGAGGAGCACCGGTTACACAACAGTATGCCAGGGAGATTGGCGCAGACGGATACTGCGAAAATGCAAATTCCGCTGTAGCGTTGGCGCGTGGGATGTTAGCCGCCTGAGTTCCCTGTATAACAGACTCGAATGCACTGCCCGGCTCCTTGCTTTGGCAGTGCATTCGTTTTTGGGGGACGAAAACGCTGTGTCCGGAAGCCTGTTATTCTAAAGGCTCTTAACCCACCTCCCGACAGGGAGACCCTTTGAGGAACCATGGCCGCACTGATTGAAGCTATCAACGTAAAACGCAAGATGTTTTTTGAGTACGAAAACGCTCCTTACCATTGCCTTGAGGTAGAAATCTCGACTCCCACAGCCCGTGGCGGGCAGACGCTGGTACGCCTGAAAATGCGCAACCTGCTTACCCGCGCCGTCTTTGACAAGACCTTCAAGGCCAGCGACAAGTTCAAGGAGCCGGACCTGGAAATGGATCAGGCCTCCTATCTCTATACGGATAGCGCCGGCTCTCACTTTCTGGATCAGGCCAGCTTTGAAACCTTCACTCTCTCAAAAGAGATGGTAGGCAACGCACTCGATTTTCTGCTTGAGGGAACGCTGGTTGATCTGCACAAGTACAACGGCAACCCGATTGGTCTGGAACTGCCCATTCACGTTGAACTGAAGGTTGTCTACACGGAGCCCGGTGTCCGCGGCAATACCTCAGGAGGCAATGTGACCAAGCCGGCCAAGCTTGAAACAGGAATCGAAATCGCCGTTCCCCTTTACATTCAGGAGGGCGACTCCGTAAAGGTTGCTACAGAAACAAAGGAGTTTGCGGGCCGCGCCTGATCTGCATAATCCACTGCATCTCTGAGTAAGTAGCCCCCGGAAGAGCCGGGGGATTACTCTGTGGATTTAGCCCACTCTCCCCCACTCCTCAACGACCCCTCCGCTTACTGCTCTAAGGCAACAGCAACAGCAAACGGAGCAAGCGTAATTTTGTGATTCCGTACGCGCTCGCTTCGTGGTGCCGCTTCCCCGGATGCCTCATCAACCACATCCACCCTCAAAGCAGAACCGGAAATGGCGTGGCTTAGATTAACCTGCACAATGTGGTTGGAGGTATTTATCAGAAGAACCTTACGACCGGAGGGCGTTCTGGAGGCTTGCGCCAGAAGATCAGGGCTGGAGGATTCGGTTGCAACAAGCTTGTCTCCGGGACCAAAGTGATGATGGATCAGACTCAAAACCCAATAATGCGCATTGGAATGGGCTGTATCCCAGTTGACCATGGAACACGACTCGGACTGCGTGGGCGCTCCCACCAGTTGAGACATACTGACCAACTCAATCCCCAGCTTTTCTGCCGCGACAAAGTCCGCCGCCCAATTGGCCCCCGAAGCAACCCAGTAGAGCGGGCTATAGGCGCTGTATGGCTCGGTTGCCTGTGCCGGATCGTCCCCGGGCTTGACCGAATCGAATGTGCCCAACTCGTCAATTGCAATCTTTGTGTTGGGTGCAAGCTCATCGCGTATACGGAGAACCTGATTCAGCAGATCAGAGAAGCCACTCGCCGTCGCGCCAAACCTGTTTTTGGGTGCGGTGAAAAATTGTTTCTGCCACGTTGCCGGGTTATTATCCGCAATCACATAGTTATGCAGGCTGAACCACTGAACTGGCGGAGCATCCGGATCGTGGTTTCTGGGATTGAGAAAATAACGCTCAAAGGTGAATAGCGCCTGTCCGCCTATAATCTCCGGACCAAAAAACTGAACCTTTGGATCAATCTTGTGGATCGCCTTCGTAACCGCATCATATATATGCGTGTATACCTCAACCGAAATCCTGTTTTCCAGGGGCGGCTCATTGAGCACCCCCCAATAATCAATTTTGAAGTGATATCCGGATTTGTGATAGTTTCCGATCTCGTCGCTAAAGCCTCCCTGCGTGTACCACTGGAAGAGGCGCACCTGATACGCTGCAAACTCTTCTCCGGTTGGATCCTTCAGCAACTCACCCCGGGTTCCCCCAGCATACATATAGGATGACGCCGCCGGATCCTTCGGTATCTCCACTGGCGGCACCTTAAACATCCAGCGGGGAATCGTGCCGATGTTGACATGACGCTGCCCGCTGGTATTAGCAAAGAAATCAATGACCACCGGGTCCATCCAGCGGAAGTCCCAATGGGTTTCCGTAGCTGTTGGCTCTTTAAGCTCCGCAACTACCTGATTTGGGACCGAGAACCACAGTTGCAGGCGTGTATCGTTGGTGTTCAGGTCGTGCAGAGCCCTGAGCAAAGGCTTATTCAAGGGGCTGTCGCGCAACGTCATTGCGTTTGCCAGATGCTGCGTGGTCACAACCGTCTGGGAGACACGCACAACATCCTTCCAGTGAACACCCACTGTCACTTCGTTGTCCTCTATAGACTGCGGCAGGCACCATGCCTGTGCGACACTGAGCGCGATTGCGGCTGCAAATACAAATTCTCTACGCATTTTTCTTTCCCGGCAGATGCTCTACGGATTCATTCGCTCTTGAATTCTACAAAAATCCCCGACTGGCATCTCTGCCAGCCGGGGATTTTGTTGTTCCTGCGCGTCTTACTTATTCGCCCCACCCCAGGTATTGAAGGTGTAGCTGTTGGTTCCATCCGACACCGTCAGCGTTCCGTTGTAGTACGTATCCGCCGTCGGCGTGAAGTACAGATTGAAGCTGCACGAACTCCCCG
>Ga0326727_10004477_pt1 | contig 41934 bp, 30 predicted proteins | sample MB2enrmetagenome_FD_207643 | JGI IMG/M metagenome (GOLD analysis project Ga0326727, IMG submission 207643) | Lab enriched peat soil microbial communities from McLean, Ithaca, NY, United States - MB29MY | ecosystem: Environmental > Terrestrial > Soil > Wetlands > Peat | place: USA: New York...
GCCCGTGCCCGAGCACGGGCGGGACGCCCGTGGCACGCGGCAGGTTCCGGCTTCCCCGCACTGTAAACACTTAAATTAAAGGCGCTCTAGCCGCGAAAACCCCCGCATCATTTCTTCGTTTCCTTCCGCGCTTGAATCTTCACGAGGGCGTCGATATAGTGCGTGCGGTAAGTGGGATCATCGGGTTCAAGGCGAGTGGCGATGCGATACTCCTGCAACGCGCCGTCAAGATCCCCGAGTTTCTCCAGCGCGTAGCCAAGACCGTTATGGGCGTCGGCGTCGGTTTGGTCATGCCGGATGGCCTCGATCATTTCCACCCGGGCGCGCTTCCATTCCTTGGCCAACAGGAAGGTAATCCCCAACTCGCGGTGCAAATCGGAGTTTTCCGGATCCAGCTTCATGGCTTGGCGAAGAGCGGCCACCGCTTCGTCCAAGCGTGCTTGCGCGCGCAATTGCACAGCTTGTTGTACCAAGCGCTGCAAATGGATTTTGTCCTGGGCCACGGCAGCAGGATCGCTCGCCGCCGATGAGGACGGCAAATCCGGTATGGGGCCGATCCGGGCTTCCTCATTGGCCTTAAGTGAGATGAAGTAAGCCGCCTCTGGCCTATCGGGGCAGCGCACATGGATGTAATGGTCACCGGGGTCAACGTTGGCAATGATGAGGTTTCCAGCGGCGTTGGTCGTACCTGCCGCGTCGGCGTCCAAATCCACCCGGCAACCCGCCTGACCGGCCTGGACGACGACCTTGGCGGTCTGCGGTTGGCGCTCGCGCCCTGATGCCATGCCGAAGGTCACGGCGAGAGCCAGGCAGCAGGGTAGGTAGTTGAGCATTTTGGACAAGACTCTCATCATCCGAACTCTGCCAGTTCAAGCTAAGGCGGCCAGGTCCGCGTGACCGGCGATACGCCGCACCGCCCGATTCTTCGAATTAGCTTAGCACGAATGAGAAGTGAGGGTGTGGTGCGACCCGGGGTTTGTGGAATTCCGTAGGGGCGGTTCGCGAACCGCCCCCCCACGCGATCGGGTGGAATCGCGGATGAGGGAGCTTCGCGAAGCGCCCCTACGACGGCCCTTCGATGCGGTTGCTCATCAGGACGGTTCCCCCCGGCATCCCGACTGCCGCCACGTCCCCAGTCGGGGCAATACCAAACGCTTATAGGGTTGCATTTAGTGACACTATATGCAAGTATGGTTGCATATGGTGCGGCGACATTTTTGGTTGCAGCTTATTGAACGGGCCTGGCGGGAGCGGCCGGTGGTGTGGCTTGCCGGAGTGCGGCGCGTGGGGAAAACTTGCCTCAGCCAGACCGTGCCCAACACCGAGTATTTCGATTGCGAGCTTCCCCGCGTACGCCGAATGATGGAAGACCCTCAGGGCTTTCTGGACGGCCGGAGCAACCGCCGCATCGTACTGGACGAAATCCACCGCCTCCCCAGTCCTTCCGAGCTGCTGAAGATTGCGGCGGACCACTATCCTGATATCCGCGTCCTGGCAACAGGCTCTTCCACGCTGGGTGCTTCGGCCAAATTCAAGGACACGCTGGCCGGGCGCAAGCGGGACCTGTGGCTCGCTCCCATGACCCTGGCGGACCTGGGAGATTTCCAGCGCCCTGACCTGGCTCACCGCTTCCTGCAGGGTGGCCTGCCGCCCTTCTTCCTTGCCGGTGAACCCCCGGAACGTGACTTTCAGGAATGGCTGGATGCCTATTGGGCCAAGGACATTCAGGAGCTCTTTCGGCTCGAAAGCCGCAGTTCCTTTGAAAAATTCACGGAGTTGCTGCTGGCGCAAAGTGGGGGGGTGTTTGAGTCGACCCATTTTACCGCCCCCTGCGAGGTGAGCCGCCCGACGATTGCCAACTATTTGAAGGCTCTGGAGGCCACCTTTGCCGCCCATGTCATCCGCCCCTTCAGCAGCCATCGCCCCAACGAAATTGTGGCAGCGCCCAAGGTCTATGCCTTCGATACGGGATTCGTCTGCTACCATCGCGGTTGGCAGGAACTGCGTCGGCAGGACCTGGGGAATCTGTGGGAGCACTTTGTAATGAATGAAATCATGGCCCAGCGGCAGAGTCGCCAAATCTTCTACTGGAGGGATAAGCGGGGACATGAAGTGGACTTTATCCTGCCCACGCGCCGGAGGGAGCCCCTGGCGGTCGAATGCAAATGGTCGGCGAGTGCTTTTGAGGCCGCCAACCTCCAGGCTTTTCGCCGGGTTTATCCCCAAGGGGAGAACATCGTGGTAGCCCAGGACGTTGACCGGCCCTTTCACCGCAATTACGGAGAGATCAGCGTGCGCTTTGAGAGCCTGCCCTCCGCCATTTCCAGAATCCTGCCCCCTCCGCGCCGCGCGTTGTAGGGGCGGTTCGCGAACCGCCCCGCCGCGCGATCGCGTGGGGCCGCGGATGAGGGCGGTTCTCGAACCGCCCCTACGGAACCTTTTCCCGGAATCGCTTGCGATTGCTGACCAGGGCGGTTCCCACCAGCATCCCGGCAACCGACACGTGCCCCATGAGAGCCACCAGCAATTACCGGTGTGGCGCGATTTGGGGTTTGTGGAATTCCGTAGGGGCGGTTCGCGAGCCGCCCCCGCTCACGCGATCGCGTGGGACCACGGATGAGGGCGGTTCTCGAACCGCCCCTACGAGACCTTTTCCCGCAATCGTTTGCGATTGCTGACCCGGGCGGTTGCCACCAGCATCCCGGCAACCGACATGTGCCCCATGAGAGCCGCCAGCAATTACAGGTGTGGCGCGATTTGGGGTTTGTGGAATTCCGTAGGGGCGGTTCTCGAACCGCCCCTACGAAACCTTTTCCCACAATCGCTTGCGATGGCTGATGCAGGTGGTTGGCCCCCCAGCGAATTTCCACCGGAGGCTCTCACGGCCGGGCGCCGAGGAATCGGGGCAGGATGCCCGTGCCACGTTGCAGGGGACAGGCACGCGTTACTTTCCCTGCCCCCCTCGCAGTGCCCCCGACACTCCCCCGCATCAGTTATCGGCGGTTTCGGGGGAGAGGATGAATTAATTGTTTCGTGCCGACGGGTCTTTTGGGGGGTGCCCCATCGGGCGTCAGGGGCAGGGCGAGCCTTGCGTAAAATCCATACTTCCGAAAAACTCAGTGTGACTTGGTAGATTCCCCGTTCTTTACCACTCCTCAACTTTCCCTGCACTTGTTTCCTCGGCTGCGCGTGCCGAAGCGTTTCTCTGTGCGCAAAGGTTTGGGAAACGTGGTATTGGATCAGTCTGCTGTAGCAGTGGTCTCTTACCGCCGGAGTCCATTGGACCAAAAGCCGGCGGTCAGCGACTGCCGCTACAACAAACCGAACTGACCCACTACCCAAAACGCCGTTTTCTTGACGCCCTCCGGGTTGTGTTATAGCCTGAATTATGGGCAGATAAACGGGGTTTTGTGGTTCGCCGTTTACCCAGGGGTGTTCCACCCTGGTCAGAGATGCATGGGGGTTTTCGGCGCATTCCGTCAGCCGTTCTGAACTTCTGGGCCGCGGCTCTTTCGGCCAACAGTTTGCCATGCCCGAGATAGATCACGAATTCGTGGAGAAGATCCTCGCGGGCGACCGGCGCGCCATCGCCCGGGCCATCTCATCCGTGGAGAATCGGGACGCGGCGGCGGTTCCAATGCTGCGCGAGCTGTTCCCGAAGGCGGGGCGGGCGCGAGTGGTGGGGCTTACGGGCTCGCCGGGGGCAGGGAAGAGCACGCTGGTGGAAAAGCTGGCGGTGGAATATCGGCGCCGCGGTGCTCGGGTGGGAATTCTTGCGGTGGATCCCACCAGCCCCTTTTCCGGTGGCGCAATCCTGGGCGACCGCGTGCGCATGCAAAGCCTCGCCCATGACGCGGGCGTCTACATCCGCAGCATGGCAACGCGTGGCCAGCTTGGCGGGCTCGCCCCCACCACCCAGGATGCGGTGACGGTTCTCGACGCTGCCGGCTGCGAAATCATCCTGATCGAAACCGTCGGGGTGGGGCAGGACGAAGTGGAAGTGGCACGCCTTGCGGACGTGACGGTCCTCCTGTTGGTGCCAGGCTTGGGCGATGACATCCAGACATTCAAGGCTGGAGTGATGGAGATCGCCGATATTTATGCGATCAACAAGGCCGATCGCGAAGGGGCCGACCGCGTCGAGCAGGAAGTCACGGCCATGCTATCGCTGGCAACCCGCCCCGATGGCTGGCGCCCTCCCATTATCAAAACCGTCGCCACCACGGGGCAGGGAATTACCGACTTGGTGGAGACGCTCAATGAGTTTTACGCCTTCAGCGAGAAGAACAATGTCACGGGAGTGCGGCGCCGGGAGCATTGGCGCTCGCGGCTTTTGGATTTGCTGCGGCAAACGCTTTTTGAAAGAGCCGTGGCAGGACCGCTGCTCGACGGGTCACTTGACCGCCAGGTTGCGGACTTGCTCTCGCACCAAAGGGATCCGCATCAGATCGTGGAGGAAATTATCGCCGCTCTGCTGCCGGGAAGCGCGAACTGCCAGGCGGCGCTTTCGTTGTCTCGCGGCGTAGTGAGAATCCATCACCTGGGTATCGCGGTGGAATCCCTGCGGCGGGCCGTCCCCATCTTTCAAAAGCTCTTGGGGAAGGCTCCCGAAGCGGAAGAGACCGTTGCCGAGCAGCAGGTGCGTGTGGCCGCCTTCCGGCTCGGCGATAGCTGCCTGGAGTTGCTGGAGAGCACGGACGGCGATTCTCCCATCGCTCGATTTATCGCCCAACGCGGCCAGGGAATTCACCACGTGGCGCTCACCGTCGCGGATTTGCCGAAAACGCTGCGGAAGTTGGAAAGCGACGGCGTGCGCCTGATTGATCGCCAGCCCCGCGTGGGCGCCGGCGACGAGCACATCGCCTTCCTCCACCCTTCCAGCACCGCCGGGGTGCTTATCGAATTGATTGAGGAACGTTGGCGATGACCGCGGATGTGGCGGCGGGCTCTACAGGCGGCGGAAAGAATCGACGGGACGCTCATTTTGGCGGACCCAAGGCGGGCAGGGGCCCTTCGGGTAAGACCCCTCTGGGTAGGCTCCCTTAAGGTAGGCTCCATGAGGGTGAATTCGGCGCTGGAAGATCCCGCTATGTTGATGAAAATGCAGGGCCAGGTTTTTTGGCCGGGTGCGGGCAGCGCATGTAAGTCATTTAGATTGAATGTGTTGCGGTTAATTCTTGGTGGCGTCGTACGAGTGGTGGGCATTGGTGCTTTAACCATAGTCAAAACGGCAGCATGTCCAGTACGAAGGGTTTTTTCCGCAAACTTTTTAGGCCGGCACATGCCGCCCAAAAATACGGCGGCAAAACTGATTGAGGAATCATGAAACTCGGCGCATTCGACCTCCACGCCGTTTCCGACGGAAGTTTCCTGCTCGATGGCGGGCAGATGTTTTCGGTTGTCCCCAAGACGCTGTGGGAGAAGAGAATTTCCGCCGACGCGCGCAATCGCATTCGCATCAGTCTGACTTGTCTGTTGATCCAAACGGGCCGCCATAATATTCTGGTGGAGACGGGCATCGGAGATAAGTTCGATGCGAAGTTCAACGAGATTTACGGTGTCGATCACTCGCGGACTCTTCCCGGTGAACTTCAGAAGTTGAGCCTGGAACCGCGGGATATCGATATCGTCATCAATACGCACTTGCACTTCGATCACTGCGGGTGGAACGCACGGATCGAGGACGGAAAACTTGTGCCGACGTTTTCCCGCGCGCGTTATTTCATTCAACGGGGCGAATGGGAAGACGCTCACCATCCCACGGAGCGCAATCGGGCGAGCTATCTGGAGCAGTTTTTCGCTGCTTGCGAAGCGCAAACCGAGTTTCTGGATGGGGACGCGGAAATCGTTTCCGGAGTGCATGTGGAAGTTGGCGCGGGGCACACCCGATGTATGCAATGCGTGCGAGTGGAGTCGGAGGGCGACACGGCGTTCTTTCCCTCGGACCTTGTACCCACAAGTTTCCATCTTCCCTATCCCTGGATGACCAGTTTTGACCTTTACCCTGTGGAGACACTGGCCAACAAGAAACGTTTTTTGCCGGAGCTGGCGGAGGCCAAGGCGCTCCTGGTTTTCCCCCATGACCCTTGCGTTCCTTGGGCGCGCTTGGTAAAACTTGAAGGCAAGATTTCCTTGGGGGCAGTGAAGTAGTTTTTCGCATCGCCCCGGGTGAGGGCATAGGAGGAAGTTTGGCCAAAGCACAGATTGGAGTAATCGGTGGCAGCGGTTTTTACACGATGTCAGGTGTGGAGAAGGCTCGCGAAGTGCGGATCACAACACCCTTTGGAAAACCTTCCGACGCGTACTTTGTCGGTACCCTCGAGGGGCGGCAGGTGGCGTTCCTTGCCCGCCATGGCCGCGGCCACGTGATCACTCCCTCGGAGCTCAATTTTCGCGCTAACATTTACGGGTTCAAAAAGCTCGGTGTGGAGCGAATCATTTCGGTGAGCGCGGTGGGCTCGCTGCGTGAGGATTTCCGCCCGACGGACATGGTGCTGCCCACGCAGTTTGTTGACCGCACGCGCCAGCGTATTTCCACCTTCTTCGGAGGCGGGCTGGTAGCGCATATCGGATTCGACACCCCGGTTTGTCCCACGGTTGTCGATGTGCTCGCGCAAGCCTGTGCCGGCTCAGGCGCAGCGTTTCACCAGGGGGGCACGTACCTTTGCATGGAAGGCCCGGCGTTTTCCACCAAGGCGGAATCGAACCTTTACCGGTCGTGGGGCATGGACGTCATCGGAATGACCAGCTTGCAGGAAGCCAAGTTGGCGCGGGAGGCGGAAATCTGCTATGCCGTGCTGGCCATGGTCACCGACTACGATTGCTGGCACCCCGATCACGACGCCGTCACGGTTACGCAAGTCCTGGACTATCTTTCGCGCAACGTGGAGAATTCCCAGAAGATTGTGCGGAACGCGGTGCGCTCTCTCCCTGAGGCGCGGAATTGCAAATGCGCTTCGGCGCTTGCCCACGCGATCCTCACTGATCGCAAGAGGATTCCTGCTGCAACCAAGAAGAAGTTAGCCCTGCTGGTAGGCAAGTATCTGAAGTAAAATTCAGTGGTCATTCCACGCGCGCGAGGTTAAGAGTATTTCTATGTCACTACTGGTAGTTGGTTCAATCGCGTTTGATTCCATCCGGACGCCTCACGGCGAGGTGGAGGAGATTCTTGGTGGGTCAGCGACGTTTTTTTCTGTCACCGCAAGCTGGTTCACTCCCGTTTCCGTCGTGGCAGTGGTGGGGGAAGACTTTGGGGCAGAGCAGCTCCGGATTTTTCACGATCGCTCCATCGACACCCAGGGCGTGGAACAAGTTCCCGGGCGGACTTTCCGCTGGAAGGGTGAATACACGGGCGACATGAATCAGGCGCACACGCTGGAAACGCAGCTCAACGTGTTTGAAAGCTTCGTGCCTAAGATTCCTCCGGCCTACCTCGACACCCAATTTCTTTTTCTCGGTAATATCGATCCGGTATTGCAGCTCAACGTTCGCCGCGCCCTGCCCAACCTCCGCATCAGCGCCCTCGACACTATGAACTACTGGATTCAGGGCATGCCAGAGGATCTGGCAAAAGTACTGGCGACCGTGGAGATCCTGCTCATCAACGAAGGTGAAGCCCGGATGCTTACCCATCAGGGCAATTTAAAAAAAGCGGCGGCGATCATTCAGAAGCTCGGCCCGCGCGTAGTGGTGATCAAGCGCGGCGAGCACGGCGCTACGCTTTTCGGCCCGGAATCTATTTTTACTGTGCCTGCATATCTATTGGATGAAGTTCACGATCCCACCGGCGCCGGAGACACTTTTGCCGGCGGGTTCATGGGCCATCTGGCGCGCACCGGTGACTTGTCAGATTCCAACTTGCGCCGCGCTGCTGTGTACGGATCGGTGATGGGAAGCTTTGCGGTGGAAGAATTCGGTCTGGACCGGCTTCTGCGCTTAACCCCGGAGGAGATTGAATCGCGCTACCGCGAAATCAAACGCTTGACACATTTTGATGCATGATTCTGCCGTCGACCCCCACACACCGCAGGATGAGTCCTGGCGCATTCCCGCCCCGGCCCACGGCGCAGTCGCTATTCTGATTCTGGGCGTAACCTGCGCCAGCCTTCACTTTTTCTACGCTCGGGGCCTGTCAGACCTTTATGGCGACGGGTTGGCCCACATGGAGGGCGCACGCCGCATCTTCGATTCCCTCACACCGGGCTACCGGGAGATTGGCAGTGTCTGGTTACCTCTTTACCATTTAATTTGCTCCCCCCTCGCCATCAATGATTTCCTTTGGCGCACGGGCTTAGCCGGGGGATTGGTTTCCTCCGCGGCGTTTGCGCTGACCTGTTATTTGTTATTCCGCCTGGGGGCGGAGATTAACCGTAACCTGGCGGCGGGGCTTGTGGCTCTGGCCGGAGCCTTGATGTGCCCCAGCTATCTCTACCTTGCTAGCACGCCGCTGACGGAGCCCCTGGCTCTCCTGTGGGCGGCGCTGGTTGTCTATTTGCTTTTCCGCTATGCGCAATCTGGCTCGTGGAAATCGCTGGCGGGCGCGGCCGCTGCCGCTTTCCTGGGAACGCTCACGCGTTATGAGGGGTGGAACGTTCTGCCTTTTGCCACTCTACTGGTTTTCTTCCTTCGCCCCTATTCGTGGAGGCAGCGCCTACTGCGCGCGTCGTTTTTTGCCGCCGTTGCCGGCACGGGGCCCCTGTTGTGGCTTGTTCACAACGCCTATCGCTTCGGGAACCCTCTCGAATTCTATAATGGCCGCGGCTCGGCCCTTGACATCTACGCCCACCAATTGGCAACGACGGCGTTTCCTTATCCCACCGACGGCAGCCTGCTCGTCTCGACGCGTTATTATCTGGAGGATCTTAAGCTGGTGATCGGCGCCTGGGCGCTGGAGTTAGCAGTCCTGGGTCTGGTGGCGTGGTGCGTACGCATGCGCCGCTCCTGGCGCGGCGCCGTTGCCGCACTGTTCATCGTTCCGTTGCCCTTTCATATTCAGGCGATGGCGCACGCAGCGGTCCCGATGTATATGCCCACCCTTTTCCCGTATACGTATTACAACCTGCGGTATGGCATGGAGATGATTGCGGCGGTTGCCTTGTTTCCATCGTTCGTATTTTCCCCGCGCTTGGGGAAAAAACTGCGCGTAACCTTGCTGATTATCTTCCTAGCTGTGTTGGGAAGGCAATCTGCCGTGTTGACAGCGGCGGGTCCCCGGGAGATGCCGGTGGTGAAGGAAGGAATCCTGAATACTCCTTGCCGTGCCCGGCGGCAGCGAGCTATCATCGAATTCCTGCGTGGGCACTACGACGGCAAACGCGTTCTGGTGGCGGTGGGGAAGTGGCCCTGCGTGATGCCGGAAGTCGGTATCTATTTTCGCAATACCATCACGAATCAGAATCGCGGTTACTGGGCACTGATGCGCACGGAGCCGGAAAAGTGGGTGGGGTGGATTATCCGCGGTGAAGGCGACGTGATCGATAGCCTCATGCAGGCTTACCCCCGGGCCTTTACAGATTTCGAAGTCGTAGACCAGGGGACGTTTCCGGGCGAGGGCGGTTACAAAATCTACCGGCAACGCATAATGTGATGGCGATAGATTTGCCGTCTCCATCGCTTACAATCGTGCCGCGCCGAAGGTGTTTTGGGCTCATTTCAAAATGATAAAAGTTATTCCTTTTGTTAAATACCACGGACAGGGGAACGATTGGCTTGTCATCCGGGAGAGCAACCTTCCCTCCGGGCTTGCCCGTTTCGCGCGCAGAATCCTCGACCGCCACACGGGCGTCGGCGCTGATGGCCTTATCGCGGCCATGAAACCCAAGGTAAGAGGCCACGACGCGCGCATTCGTTTTTTCAACGCGGACGGCAGTGAAGCGGAAATGTCTGGAAATGGCATTCGTTGTGCGGGTGCGTTTCTCTCTGAACGCCGCCCGCAGAAGCGCACGGTGATCATTGAAACTCTCGCCGGGCTGAAGACCCTCGAAAAAGGGGGGGCGAGCGGGGGGAAGTGGATGTTCCGGGTGCGCATGGGCGCCCCGATACTCACTGCAGCGCAAATCCCCTTTAAGCCGGGGGGGACGTTGTCTCCTCTCCTGCGTTTCCCTCTAGAAACATCTCGGGGCAAAGTGCCGATCACCGCCACTTCCATGGGGAATCCCCATTGCAGCGTGTTTGTGGCGGATTTCGCAACGGTCGATTGGCTGCGGCTGGGCCGGGAAATCGAGGAAAACGAGCACTTCCCCAACCGCACCAATGTGGAGTTCGTCCGCCTCGTGGCCAAGGATGAAATTGAAGTGAGATTTTGGGAGCGCGGCGTTGGACACACGATGTCATCGGGGACGGGTTCCTGCGCCGCCACGGTGGCCGCCATTCTCAACGGCCTTACAGACCGCCACGTGCGCGTGCGGACGGAGGCTGGCACGCTGGAGGTGGCATGGCCGCAAGATGGCGAGGTGACGCTCACAGGTCCCGCGGAGAGAGTGGCAGCGGGGGATTACTTTTATGCGGCGGGCACGTAAGCCGGGCTTGCGCCGTCATCGGGCAAAGATCAATCACGGGCGAATGTAGAGATAGAGCTTGTGGGTCGTCCCGTACTGCGTAGTCACCTCGGTGATCTTTTCGGGATCCCATCCGGGAATGTGAAAATCATGGCAGACTATTCGAGTTCCGGGACGTAGCTCTCTTTCCAGCTTAGGGCGCAGTTTTTCGTTGAATGAGGTCAACAGGTACAGCGTGACCACCGTGGCCCGATGCACGCTTACATCAAACATATCTTCGTAAATAATGTGCGCCCGGTCGTCCAGGCCCAATTCCTTAATGCGGGCGCTCGACTGACGGTAGAGGTCCGGATTGATTTCCACGCCCACGGCATGCGCGCCATATTTCTGGGCCGCGCTAATCACAATGCGCCCGTCTCCCGACCCCAAATCATAAACCACATCGTCGGATGTGACCTTGGCCAGTTCCAGCATTTTATCGACGACTTCCGGGGGCGTCGGCACGTAGGGAACCTGCTTGACCAGGGTAGCTCCGGCAACGCCTTGCCCTGATGGCAGGGCTGCCCGAGCAATACGCGGTTGCACCGGTCCGAGAAGGAGCAGCATAGCCGCCGACAAGAGCAATCCCGCCACCAAGTGTGAGAAGGAGAAGAAATACGTTGTTTTCCGCATGACATGATTCTACCGGCCCATTGGCATGTTGTCGAGATGGGAAAGTAGGTGAGGGGTTACAGGTCACAGGTGGCAGTGATCCTCACAAACCCCCTTGCACTTCCGGCGTTTCCACCCTAGGCTGTGAACTATAGTTGCTTGCATGATTTTCGGCTTACTGCCGGCCATCTGCGAGTGCATACGAGAGATCAATCACAGGGGAGACCTGCAGCGTGGCTCAACCTTCTTTACGCCGAGAACTGAAATTCACCCACGCCACGGCCATCGTGATCGCCAACATGATTGGTACAGGCATCTTCACCACCACCGGATTTCTAGCGGGCGATTTGGGGCGACCGTCGCTGGTCATGGGAATCTGGGTGGTGGGCGCAATCATTGCTGTTGCCGGTTGTCTTTGTTACGCGGAAATGGGCGTCAACCTTCCCGAATCAGGCGGTGAGTACATCTTTCTGCGCGAAGCTTGGGGCCCGCTTTGGGGCTTTCTCAGCGGTTGGATTTCCTTCTTCGCGGGATTCGCGGCCCCGATTGCCGCCGCGGCGCTCGCATTTTCGGAGTATTTCTCCCATTTTTTCCCCTCCTTCGCCGTATCCGGGCGAGCAGCCAATTCCGCAGGTGCGCTTTGCTGGATTCACACCGGCCACGGGCAGTTGTTGGCGGTGGGGCTTGTGGTGGTCTTTTCCGTAATCAATGTAGTGGGGCTCCGGTTGGCGGCCAAGGTCCAAAACCTCCTCACTGGGCTCAAGCTCGGAGTTCTGCTGTTATTTCTTGGCTTCGCCTTTGCTATTGGCCATGGGAGCATGGTCCATTTTTCACAAGGGGCGGTTCGAACCTCAACCCTCGGCCTGCCCGCGCAATTTGCGGTTTCATTGATCTTTGTGATGTTCGCGTACAGCGGATGGAATGCGGCCACCTACGTTTCCGGCGAAATGAAAGCGCCCGAGCGGACGATTCCCGCTTCGCTGGTGGTGGGGACACTCACCGTTGCCGCATTTTACTTGTTGTTGAACGTGGCGTTTGTTTACGCGCTGCCCCTGGAATCAATGAAGGGGGTCGTGGCGATCGGAGAGGCCTCCGCCGGTGCGCTTTTCGGGCTGCGGGGAGGGAACCTTTTTAGCGCCATCATGTCGGTGGGATTGCTCTCATGCGTAGGCGCCATGGTGATCGCCGGGCCGCGCGTCTATTTCGCCATGGCCGTCGACCATTGCTTTTTCCCCATGGCGGCGCGAATTCACCCCAAATGGGGAACGCCGATGTATGCCATCATTTTTCAATCCTTGGCAACCATCCTGATGATCCTAACCGGGACGTTTGAAAGCCTGGTTTATTACATCGGCTTCGCCTTGATTTTCTTTGCCGCCCTGGCCGTGGCAGGGATGATTCGCCTCCGCCGGCGGGAAGCATGGAGGAAACTCGCGGTGGTGAATTGGGGCTACCCGCTGGCGCCCGGCCTCTTTGTTGGGGCGAGCGCCTGGATGCTCCTGTACACAGCCTCGCTGCGCCCCAAGGAATCGGGACTGGGCTTGCTGACGATTTTGCTGGGGGCGGCGCTGTATTATTGGCAATTCCGGCAGAGGGCCCCATCACGGGCCTGAGAGGCTTCTGGTTCCAGGGTGTCCGCCGACCCCATCACCCTCCGATATAGGGAGCGAGCGCCGGCCGAATCACACCGTGCCGGGAATTCCTTGGAATTCGCCCACGCCACTATGTCAAGATACTTTGCGATGAGGGGAGCACTCAAACCCACATGAAGAGGCCAACTCTGCTCGCAACGTGTGAGTGGGTCTTCGGCTCGGTTGTCGCCGTGGGATGCCTCACGAGTCTCAAGAATGTCTGGGGGTTCGTGGGGATTTCTTACCAGCTCAATTATGGAGAAGGGGTTGTTTTGAGCGGTGTGCAGAAAGTGATGGCAGGACAGGCCCTCTACCCATCCTCCCGCCAGTTCCCCGTGATCATCGATGTATACGGTCCCGTCTACTATTCTGTGGGTGCGTGGCTGCTCAAGTGGTTTGGCGCGGCTTTTGCCCCCCTGCGCTTCGTATCGATCGCTTCGGGGGTGGTCGTTGCGGGACTCGTGGCTCTGCTTCTGCATCAGCTAACCGCGTCGTGGAAATTGGGCCTTAGCTTTGGCTTCCTATTCTTGACTTTGCCTATCGTTGAGTATTGGCTCCCCCTGGCGCGCGTGGACATGCCGGCGGTGGCTCTCAGCCTGGCCGGTCTTTACTTGTATTCCCGATTTCGCGGCCAATGGTACGTGAGCCTTCCGTTCTTTCTTGGGGCCATCTTTTGCAAATACATCTTGGTCGCGGCGCCGAGCGCCTGTTTTGTGGATCTACTCTTCCAAAAACGCCGGAAACAAGCGGCCGGGTTCGCCGGGAGTTTGCTCCTACTGTCGGGACTGGCTTTCCTGGGGTTGCAGAGCACGACGGGCGGTGGCTTCGCATTCGACACCCTCGCCTCGCACGTTGATCCGTTCACTTTCAGGCGCGCGTTTTCTCACCTCCAACTCGCTTTGCAAGAGTATCCTCTGCTCTTCCTGTTAGGATTGGGGTTAGCTTTCCGGGACTTGCGGAAGGGAGTTGCCAGCCTGCCGTCGCTTTACCTGGCGTTCTCGACCCTGACCGTCATCGCCACCGGCCAGTTCGGCTCCGACTCCAACTATCTGCTGGAGTGGACGGCGATCCTATGCCTATGCGGGGGCCTAAGCTACCACGCGCTGCGCCAGCAAGCGGCGGAAGCGACCGCCCTCCTGCTTGTGCCCGCACTTCTTACGCTGTTTATTCTGATGACTCTCCGGCTGCCTTTCCCTTATCCCGGCCACGCCGGATGCCAGGATGCCTACGCTTATGTAAAGCAACACCCCGGCCGTCGAATCCTGGCGGAAGACGTCGGGGCCGTGGTTATGGCCGGCAAGCCCGTCCAGCTCTCCGACCCCTTCATTTGGACCTGGCTGGTGAGACGGAAAGGGTGGTCTGACGAAGAACTTCAAAGCTTAGTGCGCTCCCGCGCCTTCGATGCGGTCATTCTCAACGGCCCCATTGCCTGGCAAAAGGAAATTGGCGAAGCCAGCCGGTGGCCCCTGTCCTTTCTGAACGCCTTGCAAGAGCATTATCGGCCGGCCCGTGAATTTGCCTGCCAGGACGCCGAGATCGCCTACGAGCCCATCGAGACCGCTCCCCAATGAACAAGCGGGTGGCTAAGTTCAAGACGGCGCTCGCCGTGAACCCGTGTTGGTATTGAAATGAAAGGAGCATGGTGCTGCGCGCGAAGTCAAGGAATTGCTGAATTCAGGATTACGAAGTGTTCGGCACACGCATAATTCACGCACACTCTTGGATGGGAGCGGGCCGGAACGGGGATTAGGAATCCTCGATTTGCGGATTCAGAAGTGAGGAAGGCGTTTTCCGCAGATTGAGGAATCGTCCCGAAGCCGCTAGGTGTTATAGTTATGGACGCGCGATTGAAGACATAGTTCCTGAATCTCCGACCTATGACGCCCGCTTTGTGCATGTTGCCAGTAGCGCCCAAGACTAATTTGCGCCACAACCCCTCAACTCTTCGTCACGCTGATAACCTGAAACTGCGGGTGCAGTCCTTCATTTGCAGCCGATGGACTTTGCTGCGGGCGCGAGGTTCCTATTGCGGTCGACTGCCGCTGGTCTTGCTTTTCTTCATCCCCAGCGCGGCCATCCCGGCCCCGCCGGTTCGATATCTGGTGGATTTGCGCGCTCCGGATACGCACATGGTGCAAGTTACAATGAACATCCCCGGCGCGAGCGCAGGAACGGAGATTCAGATCCCCGTCTGGAACTGCCTTTACCAAATCCGCGACTTCGTGAAGAATGTGGAAGATATGGCAGGCGGTTGTGATGGCCAACCCGCTGAATTGGAGCGCGAGGATTTGAACACCTGGCGCGGACCGAACCGTTCTTGCAGCAACCTCACTTTCCACTATTTGGTTTATGCCAACGCCGACGGCCCCTTTGACAGCATGTTGAATGGCGATCATTCCTTTTTGAATCTGGCCATGGTGCTTTTCTATCTGCCCCGTGAGCGCAAGCGGCCGGTGCACGTCAAGTTCCAGCTTCCCTCCGGCTGGAAATTGGCGACACTCCTGGAAGGCCAAGGGGATGAGTTTGCGGCGGCGAATTATGACACTCTGGTGGATAGCCCGGTCGAGGCGGGCCATTTCGAGGAGTTTGCCTACGAGCAGGGTTTTACTCCCGCAGGCACCTCGACGCTCGAAACGAAACGCGCGACCATTCGCTTGATCATTGATGCCGACCGCGCCGATTATTCCCCCGGCCGCATTCTGAACTCCCTTCAGAAAATCACTGCGGAAGAGACCGCGCTGATGCAGGACATCCCCTTCCGCCGTTACACTTTTATCTTGCATTTTCCCCACGAGGGTGGGGCGACCGGCGGCATGGAGCATCGCGATGGGACGGCCATCGCTATCCCGGCTTCGGCGATTCGGAACAGCGACGACTACCTGGAAAACATCGCTGCGCACGAGTTCTTCCACGCCTGGAATGTCAAGCGAATCCGCCCGCAGGCCCTTGAACCCGTGGACTACATCAACGGCAATGACACGCGGGATTTGTGGCTCAGCGAGGGCATTACTAACACCTACGCGCAGTTGACCCTGCTCCGCGCGGAACTTATCGACCGCCACACGTTTTATGCGCGCGTCGCGGACGCCATCGAGATGTTGCAGCGCCACGGCGCCCGCCGCTTCCAGAGTGTGGAGATGGCAGGCCGGGAAGCGTGGCTGGAAAAATACCCCGACTACAGCCGTTCCGGCCGCAGCATTTCGTACTACAACAAGGGCGAATTGCTCGGCTACTTGCTGGATCTGGGAATCCGCCACGCGAGCGATAACCAGGCCGGGCTGGATGACGTGATGCGCCGCCTCAATCAGGATTTTGGCCGCCGTGGCCGCTTTTTCACCCTTGCGGATGTCAGCGCGATTATCGCCCAACTGGCGCCCGCGTTTGACAGCAATCGGTTTTGGGCGGACTACGTGCGGGGAACACAAGAACTGGATTACTCCACCTACCTGGGATATGCCGGATTGGACGTCACGACGCATATGGAGGATTCGGCCGTGCAAGGCTTTTCCGCCTCGCGAAATGACGGCGGGTTGCTGCAAGTGGATTCTGTCGACGTGGGAAGCGACGCGCAGCGGGCCGGATTGCAGCCTGGAGACGTAGTGATGATGGCGGATGGGGATTTGGTGCCTGCGGGACCCAGTCCCACCTTGCCTTCCTGGCGGCCCGGACAGGCGGTGGAACTTCAGATTGTGCGGGACGGTGCAACCCATGTCCTTAAGTTCAGGATCGGGGTGAACCAGCAAGTTTCGATTCAAGTTGATGAGGATCCCAAGGCCAGCCCGGGCCAGTTGCGGGTGCGCGAAGGCTGGCTGACGGGTGTAACCAATTTACCCTTGGGGAAACGATGATCCGCGCCATCTTCGTCACGTTCGTCACTTTTGCTTATATCGTGGTCGTCGGCCTGCCGTTTTTGATTCATGCCAGGCTGACGAAGAATACCGACAAGCTTTATCGAGTGGGCATTGCCGGAGCCCGGTTTGCGCTTTGGCTTTCCGGCGTTCGCCTGGAGGTTCACGGAATCGAAAATATCCCTCATGGCCGCGCCGCCATCTTCATGCCCAATCATCAGAGCAACTGCGATCCACCCGCCGTGATTAGCATCCTCCCGCCGGTTCTGGTGATGGGCAAGCAGGAGTTTTTCCGCGTGCCGGTTTTGGGGCGGGCAATGATTTATCGCGGATTTATTCCTGTCGATCGCAAAAACCGCGAGAGCGCCATTGCCGCGGTCGAGCGCGCGGTGGTTTCCATGAAATTGGGTAACTCCTTTCTGGCGTTTCCGGAAGGCACGCGCAGCCGCGACGGCCGCCTGCAAGCGTTTAAGAAAGGCGTGTTTGTCATGGCCATCAAAGCCGGCGCGCTCATCGTTCCGATTTCGGTTTCGGGCGCTCGTAAGATCATGCCGAAGGGTCAGTTTGTGATTCGACCCGGCCGTGTGCGGATCACCATTCAGAAGCCCATCTCGGCGGATAATTACACCCTGGAGCAAAGGCGGGAACTCATCGATGTGACGCGTCAAGCCGTCCTGAAAGGCCTGGACCCGGAAGAAAGACCCGTGGAAGAGGCGAAGACGGCCGGCGAGAAGGACTAATGCGAACTGCTGGTGGTCACGTTCCTGTGCTGCCAAACCCGCGGGTGTCGCGCTCCGTGGAGGACACGGAAGCGACTTCGGTGAATTCCCCTTCCACGCGCCGGATAATACGCAACTGAGCAATGCGATCACCGGGCTTAATTCGGAAAAGTTCTTTGCCCAGATTGATGAGAACGACTTTCAACTCACCGCGGTAGCCGGGATCGATCACGCCGGCCAGGGTGCAGATTCCCTTCAAGGCCAACCCCGAACGGTCCTCGACCAGGGCCCCGAACTCCGGAGGAAACTCGAAAGCCAGGCCGGTGCGAAGGGCCTTGATTTCGGCGGGAGCCAATTCTGCCGCCTCCAGAGCCGACACATCAGCCGCCAAATCTCCGAATGGCCCTCGATGCGAATAGTTTGGCAACAAAGCCGCTGGATGCAACTTCGCAACCTTTACGTTGACCGTCATGAGTCAGCATTCCTCCCATTTCGGCGCAGTCAAAGTTCTGCCGCGCTCGTCGATTTGCGCCAGGCAAAACGAATATTTTGATTCGGGGTCAGGCCTTCTCCTTTTCCATGAGGCCTTTGATCTTGCGGTAGGCCGCGAACATTTCCGGCAGGCGTCGATAGACCGCCGAAGCTTTCAGCCACACGTCGTGGTCGACGGCGGGTGTGCCGGAAACTGTCGCATGGGGCCGGACGTCGTTGGGCACGCCGGATTGGGGAGTGACGATCACATGATCGCCGATGGTCAAATGCCCGGCCACGCCGACCTGTCCCGTCAGAATCACGTTGCGCCCAAGCTTGGCGCTGCCGGAGATCCCTACCTGGCTGCAGAGCAGGGAATTCTCGCCAATATCACAGCCATGCGCGACCTGTACAAGATTGTCAACCTTAACTCCGCGGCGCAGGCGGGTCTCACCCACGGCGGCGCGGTCAATGCAACTGTTGGACTGGACTTCCACTCCGTCTTCAATAACCACGATGCCGGCTTGCACGATCTTGTAAAACGTTCCATCCGGACGCGGCGCAAAGCCGAAGCCGTCGCCGCCAATCACCACGCTGTTCTGAAGGATCACATCGTTGCCGATACGGACGTTCTCTCTCACCACGGCGTGCGAGTGAGCAAAGAAACGATCGCCGATTTTCACTCCCGGGTAGATCATGACAAAGCCCTTGAGTACGCAATCGTCACCCACCTCGGCGCCGGCTTCAATGACCACATAGGGGCCGATGGAGGGATTGCGGCCCAGCCTGGCGTCACGGGCGATGACGGCGGTGGGATGTATCCCCGCCGGCGGCCTTTGGGGTGGAAAGAAAATCTCGAGGGCTCGAGCGAACGACATGTAGGGGTCGGCAGAACGCAGCACCGGCTTGCCCAGAGTGTTCACGTCGGGGCCGGCGATAATCGCTCCCGCGCGTGTGGTGTGAAGCTTTGCCAGGTACTTGGGGTTGGAAAGAAATGTGATTTCGCCGGCATGGGCTTCGTCCATTCCCGCCACGCCGGCGATTTCCAAGTCCTCCGGCCCTTCCAATTTGCATTCCAGTCGGGCTGCCAGTTCGCCGAGCTTCATGATGATCTCCCTGTGAAAACAGGTATCAGAAATCAGGAGTCAGAATTTAGGATTCAGGGTTTAAGCTCGAAGTGAGTGTACTCCTGACTCCCCGCTTCTGATTTCGCCGTCCATTACATGAGCAAGCGTACCACAGAAGACAGGGCTCGAGCGTCAGGAGTCAGAATGTTTGGGCTCGAAGTGAATGAACTGCTGACTTCCAGCTTCTCTCTCCTGGCTCCTCTTTTCTAGTACCAAAGTACTGGTACGAAGGTGATATTGTTGCGGTGGACAAATCGAATATCCTTATATCAACGGCGCCTTATCTCTGAGATGGTGGGTAAGGCAGAAGCGACTGGACTATCCGTGGAAGCGACAGGCGCATAGCTTCCGGTCATCTGGTAAGACCCTCTCCCGCCGCTAACGGAGATGGGCCACGGCAAGTGGCATTCAGCGCGCATACCGGGGTGATCCACGTCGGTAAGGCCATTCCCCCCACCCCGGTCTTGCGCATTCCTATCCTTCCAGCCCCATCAGCAATTCGAGGACTTCACCCTCGCCAACACTTGCGGGGCAGCCCGAAACAGGCTAAGCTTCTGGTGTAGCCCTGTCCTTGGGAGCCATAATAAGCATGAAACAGCGTCGCACAAGCCAGCGAATTCCGATGGAACTTCCGGTGGAAATCCGCTGGAAGAGTCGCGCCGGTAGCCTCAAGCACGCTAGGGGGAAAACCGGCAACATCAGCGGCACGGGAATATTTATCGAAGTTCCTATCCGCCTGCGCCGGGCAACCTCCGTTTCGATCAAAGTGGTGCTTCCCCGTGAGGGAACACAAGGTCCGTTGGAGCTCCTGTGTCAGGGACGAGTGGTAAGATGGGACCAGGACGGGAAAGTTCAGGGGGTGGGTGCAGTAATCGATGAGTACGAATTGCGTCCGGTGCCCGCGGCACGCGCTGGGGGCAAGCGTTCCCCCAAGGGCAAATGATGGGGAGGGCCGGGCCGGCCCGGCCCCGGTTTAGTCGCAGGAGGCATTGCCAAGCAAAATGGGATCGCAGTTATCACTTGCAGGTGAGGGCTCTGGCAAGGGTTGGCCTGGCGCGATGCAGGGTGAACGAATGCGTACAAATTATCATCATTCCAAGGGGAAAATACGGGTTCTAGTGGCTGACCGGGAGGGCATCTTCAGGCTCGGGGTCAAGAAGCTCTTCGCGGTGGAAGATGATCTCCGTGTCGTGGGCGAGGCTGACAATGCACGCGAGGTTTTAACCAGGACGGAAACTTTTCGGCCCGACTTGGTCTTCATCCAGGAGGAGATCCTCGCCGAGAACGGCGCCAACCTGATCTCCGCGGTGCATGAGGTGGCTCCTCGATGCAAGGTCATCGCCACCGCTTCCTCGGCAACCGACGAATCATCTCTGCGCCATGTTCGCAATGGCGCCGCCGGGGTGATTCTCAAAACGGTCGACCCGCAACTCTTCATCAAGTGCGCCCGCAGCGTCAACGAGGGGGAAACGTGGATCCCCAAGAAGCAAGTTTCCATTATGGCGAAACTTCTCGAGGCGCGCCCGGACAACCCACCCCGCCCTATTGATACCCTGACCCGGCGGGAAAAAATGGTCATCAGCTACTTGATGCAGGGCTGGCGTAACCGCGAAATCAGCGTTCACCTTTCCATCTCCGAGCAAACCGTAAAGAACCACCTCCGCACCATTTATGATAAAGTCGGGGTTTCCGATCGCTTGGAACTCGTCCTGTTCGCCATCCATCAACGGCTGGATTTGCCCCCCGTGCAAACCACGCCTCCACCCCATTAAGAGGCTTGCGGAAATTAACCATGCCTCGGTCTTGAGCGATAACGGAGCTAATCACCCCATTGCACCCGCCGGTCAAGCCTGGACATTTATCTCTTTTCCGGGAGATTGGGTCCGGCGAAGAGACCAAACTGCTGGTCGCCCGTAGCGTCGATTCGCGCTTGAGCGGCGCGCTGCGACATGCGCCTGACCACTCCATCGGAAATCACGCCTAAGACTTCCATTTCGCCCAACGCCGTGCGGGGAATGAAGATGCGGAGGTTATTCGAGTATACGTCCGGGGGAGTCACCAGGTATCCCAGCGGGTGAATATCCAAGAGATTGTTGGGAAGAAGTGCCTCCAAAACTTCCGTGTCTTTGAAGGTCATCCGTACCCAAAGTCCGGCCAGCCGGGGGCGGCTGCGGAATATCTTCCGCTCGGCACGATCCGGGTTGCCCTCGAAGTCCCGGACGAAAAACACCCCCTTAATCTCCGACATCGGGACATGAACCAGCCGCCCATCACGGTCCAGCACCTCGATCTCATTCGCCAGGTAGCCGTTGGGGTCAATAAAGCCCTTAATGAGCCCTTTATCGAGCTTTCGAATTACCACGCGCTTGCGTGTTGAGGGTGGACTGTTTTTCACAAGTAATATTTCTTCATCTTAGGGCAATCTTTTGTTAATTGCCACTTGGCCACAGAAAATAGCTTGTGCTAGTATAGGGCTCGGGTTGGGCCTGTCAAGTATTTCGGCGACGAGTTGGGGCGCCCCATTTGAGAATGGCTCCTAATCGTCTGATAAAAAATATCTTAGACGTAATGAGGGGAAGACCCTTGATGCCCCTCGCCCGGCCGGGGAGGACTGGTTCGAATCGTCCAACCGCTATTTCGTGGTACTGAATTGACGATACATTCGAGTTTGGCGATCATGCCGAGTCGCGACCCCTTCCACCGAGCGCCTGCACGGGCAAATCCCGCCGCGGCGCCCGAGCCTGCTGCAGGACTTTCCGCGGAGACCGTCACTTCCCCTGCTACCCCATCACCCGCCCCCCTTTTTCCGGAAGTACAGTTATTTCTTGACTTTGCACGCGTTGAAAAAGGGTTGGCGGCCAATAGCATCGACAGTTATCGTCGCGACCTCACGGAATTCTCAGCCTTTCTCCGCCATCGGGGAGAATCCCCGTTGACGGCTGATCGCGACTGCATCCGCACCTTTCTCAAGAGGCTCTATGATCGGAATCTTGGCGCCCGCTCGGTAGCCCGGCATCTGGTTTCCTTGCGAAACCTGTTCCGGTTTCTGGTGCGGGAAGGCCGCCTGCCGGCAGATCCCACGGCGGATGTCGAGGCGCCCAAGTTTGACCAGTCGCTGCCCTGGTACCTTTCGCCAGAGGAAGTGGACCGACTGCTCGCCCAGCCGGATGCCTCCACACCCCTCGGCCTTCGTGACCAGGCCATGCTGGAATTGCTTTACGCCACAGGAATGCGGGTTTCGGAACTTGTGCATGTGGGGGCCGCGGATATCGATCGGGAGCTAGGCATCGTTCGCTGTCTGGGGAAGGGCAACAAGGAACGCCTGATTCCGGTGGGCAAATCCGCATTGCGCGCCGTGGAGGCATACCTTCTCAACGGACGGGCTGCGCTGGCGGGGAAGCGCAACCCCCCTTGGCTTTTCCTGAACGGCCGGGGTGGAGTGCTTTCGCGCGTAGGTTTTTGGAAAGTCCTGAAGGCTTATGGACGCCGCGCCGGGCTGGCGACCGGGCTTACTCCGCACTTGCTCCGGCACTCGTTTGCCGTGCACTTGCTTGAGCGGGGCGCTGACTTGCGATCGATTCAACTGATGTTGGGTCATAGTGACATCTCCACGGCCCAGATTTACACGCACGTGCTTAAAGAACGATTGAAGGAAGTATACCAATCCCACCATCCTCGAGCCTGAAGATAAGGCCGGGGAGAACGCTGGAAGCCGAACGCCATGAGCGATTACAACTTCCTGATGGAAAGCCGCCTCTCCCCGGAAGAGTATGCGGTGCTTACTCTGATCAGCCGCTTGGCGGCCGAGCAAGGACTGAACCTTTACCTGGTGGGTGGCGCGGTGCGCGACCTCACTCACGGCCAGCAAGTCGTGCGCGACCTCGACTTTGCCGTCGAGGGCCCACCCCAACGGATCCTGCGTGCGTTGCCCAGCGCCGATTCTTCCAAATCGGGCCGCGGCGCGCGGGCGCATGCCGGTGAGCCGCCCCTGACGCTGGAATACCAATATCTTGACGAACACCTTGACTCCGCCGAGCTGCTTTTCTCCAATGGGGTGCGCGCCGAGCTGGCCATGGCCCGGGAAGAAATCAGCTTGCGCCCGGGGCAGCGCCCGGAGGTTCGTCCTGCCACGATCTTTGAGGACTTGAAACGCCGCGATTTCGCCATCAACGCCATGGCCGTCTCGCTCCATCCCAACTCGCGCGGCTTGCTGCTCGACCCCACCAACGGCGCCGGCGATATCGAGCGGCGAGAGATTCGCGCCCTGCAATCGCGCGGCTTTCTTGAAGATCCCTCCCGGATATTTCGCTTTCTGCGCTTGGGAATGCGCTTCGATTTTACGCCGGATGAACGCACGCAGCGCTGGTTCGACGCGGCTTTGGCTGAAGGTGCGTGGGAACGCCTGGATGCTGACCAGCAGGCGCGAGAGTTGGCCGCCATTCTGCACGAGGATCAGCCTGGCCGCATTCTCAAAGTACTTTCAGAGCGGAAACTCCTTGGCGGCTTGGATAAGAAACTCGCCTCGGCGCCGCTATCCTACGAGCGCTTTGCGCGTTTGCGCAACGTGCTGCAAAACGCTCCGGGCGCTGATCCCTTCCTGCTGAACTTCCACTACTTGGTCGAGAAACTGGGAGGAGAGCATCAGGCGCGTTTAGCCAAGAAGATCATTGGAGAAAACAAGGCGATCAAGCTGGCGCTCAGCTTCCCGCACGAGGCCAAGAAACTCGAACGGGTGCTCAGCAGCGCCAAAGCCAACCTGCCCAGCCAGGTCTATCAACTCCTATCGCCGCAGCCCCAACCCCTGTTGTTCTACCTGCTCGCCAATACCAAGAACATCAAAGTGCAGAACCGTATTAAGAGCTTCCTGTTCAAGTTCCCCCAGATTCTTGCCCACCTGCCGCGTACGGAATTGCAGTCCCTGGGGGTTAAGCCTGGACCGGAATCTGAACAGATCCTCTCCCAAGTCTTCGCCCTGCAACTGGATGGAAGAATTAAATCCCATCCCCAGCTTATGAAGGAGATGCGCGAACTGGCTGGCATCAAAGAACCACCGCCGCCACCGCCCCCCCCCGCGCCTCCCGTCAAGAAGGGGAAGGAAAACTCAGTCGAACCCCCGGCCGCCCAACCTCGCAAGAAGGGCAGGAAATCGGCCGCTGCTGCACAATCTGTCAAGGGGAAGGAATCTGCCCCTGAGCCTCCTGCCGCTGGGCCGCCTGCGACGCCCGCAAAAGCCGCCGCTAAGGCGGGCGTCAAGGGCAGATCTGCGAAAGCGACGGGGAAGCGGAAGACGCCGGCCAAGCTCACCAGGGCAGTTAAGCCCGCTTCCAAACGCGGCAAGAAGCCCAAGAAGCGGTGAGGGGCACTGAGGAATCGTGGCATCTAGCCATCGGGCCGCTGCCGTTACGCTGCCTGAAGCTCCGCTGCGCAGTGGGGACAGCGAGTGGCTTTTAGGGCGATGCCACCAGATATGCAATAAGGACATTCCTTGGTGGGCGGCGTTGCGGGAGCCGACTGAGGCTTCACCATCCGATTCACCTGCTTTATCAGCAGGAAGACCACGAAGGCCACAATCACAAAATCGATGACCGTGTTGAGGAAGGCGCCGTAACCGATTACGGCCGCTCCCGCCTTCTTGGCATCCGCCAGCGTGTCGTAATGCGTTCGCGAAAGGTTAATAAAAAGGTTCGAAAAATCCACGTGCCCCAAGAGCAGGCCGATGGGCGGCATGATGATGTCATTCACCACTGAGCTGACGATCCTCCCGAACGATGCGCCAATGATGATGCCAACGGCCATATCGAGCACGTTGCCGCGCATCGCGAACTCTTTGAACTCTTTCAGCATATTCTCCCCCTTGAAGTTATGGCGAAGATTCGTTCCATCGCCATGTTAGGTACTTTCCTGGGTTCACTTCGCAGCATTACCAAACGTCAGCCGAAGTCCGGTGGAAAGCAACAGGTCATTCGACTTCTTCCCCGGCGGCGGGTCGCTGAGGTCATAATCGTTGAAAGATGTCTGCCAACTCAGGAACTTCGTGAGTTTGGTAACAAGGCCCAGACTGAAAGTGCTGCGATAGTTTCCGGTGGAAGACATGTTGGGGTAGAGAAACAGCGCTTCGTTAAAGGACGAGGCGGCAAAGAACTTGTGGCTGAGGGATTCACCCAGCAGGACTTCCGCGGATGAGCGATTGAACGTCGTAAAGAACTCCCGATTGAAGGTGCCGCCAAACAGCACGTCGAATGTGGTGCTCTTGTTCTTGATGGCATGGTAGCCGCCGCCCGCGCCCACCACCGTCCGTAAATCCAGGTCCTGGAAACGGTCATTGAACAGGTCCAACGTGCCGAAGCCGAACGACTTGGGACTGATGTTCAGGTCGTAGCGGACTCCCCCGGCAATGGACTGGGCGGTGGTGGACGTTACCCCATCGGCGGTGCTGCGGGAGAAGGCCGAATTGGTGTAGAAGAGGATCTTGTCCCGAGTGGCCGCGCGCACTGCATTCAATCCGAACGTAAAATTGCTGCTGTCGGAATTGCCGCGCACCAGGCCAACCCCCGTGTCAAAAGTGCCGGTCCACAAATCCGCCAGCGTCGGGTGTTGCAGCCGCTCCAGCGCCGCCTCCGTCTTCTTTTGTTCGTCCGCGTTGCGAAGAGAAGAGACGTCGGCTTTGGCCACCTCCACGCTGCCGGACTCCTTGGTGGCCACCGCCAATTTGCTGTCGCTGGTGGTGACGGGCCCGACGATAACTTGCCCGCCCTTCGTTCCCACGTAGAGCGGCTGGCTCGAATCAATCTTTTGCACGAAGTCCCACTTGATGGTCACGGCGTCAGCATAATCCGTCTTAATGACCAGCGTCTTCGCGTCGGACGTGGTGATGGTGCCGGTAATCCGATCACCATTCTTCAACGTGACTTGGTCCGCTAATACCGCTGGCGCTATAAAGGGAATCAAGAGCACAGCGAATGCAATTCTTTTCATCAATAAGCCTCACTCAATATAATTTGCCCCAGGAAAATCAGCCGTAATTCGAGCAGCGTCCAGGTGTGGACCACACTCGGGCAAGCCGCACACGCTTTCGGATCCTGGTTGGGTCGCTTGGGTGGTCGCTCTGGAGACGAAGGCCCGCCTGCACAAGCGACCGAAATCTGTAGACGGGAACGCCCCTATTCGCTGATCCTCTTGTAATTATACACCGGTTTGCCTTAAGCCGAGCGTGGCCGGCGATAGTGGCACACCAGCGTAGCGTATTAGGGGTTCGTTGCCGCGGGATTTTTCCCGTGTGCGGTGTTCACTTCAGGATTTGCATATCGATCGCCACAAGGTAGTCGGTTTGAAGGGGAGTGGCGCCCAGTTGCCGCAGAAGAGTCGCAATCTGCCCGCGGTGGTAAGTTTGATGATTCAACACGTGGAAGAGGATGCGCCATAAGGGATAAGTCCACACCTCACCCTGGAAGTTGGTGTAGCTGAGGGGTTGCGAGAGCCTTCCTTCTGAACAAGCTCGGAGAAAATCGCACACACCCTTTTCCACGGGGCCCCAGGCGTCACGAATCGATTCGAGCGTCGGATATTTCTTCGGCGCGAAGGCTTCAAGGTCCTTCCGCGCCGGCGACCTCCCCAGCCACCGCTCCAGCCAAAGCCATTCCACCCCCAGCAGGTGCGCCAGGGTATCCCCAACCGAGGAGTAACTATTCCCCATGGGGCGGAGAAACTGTTCGGGCATGAGGGCGGCACACGATTGAAATTGACGGTCGCGCGCCCAGTAATTGAATTCGTAAAGTTCGCGTAACGTTTCGAGTGGGATCATGGTTTACTCCGGTCGTCAGTTGGCTGTCGCTAGGGCAGTAGTTGGTTGTCGGTCGTCGGTTGTCGGTAATAGCCCCGGCGACCGATGACCAAAAATCGCTGGCAGGTCTTACCGAAAACCGATGACCAAGAACTGTTCCTATGGCGTCTGTGCGCCCGTGGTTCCGACGTAGAGGGAATAGAGCGACGTGCTTGCGGTCATAAACAGGCGGTCGCGCTTGGCGCCGCCAAAACAGATGTTGGCGCAAATCTCCGGCAAATGTATCTTGCCGATCACCTCGCCCCCCGGCGAAAGAACATGGACCCCGCTGGAGTCCTCGCCTCCCCAACCCACGCCCGCCCAGATATTGCCATCCACATCGCAGCGAATGCCATCGGCAAAGCCTCCCGCCACCTCCCAAAAAACGCGCCCGTTGGCCAGGCGTGCGCCATCCACCACGTCGTAAACCCGGACATTATGCGGGTACTGGGGACCGTCGGTCAGGCCCGTGTCGCAGATGTAGAGGAGTTTCTCGTCGGGAGAAAAGCACAGGCCGTTGGGCCGGCGCATGTCGCCCACCACCACTGTGGCCGCGCCGGTTTTGGGATCGAGCCGGTAGACGTTGCAGGGAAGCTCGAGCGGCGCTTTGTGGCCTTCGTAATTGCCCAAGATGCCGTAACCGGGGTCGCTGAACCAAATGCTGCCGTTCGAGTGCACCACTACATCGTTGGGGGCGTTGAGCGGCTTGCCCTGGTAGTGATCGATAAGCACCGTGATTGTGCCGTCGAGCTCGGTGCGGGTAACACGGCGCGAGTTGTGCTCGCAGGTGACGAGGCGCCCTTGCTTGTCGCGCGTGTTGCCGTTCGAGTAGTTGGAGGGATAACGGAATACGGTCACTTCGTTGGTATCCTCCACCCAGCGCAACATGCGGTTGTTGGGGATGTCGCTAAAAACCAGGTACCGCCCATCACCAAACCACACCGGGCCTTCCGCCCAGCGCGCACCGGTGTAGAGCCGCTCGATGGCAGCATTGCCCTGCCGGTATGGGGCAAAACTCGGATGGAGGATTTCAATCGCCGGGTCGGGATACTGGGTATGCTTGGGAAGACTCCAATCCTTGGCGGCCCCCATAGCATTCACCGCCAAACTCCCGCCCGCTGCCGTCGCCGTGGCGAAGAATGCTCGTCGATGCATGGTGTCCCGCTCCTCCCGCGTCGTTCCAACACGGATTCGATTGTGGCTTACGCAAGCCCCTCTGCGGGCCATTCTAGCAGGATTTGGGATTTCAGATGAAGTTATGAATACTGGGCCAGACTTCCTGGAGAGTGCGCTTGGGTTTGCGGCAGAGGAAAACAGGCCTCCCCGATTCCTGCGCGTAAGGGTTTGTGAAGGTTGCAACCTGTTGGACGTCTTCGTACAAGCCGTCATAGTCTTCCTTCGATCCGCCTATGACCAGCAGCACCTTGCCGGGTTTGTTGCCCGGTCCCCAGTACCAATAATTGTTGTGGCTGCTGATGGCGTTCGGAAGGCCATACTGCTTTCCCATGAAGTCAATGGCGCCAGCCTCGCCATAGTTGCTGGCTCCGATCACGCAGTCAGCTTTTTCTCCGGGTGAGAGCTGGTTGTAGATCCGGGCAATTTGCGCCACCATTTCCGGCCAACCGAACATATTGGAATAGATTTGGGGGAGCTTGGGGGATGCCTCGCCTCTTTCGCCTGAACTCACCCTGATTCCAATCATGGCTTGGTAACGGATGAACGTTTCCACCGGGAGAATCGGGAGCGCCAGCGGTGCAAGCAGCGCGCCTCCCAAAACCAGTACCGTGAGGCAAGCGGGCTTCGGCCAGTTCCACTGATGGTGGGTAAAGAAGGCTTCGATGGCCACGCCCCCGGCGGGAAGAAGCATTAAGAAAGCGGGGGCAAAATAGTAGGGCTTGGAGTGCGTGCCAAGGAGAATGGCCAAAACAGCCAGGAAGATCCAACCCGGCGTCTGGAACCTACGCCCCTGCCGCGCGAAGAAAACCCAGCCGAGCCCTGCCAGCCAGAGGGGAAGTGTAAAGGGGTGAACCAGCAGGGTGCATTCTCGCAGGAAAGCCCAAGGCGTCATGGGAAGATTCTTCTTGAGCGTTACGTTGTGGATGAATTCGGCCGTGGGAAAGTGGTGGCGCACCTCCCAGAGAACGTGCGGGAAGAAGACCATCGCGGCCAGCGCGCCGCCCACCCACAGCCACTTGTCGAGAAAATGCTTTCGCGCCGGCGTGAGCGCCAAGCCGACGATCAGCCCCAAGCCGAGGAATCCCATGGAGTATTTGTTCTCCAAACCCAGGCCCGCCACCAGACCCAACAGGAGCCACAGCCGCGTGTCGCCGCCCTTCAGAATGCGCACCAGAAGATAAATGGCCAGCGCCCAGAACACGTGGTCGAAACAGTTCATCGAGTAATAATTGTCGACCGCCAGATACACGCCCCCGATGATGAAGGCCGTCACCGTCAGCGCTTGGGCGAAGCGCCTACCGCCCAGTTCCCGCGCGATCAGGCCCACGAGGAAAGCTACCAGTCCACCGCACACCGCGGGCCATAGTCGCAGAGCGAACAGCGAGTAACCTAACAGGCGGCCGCTGAGCGCGAGAACGAATTCCGAAAACGGTGGTTGGTCAACATAACCCCAGGCCAAATGCTTGCTACAGGCAATCGCGTAGAGTTCGTCGCGGAAATAACCGTACCCGCCATTGCTCAGGAAATGAATCAGCACCGTCGCAAGCGCCAGGGAAATCAACATTCGGTCGTCTGGAGAAATATGGGGATGGGAATTCGGCTCGTTCATGGGCTGAAAGGGACTTACGCCGGAATCTCCATTATCCGATCTCCGGCCCGACCCATAATCTACACAAAACAGCCACCGCTCGCAATGGAAAGTCTGCCGAAAGGACGCGCCTCATTCGGGACCCGGAACGCGGTGCTTGCTATGAAGTCGATTGAAGCTGTACTCAATCTCCTCCACCAGCCGGCGCGTGACGCAACCGCAAGCATTCAGCTTGGCCCCCTCACCGTACATCGTTTCCAGCAGCTTCTTTCCTTCTTCTCCCACGAAGGTGACGTCCGATAGGTCCACTGCGACGCGGCCATTGGCAGGGTCCGTGAGGAGCGCGCGCCAAGCCCGCTCCAGTTCGTCCACCCAGGGGCCGGTCAGCCTGCCCTCCAGGCGGAGCGTCGTGGCGCGGGAGTTTTTGTCGACCGTTATTCGCAACATCGAATCACTTCTGTTTCTCATCTGCCACGCGTACGACAGACAAAGAAAGTCAAAAGTCGAAATGCAAAAGTCAAAAGTCAAGACTGGGTCGCATCAAAGGTCCCGCGCATTTCCCGGTAAGCAAAAAACCAGCCCGTTCTGATTTTTGACTTTCTTTTCTCCCTACTTTTCCCCCGCCCCATTCGCCGCGGCATTGCCGGCCTGCCCTGTGACTGTGGGCAGCTTGGACACATCCCATCCGCCGCCCAGGGCCTTGATCAGAAGGACCGTGGAGTTCATGCGGCGCGTCAGGATATCGACGGCGGTTCGCTCGTTATTCAGCGCGATGCTTTGCGCGGTGATGACTTCGAGGTAAGTCACCAGTCCGCCTTTGTAACGGTTCGTGGAGAGCGCCAGCGAGTGCTCGGCGGACTGCACGGCTTCGCTCTGCTTGGCGCTTTCCGCATCCAGAATGCGCAGGCCTGACAGGTTATCCTCCACCTGCTGAAAGGCGGTAAGGACGCTCTGCCGATAGGAAGCCACATTGGCATCGTAAGCAGCCCAAGCTTGGTCCGCGTAGGCGTGGCGGCGGCCAGCGTCGTAAAGCGTTTCCAACAACTCCGGGCCCACGGCAAAAAGGTGGCTGGGCCAGGTAACCCAGTTGGTGATCGAAGATCCTTCCAGGCCGGCTGCGGCGCTAAGAGTAAGCGTGGGGTAAAAGGCCGTCTTGGCCACCCCGATTTCGGCGTTGGCGGCGGCCATGCGCCGTTCCGCCGCGGCAATGTCCGGCCGGCGCTGCAACAAATCGGAAGGCACTCCCACCGGAACCTTGGGCGGGGGCGTATCGAGCGGCGCGACGGGGATCGAAAAGGTCGATGCCGGCTGCCCAATCAACGCGGCGATGGCATGTTCGAATTGGGCGCGCTGCACGCCCAGGTCGATGGCCTGTGCCTGCGTTGTTTCAAGCTGCGTCTCCGCTTGCGCCACTTCCACCTTGGCCGCCAAGCCGCCGTTGTAACGGTTGGTGGTCAGGTCCAAAGCTTTCTGGTATGCCACTACGGTGGAGTCAAGCAACTGCTTCTGCGCATCCAGCCCACGCAGGGCAAAGTAGTCGGCAGCCACTTCGGCGTGAACGCTCAGCCGGGCGGTTTCCAAATCCGCCGCGCTGGCCTGGGCGCTGGCCGTGGCCGCCTGAACCGTAAGATGGATTCGCCCCCACGCGTCCACCTCGTAGGAGAGGTCGAAGGGCAAAACAAAATCTCCCTGCGTTTGGCCCGCCTTGGGTGAGGGGTTGGGAGCATTCTTGGAAGATTGTTCTCCGGTAATGTAGGGGCCGGCGCTGACCGTGGGGTACAAGCCCGAGCGATTGATGCGAATCAGGTCACGCGCCTGGCGAAACTGCGCCTCGGCGACCTTCAGGTTTTGGTTCGAGACATCGACGCGTTCCTCCAGCGCATTCAACTGTGTGTCGTTGAAAATCTCCCACCATTTTCCGCGAATCTCCTGGTCTTGGGGCTGGGAAGCTTTCCATTCGCTTGGTGTGCCGGCCGGGCTGGGAGCAAGCTCCTTGTAGGCGGGTGGCGTTGCCACTGTCGGCCTGGCATATTTCGGTCCGGGCGTGCAAGCGGTGGCAGAGAACAGCATGCCGAAGGCAGAAAGCAGCAGGCAGACGGGGAAAACCAAGTCAAAAGTCAAAACGCAAAAGTCAAAAGGCGAAACCGCCCGGCTCGGAGTTTTGCCGTCTGACTTTTGACTTTTGCGTTTTGACTTTTGACTTTTGACTTTCATTTCCGCCCACCTGCCCCTATGCCACTTCCGTGCAATCCGCGTCACTGCGCCCCCCATTGGCCCGCGCCCGGAGCGGCGCTGCGGACCTGCTGCCCCTCGCCCAATGAATCCGGCGGGTTTGTGATCACTTTCTCGCTTCCGTCCAGTCCTGACACCACTTCCACCTCCGTTCCAAAGTCTCGGCCCATGGTTATGGGAATCATGAGGGCGCGGCCGTCGCGGACTATCCCGACGCGCAAGCCTTCGGAACGAAAAATCAGGCTGGTCACCGGAATCACCACCGTCGAGGTTGCCGAGGGAAGCTTCAAATGGACCTCGGCGTAAGCACCGGGCAGAATTTCGCCCGTGGGGTTGGCGACGTCCACCTCCGTCAGCAAGGTACGGGACGCCTGGTCAATCGCCTCGGAGGTGCGGACTAACTTACCGGTAAAGCGCCGCCCGGGAAACTGCGGCAGGGTCAAATAGGCCTGGACACCCGGGATGGCAGCGGGGGAGTATTTCTGCGGCACATTCACATAGACGCGCAGCGTGTTAATAGCTGCCACATGAAACAATTCCTTGGCGCCGCTGCCGCTGCCGGAACCAATGAGCTGGCCGATATCGGTATTGCGCGCCGTGAGCACCCCGTCGAAGGGAGCGTAGACCTTTTCAAAGGATTGCAACTGTTCCAGGCGCTTTACGTTGTCCGTGGCGGAGTCCACCATGGCCTTCTTGGCGCGCGCATCCCCCACGGCGTTGTCAACATCCTGCTTGGCTACGGAATCGCTTTGCAGCAGGAACTCGTAACGCGCGGCGGTGGTCTGCGCCAAATCGTAGTTGGCCTTGGCCGTCGCCAGATCCGCCCGCGCCTGCTGGAGTTGCTGATCCAGCTCGGGAGTGTCGATTTCCGCCAGAAGCTGGCCGCTCTTTACCCTGCCGCCAATGTCCACGTACCAGGTCTTGAGGTAACCGTTCGTCCGCGCATAAATCGGCGCATCAATGAAAGCTTGGATGTTCCCTGGCAATACGATCTCTTCCTGCGGCGCGCCTCGCTTGGGTTGGGCGAGGGAAACCGAGGGCACGGCGAGTTCGTTCGTGTCTGCCTTCACATCGGCAGCGGCGCGGATACGAGTGGTGACGCCTCTGTAAACGACGGCGCCGGCAACAAGCAAGAGAACCGCCAGCCCGATGATGACTTTGCTTACCCCGGACAAGGAGGGACGTTGCCCCGGAGGTCCCGAACCTCCGCTCTGATCGTCGCGGGACTCAATGTCGTAACTTTCCTCAGCTTTCATGCGTCCTCCGAATATCGGTCCATCGGTTCATCGGGCCATTGAAAAGCTGTCCGTGGTCAGTTGTCCGTTGTAAAGGACGCGCGGAGGCCGAGAGCCTTGAGCCACTGGCGACTGACAACGGGCCACGGACAGCCTTCAAATGGCCCGATCCTTCTGCCTACTGCTTACTGCCTTCCGCCCGCCGTTTTCCGTGGACCACGCTGAACACCGTGGGAACAAAGAACAGCGTCGCTATGGTGGCAAACAGCAGGCCGCCGATCACCGCCCGGCCCAAGGGAGCGTTTTGCTCGCCGCCCTCACCCATGCCCAGGGCCATGGGCACCATGCCGATAATCATGGCCAGTGCCGTCATGATGACGGGGCGAAACCGCGTGAACCCCGCCTCCAGTGCCGCCACTGTGGAATCGAGGCCTTCCTCCAATTGTTCCTTGGCAAAGCTCACCACCAGAATGCTGTTGGACGTGGCGACTCCCACGCACATGATGGCGCCGATCATGGCCGGCACGCTGAAGGTGGTGTGAGTTGCGAACAGAAACCAGAGGATTCCCGCCAGCCCCGTCGGCAAAGCGGAAATAATGATCAGAGGGTCGAGCCAGGATTGGAAATTCACCACGATCAAGAGATAAACCAGCACGATGGAGAAAACCAGCCCCGCCAGCAATCCCGAGAAGGACGAGCGCATGGTCTCAATCTGCCCGCGCACGATGGTCCGCGAGCCGCGCGGCAGATCTTTCTGGCTCTCATCTACAATGCGGTCGAGGTCGCCAGCCACACCGCCTAGGTCCCTTCCTTGCACGGCGCCATAAATATTGATCACGGGCTGAACGTTGTAATGCGAGACAGCGGCCAGGGAAGCCCCGCGGCTGATGCTGGCCAGATTGCCCAGGATTTGCGGGGGAACACCGCTGGGGCTCGTGATGGGGATGTTTTGGAGATCCTGGAGCGAGTTCACGCGGTACTGCGGCGTTTGCGTGGTGATGCTGTAACTGACCCCGGTCCGCGGGTCCAACCAGAAGGTGGGAGAGGTCTGGAAGCTCCCACTCAGGGAAATCAGCATGTCGCTGGCGACGTCGCGCGGGGTAAATCCCACCTGCGCTGCCCGGGTTCGATCAATATCAACCTGCAGGCGCGGCAGGTTGAAAGGTTCCTGGATGCGCAAGTCAACCGCGCCGGGGATGTATTTGAGTTTACGCATCAGCGCGTCGGCGAATCGGCGATTGGCGCGAAGGTCGTTTCCCACCACTTGAACATTGATGGGCGCCGGAAGGCCGAAATTCAGAATCTGGCTGACCATGTCCGAGGGGAGAACGTAAAACGTCACCCCCGGGTATTCCCGAGCCAGCCTGAGCCGCAGCCGGCGGAGATACTCTGCCGTGGGGTGATGGTCTTCCGACAGCGCCACCAGAATGTCAGCATCCCCGGTGCCGATGGGCGCCGAGTTGCTGTAAACGAGATTCACGCCGCTGTACGGCAACCCGATGTTATCGATGATGCTGGCGACTTCATGGGCAGGAATCTCTTCCCGAATGGATTTCTCCACCTCATCGCAGAGCTTTGCCGTCTCTTCGATGCGCGTTCCGGTGGGAGCCCGCAGGTGCAGGGTGAACTGACCACTATCAACCTTGGGGAAGAAGTCCTGGCCAATCAAGGGAATCAGCAAGAACGAAGCCGCCGCAGCGCTCAAAACCCCTACCGCCAGCCAGGCGCGATGGCGCAGGCAGGTCCGCAGCCAACGCTTGTAATTTCCGCGCCAGCGCTCGAAGGTGTGCTCGAATCTGATTTGCAGGCGTGCCAACAAGTGGCGCTGGGCCTCGGCTTCCAGATTCTCCGCGTCGTGCTCGTGGCCGCGGAGCAGGTACCGCGCCATGGTCGGCACCAACGTTCGGGACAGCAGGTAAGACGCCAACATGGCGAAACTGACCGCCTCTGCCAAGGGAATAAAGAGGTGCCGGGCGACCCCGGTGAGGAAAAACATGGGCACGAAAACAATGCAGATGGCGAGTGTCGAGACAAAAGCCGGGACCGCAATCTGCGACGCGCCATCCAAAATCGCCACCAGGATTTCCTTATTCATGGCGATGTTGCGGTTGATGTTTTCGACTTCAACCGTGGCGTCATCAACTAGAATCCCCACGGCTAAGGCGAATCCCCCCAACGTCATGATGTTAATGGTTTCCCCGAGCGCACTGAGCACCACCAGGGAGGTCAGGATCGAGAGCGGGATGGAGACCGCGATAATGATGGTGCTGCGCCAGCTCCCTAAGAAGAGCAGAATCATCGCTGCGGTGAGGAGAGCGGCAATAAGCGCTTCCCGCACAACACCCTTGATGGCCGCCCGCACAAAGATGGATTGGTCATTCAAGTAGTGGATTTGAAATTGCGGAGGCAAACCCTTTTGAATGGTGGGTATCTCCGCTTTGATCTTGGAAATGATATCCAGGGTCGAGGAATTGCCGGTTTTCATCGTCGTCATCAACGCCGCTCGTTGGCCGTTGACGCGCACGATATTGGTCTGGGGGGGGAAGCCATCGCGCACGTGGGCGACGTCGCGAATGTAGATTACCGTGCTACCGGAGGCTTTTACCGGCAAATCATTGAGTTCCTGTGTGGTAAGCGGGCTGCCGTTGGTTTCAACGTCATACTCGAACCGGCCGATCTTGGAAGTTCCGGAGGGTAGAATCAGGTTCTGGGCGCTGATGGCATTCACCACGTCGAGGGGAGAGAGCCCCTTGGCCTGCATGGCGGTAGTGTCAAGGTCCACCTGCACCTGGCGTTGCTTTCCCCCGTAGGGCCACGGTATGGCGGCGCCTTCCACGTCGGCCAGTTGAACGCGGATGAAGTTTGCCCCCAAGTCGAACAATCGCTGCTCCGAAAGCCCCTCCCCGGAAAGTCCCATTTGCAGAATGGGCACCGTCGATGCGCTGTACTGGATAATAAGGGGAGGGGTGCTGCCGGGCGGAAACTGCCGAAGCTGTGTCTGCGACATTGCCGTCACTTGGCTCATCGCCATGGCAATGTTGGCGCCCGGCTGAAAGAAAATCTTAATGACGGCAATGCCATTCAGCGATTCGGACTCAATGTGCTCAATGTCATTCACCGTCAAGGTGAGGGAACGTTGGTTGATCACCGCGATTCGGTTCGCCATCTGGTCGGCCGAGAGGCCCTGGTAGTTCCACAGGACGCTCACCACCGGGATGTTGATGTTGGGAAAGATGTCCTTGGGGGTGCGGATAATGGCGAGGGCCCCTAGGATCATGATAACTATAGCCATCACTATGAAAGTGTATGGCCGTCGTAAGGCTAATCGGACAATCCACATAGCGTGAAGACTGGAACCTCACCCTCCACCGGCCCTGCTTGCTAAGATTCGCAGCCGGTAGAGAATTCAAATACTCGTGTTTTCAGACCCCAGCGGTTTACCAAACCCTTCCACCGGTCCTTAGTGCTCCCGGCCAGTCCATGAAGGCGGCAGAATGACCACCGCTTGCAAGGGATATGGCAGCTCTAATTCCATTCTCGGTCAAATCGTGTTTAGATTGTAATCCTATGAAAATACACATGTTAATTATACGATAAAAACTGGCGATGACGGTCTGTGGGTGTCAAATGAGGGAATTGACGTCAAAATATTGACGTCGTGCCGGAGTTGTGTCAAGTTGAGGGACGCGTAATTCCCAGCTTCTGCATTTTGTAGAAAAGCGTCGTACGTTTCAGCCCCAACCTCTCCGCCGCTCCTTCGGGACCTCCCAGGACCCACTCCGACTCGCGCAGGGCCCGCATGATTTGCTCGCGGTCGGCCTCGGCGAGAGTGCGTGATTTGCGCTGCACCTCCCGACCCACTTGCCTCAGTTCCCCCAGCGGCGCCTGGAGGGTCGATCCCGAGGTCAGAATCGTGGCGCGCTCGATGAAATTCTGCAATTCGCGCACATTACCCGGCCAGTGATAGCGCTTCAGGGCATCCATGGTTTCTGTAGGTATCCTGCTAATGCGTTTATCCATCCTGCGCGCGTACTTGTCGGTGAAATGAGCTACGAGTAGGGGGATATCCTCCGGACGTTCGCGCAGGGGCGGAACGAGAATCGGGAATATGTTCAAGCGGTAGTAGAGGTCGCCACGGAATTCCCGGTTTTCGACCATCTGCGCCAAATCGCGGCTAGTGGCTGCTATTAAGCGGGGATCCACGTGGAGGGTTCGCGTGCTGCCCAAGCGCTCAAATTCCTTTTCCTGCAGCACACGCATGAGCTTCGGTTGTAATTCCAAGGGGATGTCGCCGACTTCATCAAGGAAGAGCGTTCCTTGATGTGCCAACTCGAAGCGCCCGATCTTCTGTGCGATGGCCCCGGTGAAAGCGCCCTTTTCGTGGCCAAAGAGTTCACTTTCGAGCAGGCCGATGGGAATGGCGGCGCAGTTCACATTCACAAAGGTACGCTCGCGCCGGGGGCTGACTTCGTGGATGGCCCGCGCCAGGATTTCCTTCCCCGTGCCGGTTTCTCCCAAAATGAGGACGGTCGAACCGGTGGGCGCCACCAATTCCGCCTGTTTCAATATCCGTTTGAGGGCGGGACTTTGGCCGACAATAGCTTCAAAGTCGTGCTCAGTGCGAATCTCTTCACTGAGGTAGTTCCTCTCCTCCGCCAATCTTTCCCGAGCCTCGGTGACCTGCTCATAATTCAGGGCATTTTCGACGCCAATGGCAATCTGATTGGCCACCTGGAGGAGGAATTCAACTTCCCCCTGTGAGAAGGCTCCCTCTCGCAGCCGCCCCAGATTCATGGTGCCGATGACGCGGCCGCGGCTGATGATGGGGAGGACGCAAATCGATTGCAGTCCCATCGTCCAGAGGTTAAGGTGGGTGCCGTACCGCCCCAGAGCTTGCCGATCGAGGATGAGGGGCTCGCCCGACTTTAAGACTTCGCCGGCAGGACGACCGGCGGCCGGAACCACGATTTCTTCCTGCCAGGATTCGCCGCCCTGGGAGAAGTCGCGCGCATACACTCTTAACTGTTCACCCCCCGGCTCCGGCAGAACTAGGCTGGCGTAGTCGCAGTCCATAACCTGGCGAACATTGGCAGAAATGGTGCGAAAGAGCTGCCGAAGGTCAAGCGTGGAAACGACGCTGTTGTTCAAGTCGAGGAGCAGCTTTAGCCGGTCACGCTCCTGCTGGAGCTGCTGTTGCAAGGCCCAGGCGGTTTGGTGATTGAGCGCGTTGTCCACAGCGACGGCAATTTGCCGGGCGACAAGTTGAAGGAACTCCACCCCTGCCTCGCTGTAAGCCCTCACGCGCTGGCTGCCGAACCCCACGGCGCCCAAACGGCGGTGCGCACTCGTTAGCGGCAGGATACAAAAGGATTTGACGCTGAGTTCGCGCAGCGAGTCCAACGCCTTTTCGAAACGTTTTTCCTGCTCGAGGTCGGGAATAACCAGCGCCTCCTGCCGTTCCCAGACCCAGCCTGCCGGCGCGTCCTGAATGGTGCGCTCGACAAAATCCACATAGACGCGGGAAGGGGTCTCCAGGATGTGCACACGCATGACGTTCCGTGCAGGCTCGTGCAACACCAGCCACAACGTATCGAAGTTCACCAGGCGCGGCAGACGTTCTTTGAGATCATGAAAAAGCCCCGGCAGGTCGCGGTGGGTAGCAATCGATTCGGTGACTTCCAGCAAAGCTTGATGCTGCGAAGCAGGCGGCTTGGGCTGAGGTTTCTCTTCGGCACGGCTGGCGTCCATCATAAATTCGAGGATACTACAATTCTGCCTGCAAATGTCGAATCCGGATTTCTTATCGCAGAGGCGCTGAGGCACGGAGAATGGAAGGTGTTACGTTCCGGGTGCTAGTGTGGTGCCGCGCCTAATATTTGACAACGCCGTATTGCCCGGACCCCTCACCCCCAGCCCCCTCTCCCCCAAGGGGGTGAGGGGAGTTGGTCGCATAACTGAATCACTCAACTCTCCCCTCGCCCCCTTGGGGGAGAGGGGTCGGGGGTGGAGGGGTCTTGTCACTATGATTTGCATTACTAAATTGGTCCGCGAGCATTTGGACGGGTTGACTATGGCTAAACCAAGAATCCCCGCTACTCAGCGGTCCTAGGGGTCAAGGGGGGGCGGTGGGGCAAAATGTCCGAATAAAGGCACTTAGCGACATTATGTCCCCCTCTGGATATAGCGGCGGGTTGATCCCGCCACGGAGTGTTGTAGCGGCGGGGGAATTCACCCCGATCAGATCGGGATCCCGCCATTGGGTGTTCATCATCGAAGGGGCGCACGGCGTGGCGGAGCCGCGCCGCTCTGCGCTTCACGTCATCCAATTGCACCCGGATCGCAGGGCTGCGCTCGCCCGGCGCCAGCCGGCCGGTTAGTGCTGTCCGCTACTGCGCCCGGACATTATGTCATAAACCTTATTACCAAAATAATTGTTGACATAGCGTGGCTGTATGGTACTCTGCGCTTTCTTCAGGAAGCGACAGGGGACAGGCCATCTTCGCGGCGGCTTGTCCGGCAAATACCAGCACACCGGGAGGCACACATCATGCGTTCCTTTGATACTGCCGTGAGCGTCTTTCGTTCTGCCATCACGCCATAAAATCTTACAGCCATTTTAACCCGTTCAGGCCGAGCGGGAATTTCGGGAAGGTCACACGCTTTTTCGCGCTCCAAACTGCCTTGGCGTCCCTGCTTTTACTGGGAGGTTTTGTGCCTGCCGCTCGCGCCCAGCAGTGCAACACGCCACCTTCATTTGGCGTCTACTATTGGGTCCCGTACCAGACAGATTCTGCCGGGAACCTCGCGTACGTGGGGGGAGAAGCCACCAATTGGATCGGGATGCTTTCCTGGTCTGCTCCATGTCTGGGAACCATCACCATCACCAGCAATTATGGCAACGTGTCACAGACGGTGGACACCATTCACCTTACTTCCACGTCGGGCGTCTACGGGAACACCTATCAGTCGCCAGCTCCGGTATCTCAGGAAACGCTCTGGACGGTAACCACCACGGGGACGGCGGGCACGGGCATCAATAGCACCTCGACGTCGATTTACCTGATTCCTCTCACGATGACCCTGCGCTTAAACAATAACGTAATCGTATGGGGAAACGGCGCCTCCACCGGGGGCCCCATAGATTTCAATGCCCAGCCTTCGCCGACTTGGTTCCCGAACCTAACCGTAACAACTTCCCAACCCACCTACATTGACACGAGCATCGATACCAGCACCTATCCACCGACTGCCGCCCTCACCGCCACGCAAGATGTAGATGCCGCCATGCCGGTTACGGTGACCGCCCAGACGGAAAGCACCAACAACATAACTGTGACGTCCAGCGATCAACTAACCCTCGAACCGACAAGCGGGCTCGGGCCGTGCGGCGAATATCCGGAAGGGTATTGCGGCAAACCCATTAATCTCGCGACCGGCAACGTGTCGATCCAGGAGACGGACTACACCCTGCCCGGTCTGGGCGGTGGAATGAACCTGACTCGCACCTGGAACAGCAAGTGGCAGAAAATGCTGCCGCCGTCGGTGACGGGAATCTTCGGGAATAGCTGGATGTCCAATTTCGAGGAGCAGTTGTTTTTCCCGGACTCCAACTCGGCCACTTACTACCGGGCCGATGGCAGCACCTGGGCTTTCGACTGTGAGCAATACGGGGGCGGATACGGGGGCTGCTGGCTGGTTTCCCCGGCCAACCAGCAAGCCACGCTCGGCATCACGCCGAACCAGCTCTCTCTGCTCTTGCCGGATGGCACGCAGAGGATTTTCAATCCGGGGGGATCGCTGCTGGGCATGAGCGACCGCAACGGCAACCAGACCAGCCTCGTTTATGATTCTTCCAATCGGCTCTGGAGGGTTACCGACCCCGGTGGCCGCACGATTACTTTCAGATACAGCGACCCGGTCAACAAGAATCAGGCGACCTCCGTCCAGGACGCGGTGGGCGTGATCGCCAATTACACCTATGATTCCAGCAGCCGCTTGACGCAAGTAACTTATGCCGACGGCTCCATCCTGAAATTCGCCTATGACCCGACCTCCTCCCTGATCACCAGCGTGACCGACAGCATGGGATTAGTGGAGTCGCACACCTACGACGACAAGTACCGTGGACTGACGTCTTCCCGCGCCAACGGCGCGGATCAAGTGGCGGTGAGTTATCCCGTCCCCGGACAGGAGCAGCTCATCGATTCGATGGGAAACACCTCCACTTACGGCTCCCAGTACTTCGGCGGCCGGATGCTCCCTACCGCGGTGGCGGGGACGGGCTGCGCAAGCTGCGGGGGCCGGGGCAATAGCACTTTCGCTTACGATGCGACGGGCAATCGCCTGTCATCCACCGACGCCCTGGGCCGCACCACCCAGTACACCTATGACAACCTGGGCAATGTTCTCAGTCAGACCAACCAGCTCAACGGCACCTGGAGTTACACCTACAATGGCTTCAACCAGGTTTGCACGGCCACCGACCCGGCGGGCAACGTCACGTCCAATTCCTACGACGGGAACGGCAACCTGCTATCCGTGACGGCGGCGGCAACGGGGAACGGCCCCCCGTGCGGGCCCGGTTCGATGGCTTTCAATCGCCCGGGCGGCGGGAAAGAGATGGCCGCGTCCGATACTCCCACTTACCTTGCCTTTGATTTCAGCAGCGGCCTGACTCCGCTCTTTGGCGCGCTCGCCCCCTCCGCATCGAGTGCTCACGCTCCTCTGGGCCGACGGGGCCGCATGGAACGTGGGGGACAGGGGGGAGGCAGCAGTGCCACATCGAACCTTACCACCTACTTTACCTATGACAATATGGGCGAGCTCACCCAGGTCACGGACCCGAACGGGAACACCACGTCGATTGCCTACACCCCCGTGGGCCTCGTCGCTTCCATCACCGACGCGCAGGGCAACACTACCGCTTTCACCTACGACCTGC
>Ga0326727_10004478_pt1 | contig 41918 bp, 28 predicted proteins | sample MB2enrmetagenome_FD_207643 | JGI IMG/M metagenome (GOLD analysis project Ga0326727, IMG submission 207643) | Lab enriched peat soil microbial communities from McLean, Ithaca, NY, United States - MB29MY | ecosystem: Environmental > Terrestrial > Soil > Wetlands > Peat | place: USA: New York...
CGTGATAGTCGCCAGCCCACCGTTTGGCCTTTGACTCGGTCAAACCGCTCCCCTTCAAAATATAGTCCAGTCCATCGAGTGAAGAAATATAGACGCTGACCCGCGCAATCCCCCCGCCCAAACTCTCCCATTGAGACATCAGGGCGAGGCAATTGCGCGGTCCAGCAGAAGGAGGCAGCCCCGCGATTACCGCATGCTGATGCCAGCGGGCCGTGGCCTCGCCACGCTCACGCCGCAGGCACCACAGTATTTCAGAATAATGCACACCGAAACTCCGCGCCTGGGTCCGTATCAGCGCGACGAACATTTGCGGTCCAAACCTGGCGCAGTGCTTCTCGCTTCTGAATGAGAACGAGCAGAAATATTGCCAGTTGACCGCAGCCAAGGCGTGGAGTTCGGGGTTGTGCATGGGTCGGTCCTATTTTCCAACCAGGCCGACGATCTTGCCGCGTGCCCGCATACGGCCGCCGAACGGGATCAATTCCCGGATGCCCAGGTTGATCACCCGATCCTGCAGCTTGCCGGCGTGGACGGGCTTCTCCTCATCGCTCATGGCGTATTCAATCGGCTGCGCCAATCGCTCGCCCGTATCGCTCAGGTCCATCACCGTGATGATTTGCTGCTTCACCAGACCCTTTTTCCCGGTGTACTCGTCCGAACGGTCGGACATAACCAATACTTTTACCGTCATTTGATTACCTTTCATTGTGCTGGCTTGGTTGACACGTGCCAACGAGTGTTGACGTGTTCCGCGCTTGGATTGCTCCCACCGCTGCGCGGAATGCGGCGGGAAAATGGGTGAACGCTTCTCAGGCCCGCACACCGCTTGCGCTGCCATTTCCTTCAAAAAGCCCGCGATGACCTTGGAGGAAGGCAGAGGGCGGCATGTGGCTGGCCAGGGGCGCAACAGAACGCACTTGGCCGGACGGTCAATAGTGGCGGGACTTACCCGGACGGCCTCTGCCGCATTGATTCCCGCAAGCGCCGGCCTTGGCGCTGAGGCAATTGAAATTCTTTTTGAATTCATGCCGCTACACTAGCGCGGCAGGGAACAGGTTAATACAGACAGGACGATAACGGCGGTGTCTGAATTATTTGGAGGCTTTCGGGCGGCCCGGTTTTCGGTAATGAAGGCCAATGCGCTGGCACATTTTCTCGATGCGTCTTAAATCCCCGACCCTGTGTTCCCCCATTGACCGGCGAAGCAAATCGTGAAGCGCCCTCACCGAGTCGAGTTGCTCCACCGTGCGCCAATGCCAGAGCATGAAATGATAAATTCCAAAATTAGAGCTTCCAAAGTCTCCCATGCCTGCGCCTAATTTTGGCTTCCTGCTGAAGGCCCTGCTGTATGCTGCCAGGAATCCTGACATATCCTCGTAAGGTTGGTACACACACGACTTCAAGGCTCGCCCCGCCAGCCGGCGCAGCGCCCCATACCAATCGTTAAATCGGTGAAACATTTTGACACTTTCCTGCAATTGCTCCTTGGTTAGAGCAACGTCTTTGTCTTTCTCCGCGTTCCTCAATTCGCTTTCAATCTGTGCGTCCAAGGATTCCACCATCCAGACCGCGTAAGCGCATTGATACCCAAGGAATCCTCCCAAACCAATTGGAGTGAACTTTTTTGCGCCCTTCAGATCCGCACCACGGCACAGTGCCGAAAAATACTCCTCTTCGACCCGTCCAAACCACTGCGGGCAATCATTCTCGGGTACGACGCCCTTGAACGGAAACAGGCCGTCGAGCATGAGGAATTCTCTTGCCAGCCTGTTCAACCATTTGTCGCGTCGCTGCCTCGCATAATCCTCTGGTTGGATTGATTTTGATTCGACGCATTTCAACCTCGCGTCCGCAGCCACCTTGGGACCTTTGGCCCCGCCAGCACACGTCGACACCGCCCCCGCTGCATTCACGGCTATTGATTCTGATTTCGCATTCATGTTTAACCGGCCTTATGCAGGGTGAACAACGGTGTCGTCAAAAGGTTTCCCAAAAGCTGCCATTCCCACCCGCGCACCGAATGCTGGTCCTGCCAGTGCTTGAAATCTTGGCAGAACTGGTTGGACATTGGCTGTCCATGCAAAATGAATCATGCAAATACTTATGGTATTGAAAACCAGGGACTTACGAGGAAAACCCAATCGAAACTTAAAACACGCCTGCGGAGCGACCTCAAAATGGCAGCCGTTTCACCGGAGGAATTCACCGACGCCTTACAGAGCAATGGCCAGTCAATATGACTTCCGACCGCTTCGCTTCAATTCCTCGGCGTCTTTGACCAAACGCCAGAGTGGCACGGCCAACCCCTCCGCAATCGAGTCGGCGACGTTCACCGTCGGATTCCGCTCAAACCGTTCAATCAGAGAAATCATTTTGGGAGCCAGATCGGCCCTTTCCGCCAGAGTCTCCTGCGACAACTTCTGCGCCTTGCGATACCGTCTCACCACGACCCCAAAAGCCTTCGCAAAGTTTCTCGAACGCATATCCACGCACTTTGCCAAGCCATGTTGGGTCATTTACAGGAACAGTTGTTCCATTTTCTTCTTGCATTGTTCGCGCCTATTTGCCAATCTGCACCCCGATGAACCGGCAAATGCTCCTGTTTCATGCTGTCGTAACGGCGGCTGGCGCATTTCTGTTTGGCTTCACGCCCCCCCGCGCAACGATGCTGTTTCCCGTCACAAAAAAGTGACAATAAATATATCGCCATGCGGGAGCGGAGCGCGTTAAGCTCGCCGTTGAAATCGGTGCGGTGCTGAAATCTGGCAAGGGGTTTGCCAGCAAAACCATAAATTCGGTCAATCTTGGAAAGGAAACTGAATGAAAAACCTTGCCGTGCGGTGGTTGGGACTGTTCATCTTCTTTGTCGGTGTAAGCGGCTTTGGCCAATCGGGACCGCCGGCACTCCCGCCGGACCCGCTGCTGCAAATCTTTAACTTTCCGACCAATTTCGTCGCCCCATTCGGGGCCGTCCCCCTCGCTTACAGCAATATCTTCTCCGTGCCTGTCTGGAGGGGGAATGCGCTGGTTTTGGAGATGACCAACGCCGAACCGGCCTATCTCCAGTATAATTTGGTCGAAACAAACGGGAATACGAATTTGAGCTTTACCACCGGCACAATTATTCTCTTTGTCGCGCCGGACTGGGCCAGCGCGGACACCAATCAGTACGGGACCGGCCCCGGCGAGCGCGCATATTTCATCGCGGCGGGCGATTGGAGCACGGGGTCTCCGAACGGATTTTTCGGCCTGTCCGCCGATCCTTACGGCACCAATCTCAGTTTTTGGGGCATGAGCAACGCGGTGACCACCACGTATGTCAACACATCCATATCATGGAGTTCCAATGCCTGGCACGCTTTGGAGATCGAGTACAGCCCCAGCAATTCCTTCATTTATGTTGACGGCCAATTGACGGCCAGCGGCATCGGGGTGACGGTCGTGCCGGGCACCAATACCTGGACAAACGGCTTGTGGATCGGCTCGGACAGCGCTGGTTTTGAGCAGGCCCGGGGAGCGTTCTGGCACATGGAAACATGGGACATACAATGGGGCGGGGCTTTGACCAGCGGCTGGACCAATCTGTTGAGCCAAATCACCACCTGGCAAACCGGGCAGGGCGGCGGTGGGTTTGGGACGATGGGCATGGGGAGCGGTTTGCTGACACCCGACGGGGGATGCACCAACTGCATTACGGGAACCAATGTGTGCAATGTGTATCTGGCGAACATGAGTTCCATGCCGGATGCAAACGGAGATGGTGGAACGACGTTCGTGTTCTCGATTGAAGGCGGGATGACCGGGGCGGCCTACGACGTTTTCACCGCCACCAATCTCATGGGAGCCGGCATCACGAATTCGACCTGGACATGGCTGGGCGAGGGAACCAATTGCGGAACCTACCAAATCACCAACCAACCAACCGGGCCGTCGTTCTATGTGTTGGGAACCCCTCTGCCGGCTGCGGATGGCAGTGGCTTGACCCAGGCTTACGAAGCCTTGGTGCATTCGACCTCCAGCGCCGGGGACGGCATTGCCGGCTTTTACAAGCTGATGCACGGATTATCATTGAGTTCCAGCATCGCTGTTCCCTCGCTCACTTCCATCAGCATTCCAACCTGTCCAATCCCTTAACGATTTTCCAAAACCATGAAATCGCCTTTGCTTCAATTAGCTGTCGCGGGGTTCCTTTTGGCCGCCTTCCCGGATTTGGTTCTCGCCCAGGGAGATAATCCGGGTGCCAATGCGGGCGGCGCCGTTTCACAGGAGAGCCAGACCCAAGGCCCGGCAGGCCAGACGGATTTTCAAACCGATCCCTTCACCGGTCGTTTCAGTTACACTGTGCCCTTGGAACTCTCTCCGGCACGGCACGGTAGCACGCCCTCAGTCCAGTTGCAGTATAATTCCGCCAATCCAAACGGCTGGTGCGGTGTGGGATGGGACATTGATCTGGGCTACATTGAGCGGGAAACCCGGTTTGGCGTGCCGGTGCTATGGGCCAACGGCTTTCCGGTCAAGGCGTACGACGACAGCAAGGGCTTTCGATTCAGTCTCAAAAGAAGAAGCGCCGACCTGGTCAATGTGACGGACCGCGCCTATCGGGCGCAGATTCAAAGCGACTTCACGCAATTCCACCTGGACACCAACAACAACCAATGGGTCGCCACGGATACCGGCGGCAACCAGTATTTTTTTGGCACCACCACTAATAGCAGGATGTCCAACCCAAAATCCGGCTGGACGAGCACCGCCGTTTCAGGAACGTTCCGCTGGGCACTCGACAAGATTCAGACTCCGCAGGGGGATATTGCGAACATCACATATACAACCATTTCCAATTATCTTTATCCGCAGGTTTACACCTTTAACGGGCACACGAACGGGTTGAGCAATTCCTGTTCGATTACATTTTTCCTGACTGCCACCAACCGCACCGATTCGACCATTTCGCTCAAATCGGGCTACCGGGTTGACCAAACCCGGCTTTTGACCGGCATCTTGCACAAAGTGGACGGACAGATTATCTGGAGCAACCAGCTTTCCTATGCGACTTCGCCCTCGACGGAACGTTCGATCCTGCATTCCGTCACCCATTATGGCACCAATCTGACGAGCACCTTGCCGCCGATCACCTTCAATTACTCGCAGATGAGCTACACCTTCCAACCGCACACGATCTGGACCAACCTGGCTTTGCCCTCGGGCGGGGATACCCCGTATTTCGCCTTGAGCAGCCCCATTGTTGATCTGGCGGACGTGGACGGAGACGGCTTGCCGGACCGGATTCTCCATCCGATTTCCAACGGCTCCGGCTCTTACACCAACATTTTGGTGCAACACAACACTGGCGCGGGCTTTGCCACCGCCACCAGTTGGCGGCTTGGTTCCCAAACCTACAGCGGCAATTCCACGTCCAACTTTGAGGATTGGAGCTACATCCAGTCCACCCACGGCCGGATGCTTGACATTAATGGGGACGGCATGGCGGACTGGGTCATGGACCCTTACCCAGCGTATTTCGGGAGCGGCGTCAACACCAATTACAACCATTTGGAAGTGCAGTTTGGGAACGGCACCAATTTCAGCAGCTCCAGTCTCTCTTCGTGGTCGAATGTGGTGGATCAGCAATATGCCAATGATGGCTTTGGGCAGACTGGGAATTATCGGGCGGTGGAGAATTCATCTTCGTCGGGAACCTATGTCTTGATGCTGGACATGAATGGCGATGGTCTGCCCGACCGGGTCATGCTCAGGCGAGGTCCGCCTTACACCAATTACATCGTCCAGTTCAATACCGGCAATGGCTTTACTGGAACCAATAATTTTGGTCCTTATTCCGCCCAGGGACAAACCAACGAGGGCGGTGTCGCAGGAGATAACGGTTGGGCGGGCCTGACATCTAGCATCAGCGCAATGCGGATGCTGGACATCAATGGCGATGGATTGCCGGACCGTGTAATGGTGGTGGTATCCTCCACTTCCGATGGCGCGGCCCTGCCGCAGTATCAAAGCAACTTGATCGTCGAATTGAATAACGGATATGGCTTTGAACCGGCCATCGTGTGGCCGGGGGTGGACCGATATTACAACCAAAGCTGCGGAGGCGGTACTACTGCGGGTATTAACGAGTTGGGGGACGACTATCAGGTGGCGTATAAGGACGTGAACGGCGACGGATTGCCGGACCGCATCATCGCCTGCCAGTGTGCCGTTACCGGCTATACCAACTTCATGGTGCAGATCAACACCGGGAGCGGTTTTGCGCCGTTAATCAACTGGGGGCCGACATTTAGTCAGGGACAGACCACCGACACTAGCGCTTGCGGGATTCAAACCTCCATTGCGACCCTGATGGACATCAATGGAGACGGTCTGCCCGACCGTGTGGAGGCGGTCGAGTACCCCACGACAGGTTCCAACTATTTCGTGGTTGAACTGAGTTCCGGGCCATTCCCTGATTTGCTCACTAATGTCGCCAATGGCTTGGGCGGAGTGGTGAGCGCAACTTACAAGCCCTCCACGCAATACGATAATCGCCAGTCCACCACCAGCGCCACCCCCCAGTACTTGTTGCCATTCCCGATGTACACGGTGTCATCCGTGTCGGTGGGGGACGGCCTTTCCTCTACCAACACGACAACCTATAACTATAGCGGCGGTTATTGGAATCCCACCTTGCGCCAGTTCAACGGGTTCGCCCAAACCACGGTGGCAGACCCGCTCAACATGACCAACATCCATTGGTTTCACCAAGCCGGCGGACGGGACAATTCGGCTTTCGGGGAATATCAGGATTCGACCAGCGCCCTGGGCAAGGAGGGAATGCCTTTCCGCACGGACACCATTGGCTCGGACGGCACACTCTACAAGCAGGTCTTCAACAAAGTGAACGAGGCTGTTTTAGGGGGTGGACAACACTTCGCCTTCAACAGCCAGACAATGACGCTGGACTATGCCACCAATGGAAGCAGCTACCGCGCCACCGCGCAGCAGTTCACCTATGACACAAACAATGGCAACCTCACCAACACCATTGACTGGGGAGAGGTGGGTTCCATTGTTATCAACGGGCAAACGTTCACCGACATCGGCAACGATACGGTCTATAAACTTACCACTTTCGCCGTTGTTTCAAACACCAACATTACCGACAAGCCGGCCACCAACATTCTTTCCACCAACAGCAACGGTTCAAGTCCGCTGCGACAAGAGGTCTGCAGTTACGACAACGCCACCGGCAACCTCACCCAGGAGCTTGATCTCATCTGCCCCGGCACTTACCGGACCACCACCTGGACGTATGACAATTACGGGAACGAACACCAGAAGACCGATCCCGCAGGAATTATCACGGTCACAACCTATGATTCCTCCTACCAGACGTTTCCGGCGCAGACCACCGTCGCCACCACCTTCACGACGGCCACCCAGTACGACCCGCGTTCCGGCAAGCTCATCCAATCCACCGACCCGGCCGGACTGGTCACAGCCAATTCCTACGACCCATTCCTCCGCCTTCTCGAAACCGATGTGTCCACGACGCCGAACGGCAGTCCCACTGAATGGCTGACGCGCTACAGCTACGTTCTGGGCTTGGGCAATGGCCTTTCCAGCAACGAGGTCTTTGTCCATAAAAATGACGGCGTGGATTCCGTGAATGGCCACGAGGTCCTGACTTATTCGGATGGATTAGGCCGGGTGGTGCAAACGCGACAGGAGTCCGAAACCAGCGGATTCCGTGTCACCGGGACTGTCTATGATCAGCGCGGCAACGTCGCTTTCGTCACCGATCCCTATTTCAATTCCGGCACGAATTTCGCAAAACCCTCCGGCACGTTAATCGGCCTGTTGCACGGCTACGACCCTGTTGGGCGGCTAATTACCGTTACCGCCGCGGTGAACGGCGGCTTTAATACCGCCGGCCAGCTTACCAGCGCGACCCCGACACCCGGTGACACCGGTTCGCCCATCGCGCCTTCCACCGTTTCTTATTCCTACGGGACCGACCCTTGGACCTTCGTTACTACGGACGAGGAAGGCAAAGTGCATCGCTATTCGCTGGACGCTTACGGGCGAACCAATCAAGTGGTTGAAGTTTTTGGCGGCTCCACCTTCACCACCGCCTATGCCTGGAATCTCGCCGGAGATTTGACCAACGTCACTGACAATGCCCTCAACCAGATTCAATACGCCTATAACAACATGGGCGAGATGGTGGCGATGGCCGACCCGGATATGGGTGTCTGGCAGTACGAACGGGATGTCGCAGGACGTTTGCGCAAACAGATTGACGGCGATGGCAACACCGTCAATTTCGACTACACCGATCCGCTGGGCCGGCTGGTGACACGGAAGGTCTCTGATTTCACCGGCGCTCCCGTCCTGGGACTGACCAACGTATATGACAGCAGCGGCGGGGACGGCAACTTTACGGTCTATGCGGGCCAGCTTTTCGAGACGATTGACAACGAGGGCTATGTCAAGAATAGCCACGACGTGCGCGGGCGTGTCTTGAAAACGGCCCGTTACCTAGGCAAAAATGCAAACACCTACACCAGCCAGTATCTTTACGACGACCTGGACCGGGTCACGCTGACCGTCTATCCCAACGGCGGGCCAACCGTCACGAACGTCTATGATACCGGCGCGAACCTTTCCAAGGTGCAGCAATTGGGCGGGAGCGGCACCGTCTATTACGCCGCCACCGGTTTCAACGCGCTGGACCAGTTGACCGGGATCAGTTTCGGCAACGGCGTCTCCTCGACAGAAAATTACTATGCCAATTCGCACCGGCTGCAGAGCCTTGTCACCTCGAAAAGCACGAATTTGCAGAGCCTGACCTATACTTACGACCATGTCTCCGACCTTCTCAGCGTGGGCGACGGCGTCTATCCCGGCGCGGCTTCCGCTTCCTTGACCAACATTGCCTACGACGATCTCCATCGCGTGACCTCGCTGACGCGTCCTGCCGTCAGTCAAACCTCGACGTTCAATTACACTTCCATCGGGAATATTATCAGCAACAGCGAAGACGGGGCGGGGGCCTACGGTTACGGCACACGCCTGCCTCACGCTGTCAAGAGTGCCAACGGCGCCAATTACTCCTACGATCAGAACGGCAACATGCTCACGCGGGGCGGCCAGGAGTTGGTCTATGACCCGGAAAACCGTTTGACTCTTGTGGTAATGAGCAATTCCACGGTGGCCTTTGGCTACGATGCCAGCGGAGCGAGGCTCTGGAAACAAGGCGCGCCCACCAACAGCCTGCAAGTCTGGATTGACGGCATTTATGAGGAAAAGGACGGCAAAATCCTTTATCATGTCTTGGCGGGTGACCGCATCGTTTGCACCTTTGATTCGACGGGCATAACCGCGGAGTATTACCACCCCGACCAACTTCACTCGACAGCGGTGGAAACCGACGCCTCCGGGAATCCCTATCAGCATTATGAATACAGCGCCTTTGGCCAGAGCCGTTACACGTCCAGCAGCACGGCTTTCCCGGTTTCCCGCCGCTACACGGCCCAGGTTCTCGATGAAGAAACCGGGCTTTATTATTACGGCTCGCGCTATTATGACCCGCAGTTGGGCCGCTTCATCCAGCCGGACACCCTTATTCCCAATCCGTTCGATCCGCAGGCGTATGACCGGTATGCCTATGCCCGGGACAACCCCTTGCGTTACGTTGACCCGACCGGGCATTCTTGGCTCGACTACTTGCCGTTCCGATCAAGTTATCTCGAATGGCAAGGCCAAAATAATCTTGACGTGCTGGTGCGGGCGCACACCGAATACGGAAGCTACCATCAGTACATGGCCATGCGTAAAAACGCAGTGCCCACGGCTGGCGACATGGGGGCGGTTTCAGCCACGGAACACATTGCTGGGGATTTGGCCAACGCCTATACGACTGCTTTGCCTGATCTGGCCACGGCAGGCATGGCCTCGGGAGTTACTGTGATTGGCATGAGCGAGCGCGCTTTAGCGAAAGGCGCTAGTGAAGAAGCAGGCGGGGCAGTGGTTGAAGGGGCCGAAAATGCCGCAAAGGGAACAGCACCGAAGCTTATTTCGGCTCCATCCGTGCCAGAAGCGTCTGTCAATGTCCTCCCATCGTCGGGTAAGACCTTTGCTGTCGATGCAAAGGGAAACGTAATTCCGCTCAAACCGGGAGAAACGCTGACTGGTTCGCCTAACAGCAAATGGCTCCAGGTGAGGGATAAAGACGGAAACCCGACCGGCATGAGGCTTGATGGTGGACACAACCCTTCAACGCATCCCGACCCACGTGCTCAGGATGCACACGCGCATGTGCCGGGAGCAACAAATCCGGATGGAACTCCATGGCTACCTGTAAACAAATGAGTACAACTTTCAAGTACGATTGGGGGCAAGCAGTACGTGTGGCTACGACCGCGCCCGTGAACATCCATCCTGGACGACCAGGCTCAGTATGCGGAATGCGCGAAGTTGAGGGCCGTCGTGTTTATCTAATAGAGTTTTCAGACGGCCAAGCCATCGAAATCAGCGAGGACTTCCTTGAAGCAATGAAAGATGAATGACTCACATCTGGACTTGTCTGCTGACGCTGTTCTTTTATCAAACCCCGACCACATGACGAGCACATGCAAAGGCACATGGATAGCCTACTTGAAAGGCCCACCTCCAGATGATGGTCGTCCTATCCTCACGTTGGCGCACGAAGACAATCCTGTTATCAGGCCATATCTCCAGGACCTGCACATCTGCTATCTCGTGGATGAAGGGGAATCTTACTCATATATTCAGAATCGTCATTTGGAAGAGTAGGAAATTACGGCGGATGAATTGCATAGAATCGGATTGCATAACCTGAGAAGATTGATCTCGCAAATGAAATTTCGGGTTCAAATAAATGGCCTCGTTTTCGCCGTTCTAATTGGAGGCGACTTCAAGGCGAGCACCTTCTTGTTGGATGAATTTTGGGATCGTGAATTGCGGGAATTCGTCAAGGGTGAATTTGCGGCTGTGATACCCGCTCGTGATGTGTTGGCTTTCTGTGATACACGTTTTGCCGAAGGGGTGGTAGAGTTGCAACAAGTGATAGACCGCGTTTGGCCAACTGGTGATCATTTGATTTCCAATAAAATTTATGTTCGACGTCCAACTGGATGGCAAGTACGGCAAAGTTAAGGCTCTAGTCGAAGACAGGCATTCCCTGGCGTGGTGAGAGCGGAAGCTTTCGCAAAGTCCCATCAGCCGGCCAGCCGCGCATCAGGGCCTTTCCGAAACTTCCGCACTCACCACGCCCCCGATTCCAGCTTGTCCATCAGCCGGAAAGCCCTTCCGTTCCGCTTTCTCGCCCATTCGCTGCGGCTACGATGCTAGGTCTCGATGCTCTCGCTCTGTGCGTCTGGGCCTCCGCAAATGGCCGAACGCTCCACTCCAGGCCTTTCCGGCTGAGAGACAAGACATCGCGCCTCCGCGTGCCCGGATTATTCATCCCCACCTCCCCGCCTCGCACCAGGTTGTCTTCTTCGCCTTTTTTACGCACGCCATCACCCCACCATTCGCTGCTCGCTTGTCCGACACCGAGCCGACTTTAGGAGCGAGATCAAAAACCGCGCCAGCGTCTCCCTTTTGCCTTTTCGTCACTGTCACGGTTTTAGCTTTCGCTCAGGATTGAATGCACTTCGCGCACGGCATCGCTGTCTCCCAAACTGGTGAAGCGAGCAGCAAACGGCAGGGTGACGGACAGCGGTTTCAAAAAAAAGCTATGAAAACAACACATCTAAAGAGTGAAGCGTCAGCACCGGCGAATGTTCGGCCATCGTCGGTTTCAAAAACTGCGGATTCAGAGCCACTGCACCGGATTGATTTCCGACTCCGTTTTCAGAATCGGGGACTTTCCACGGCGCAAGTTTTGGACTTGCTCTATCACGAAACCCCGCGCTTTTGGGAATTGTGCCAGGTAGTGGGCAAGTGGGTTTGGATTGAGTTTCACCGGAAGCAGCCGCGCAACGTGACGGCGCAGTTATCGCAGCTTGGCTTTCATTGGAACCGGCATCGGCAGCTTTGGCAGCATCCATGCGGCCAGTTTCGCACCGGCACCTGGATTGACCCGCGCGACAAGTATCCCACCTTTTACCCGGCAGATTAGTCACAAAGGAGCACCCCCATGAAACGAAGCAAACGCCGCTTGCCCGTGCCCCAGCACGAATTTCCCTTTATCCCAGGCGTCTTCACCTTGTTTGCCGAAACCGGGCAGGATGGAGACCGTCTCGCCCGCGAACGTGCGGAAGCCGACCGTGCCCGCCGTGCTGCCGAAGCCGCGCAAGCGCGTTTGTTCACTTCTCACAATTCCAAATGAAGACCAATTTTCCATTCCGTCTCCGCGCTGGCGATGTCATCCGCCTGGACGGCCAGCCATGCCGGGTTGTTCGTGTCAGCGATTGTTCCGCCGTTGTTGCCGTGACCAAGCAACCCCGCGAGTTCACCACGCTTTTTGGCGTGCGCGTCCGCATTCAACCCAAACCCGGCTTGGTTCGCATCTCGCCACAGTCCGAGATTCCCATTCTTAACCGCTGAACCCCGCAAAACGCACACGGCTAAACTGGCAACGGTTCAGCCGTTTTTCTGTCGTTGGGGACTTGCGCCGTCCCCAAACCCCGGCGCCGGGCCTCACGCCGGCCCAGACCCGCGCCAGAGGTCAAGACCTCATGGACTCCATTTCCGCTCGCGCCGCCTTTCCAGCTTTACGGGAATGTCCAGTCCCCGCCAAGTTAATTCGATTGCGCGGCGGCAGGCAACGGCGGCCGAAAATCCACCGACATCAACTTTGGTTGCCCGCCGCGTTGCGGATTCTTCTGCCAATCCTCTTCCCAATCATCCAATGATGGCACGGTGACTTCGGCGTGTTTCGAGTAGGCATGATGCACCGCCTTGGAATTGTGCCCCAATGCCTGCTGGGCGAACCGCTCCGGGTAGCCGCATTTCAACGCCCGCTCCGCCCAGGCATACCGATACGAATGCAGCGACACGCCCTGGATGCCGAGACCAACGCACCGTTGGTGAAACTCAGTTGACCGGTCGCCCGGCCGCACCGTGCAGAGATAGGGGAACAGCGATCCCGCCGCCGGCCGCCGCCGCAGAATCGCTTCCACTTCCGCACCAAACCGGATCAGTGCCGGCTTGACGCCCATGCCGCGCGATTTGAGTTTCTTGCGCGTGTAACAGATCGTGCGCGTGTTCCAGTCCACATCCTCCGCCCGCAGACACGCTGCGTCCGTTTGCGACGCGCCGGTATGCCACAGCACTTCGTAAAAATCCCGCCGCTCCGCGTTTTGTTCGCGCTGGACGATGGCCGTGTGTTCTTCCGCCGTGATCGCCCGCTTGCTCTTGAACACCGGCTTGGGCCACTGCAAGCGCGGAATGACCGATTTGAGGAGCCATTCCATGCCAAGGGCGTGATTGTGAATGCGGCGCAGATAAACGTTTGTGGACACCTTGCCATCCGCCAGCGACCGGTCGAAATGCTCCGGTCGCGTCTCAGCCACCGGCAGGTTGCGGATGCAGTCGAAATTCCTGTCCTTGACGGCAACCTCCCAGCGCCGCCGCGTCTCATCCGTTTTCTTGGCGACGATGTTTTCCATGACCTCCTGCCATGTCCGCGTGGCCAATTTGGGATCGGTGGCGTTGAGATAAACTTTCGCCAGACCAAGGCTGATGGACGGCTGGCGCTCCGTCTCGTTCATGGCGTTGACCTTCTGGACGGCCTCAGCTTTCTCCCGTGTTTTGAGGCTCACCGAATTGCCCGTGGCCGTGTCGAAGGCATACCACATGCCCCAGGCGCGTTTGAATTTCCGATAGCGTTGCATCATATCCTGTGTTTTCATTTTGTAAGGATATGAGGACTGGATTTGTCTCGCATCCGGGCAGTGGGCGTGTCCGCGACGTGCCCGCACCGGATAATGAACGAGAGCTAAAATCGTTGAAGATTTCGTTGAAGGTTCGCCCCTGACTCCACCCAACCCCCTGTATTCACGGGGGTTAGAGATGGAGGCGGGGGTCGGAATTGAACCGACGCCTAAATGCAAGACGACGATCCCTTTAAGGAAAGGAGTTCGTCAGTGAATTAAACGAACCAGGGGGCGAACTTTTTGGCCTGATTCATTTTCGGCCAGATGTAAACCACTAGAAAACCCCGGACGAACCCTTTTGACAACCTTGGAAAGGCTTGGTTTCCGGTGGACGTGTTAGCAGTGGGCGTTAGCAGTAGGAGGATTTCAAGACTGGCTATACTTCGTAATACTTTGATTTACAGGTGATTACGTTTAATGGAGCGGGTGAAGGGAATCGAACCCTCGTCTCAATGAGTTCTGATATAAATGGCATTACCGGGCGGACACAAAACGGCTTGGTAGAAGCTGTTTCGCATGCAGGCGATTTGGCTTGTCGGGTTTTCCTTTTCACGCCTGTCCGGGTGACATAAGATTCAGCAAAATAGACGAAGCTATGAGAAATGAGATGATTCTTGTTCTGGCCCTGTGCCTCCCGGTTGTGCTGGCACATGCGCAGATTACACCCGGATTCGAACCCGGCAATCTCTGCGTGCTGCGCGCCGGCAATGGAACTGCCGCCCTGGCCAGTTCCGGCGACCCGGTATTCCTGGACGAATACACGACGAACGGGATTCTCACCAATTCCGTCGCCCTACCCACTAACAGCCTTACCTCGCTCATCATCGGATCGGCCAGCTCGGAAGGGGCCATCAGCCGGTCAGCCAACAGCAATTTCATCGTCATGGTCGGTTACAACACCAATTATGGGAGCATCACTGGTTCTTTGGTTAACTCCAACTCGGCGGTGGTGCCCAGGGGGATCGCCACGATCGATTTCAGCGGGAATTATGCTTTGATCACCAACACCAAGACCGCGTTCAGCGGAAACAACATCCGCAGCGGAGTGTCCGACGGTTCCAACAATTTCTGGGCCGTTGGAGCGACCAGCGGCACGGTTTATATGGGCCTGGCCTCGCCGCCCGCGACCGTGCAAAGCGCGCTGGCCAACAGCGAGGTCATCAACATCTTCAACGGCAACCTTTGTTATTCTTCACAGAAGTCATCGCCTATCGGAGTCTATTACTTTTCCGGCCTTCCCACCACCACAGCCGCGACCAACCTGCTTTTCGCCACCGGCTCCAGTTCCAGTCTTTATGGATTTGCCATCAGCCCGGACAATACGGTTGCTTATGTGGCGGATGACCGGGCGGTGTCGGCGGGCGGAGGCATACAGAAATACACGAACAACGGCGCGTGGGGCCTGGCTTACACTTTTGGTACCGGCGCAGGTTCGACGGTTGGGGCGCGCGGTGTGGCGGTCAGCTTCGGACAGCCGCCGGTGATCTATGCGACGACGGCGGAGGCTTCGGCTAATCGTTTGCTTGGCATTACCGATACCGGTTCGGGCGCGCCGGTGGCGATCCTGGCAACTGCGGCGGCCAACGAGGTCTTTCGCGGAGTGCAATTCGCCCCGCAGGGCAGCCCGCCTTCCCTCTCCGGCCCGTTGCAGTCGCAAACGGTGGATCAGGGGCAGGACGCGCTGTTCAACATCACGGCCACGGGCAGCGGGACGCTGTATTACTTGTGGGAATCCAATTCGACCCCCCTGACCACCTGGGAAACCAACACCAGCTTCACGCTGACCACGACCAACGATGCGCTGGGCAGCTTTCCGGTACAGGTGTTGATCAGCAATTCGTGGGGCACGGCCATGTCCAGCGCCACCCTGACCATCAACCCCGGCAACGCGTTGCCGCCCGCGCCGGTCATTACGGCGGAACCGGCCAACCTCGCGGTCAACGCCGGCGGCACGGCGATCTTTTCGGTCACCGCCAACGGCACGTCTCTCACTTACCAATGGCAGTTGGACACCACCAATTTGACGGACAGCGTGTTGATTACCGGTTCGACCACGGCGACATTGACGCTGTCGAATGTTTTCGGCGGCAGCGCCGGCAGTTACATGGTGACGATCACCAACGCGGGCGGGACGACCAATTCGACACCGGCCATTCTCACGGTAGCGGACCCCTGGCTGAATGCGCAACCGGGTGGCCGCACGTATCTGGCTGGCGACACGATCAACTTGTCCGTCGGAGCCATCGGCACGCAACTGACTTACCAATGGACTCTGAACAGCGCCACCATTTCCGGGGCCACCAACAGCACCTATCTTTCGACCAACGCAGTGGCGGGCCAGTCCGGCAGTTATGCGGTGGTGGTTGCAGGCACTTATGGCGCGGTGACCAGCGCCGTAGCCGCAGTGATCGTTGCGCCGGCCCAGACCACTTTTTTCCCGTCCAACCTGGTGGTATTGCGGGTGGGGGACGGGGCGCAAACGCTGACCAACTCGGGCAACACGCTGTTTTTGGATCAATTTGCCTCCAACGGCGTTTATGTGAGCACGATGGCCCTGCCCGACAGCGGGGCCTCCTCCTTGCTCATCAGCGGCGTGGCGACATCGGAGGGCTACATGACGCTTTCAGGAGACGGACGGTTGCTGGCCGTCGCCGGATACAATACCAATCGCGGAGTCCTGAGCAGTTCGCTTTCTTCATCCGCCTCCTCGGCAGTGCCGAGGGTGATTGGAACGATAGACGGCGCGGGCAATTACACTTTGGCGGCCTCGACCAGCGTGCAATACAGCGCCGACAACCTCCGCTCCGGCGCGGCCGATGGCAGCAATAATTTTTGGGGCGCGGGTTCCGGCGGCGGAACTTATTATTTTGGCAATGCCGCCGCGCCGGCGACTGTGCAAAGCTCCGAGGCCAATTGCCGTGTCATCAACGTGGTGAACGGCGGCCTGGTTTTTTCCACCCAAAGCGGGACCGCCGGCCTTTATTCCCTGGGTGGACTGCCCACGACTACTGCTGCGGCCAGCCTCTTGTTCGCCACCGGCAGTTCCTCCAGCCCGGAGGATTTCGCCATCGACCCCGCGGCCAATCTTGCCTATCTCGCCGACGATTCCAGCACGGGGGGCATCCAGCGCTGGCAGTTTTCCGGCGGGACGTGGGTGAAAGCTTATGTTTTGGGCAGCGGCACGGCCGGGGTTGGAGCGCGCAGTTTGGCGGTCAATTTCAGCGGCGCAAACCCCGTCATTTACGCCGTGACGGCGGAAACGGCGGGCAACCGCCTCATTGCGATCACCGATACGGGAGCCGGATCGGCGGCTGCCGCGCTGGCGTCGTGCCCGGCCAACGAGTTGTTTCGCGCCGTGAAATTCGCGCCGGTCTTGAATCCATTCCCCGCGCCTGAATTGAGTGCGCCAACCCTTACTGGCGGGCCATTCAATTTCAACCTGACGGGCGTGGCTGGCTATGAATACGTGGTGGAGGCATCCGCCGATCTGACGGTCTGGCTGCCGGTGGAAACGAACACCGCGCCGTTCACCTTTACACTGACCAACGCGGCTGGCAATGCGCAGCAGTATTTTCGGGCGGTGTGTTTCCCGTAAAACGCCGCCAACTGTCGAAGCCTGGCAGGAGATGGGATGATCGGGATGGTCCCGCGCATCCGGTTTTCTTGATCCCGCGCCCGTTCAGCGCGCCATCAGGCGGAAGAATTGCGCGGCGGCGTTGGTGGGCAGAACGGACAGAAAGTATGTTCCGTTGTTCGCGGCGGGCGCATTGGTGACCAGGCTCCAGGAGACTGGCGGAGTCAGATTGGTGGCGCAGTATAATTGATACCCGGTTGCCGGAGCCGGCCAGGAAAGAACAATGGCATTGGCCGATGAAGCCTGGACGCCAAGGGTGACCGTATTCGTTGGCGTGCCCAGGGTGGTGGCGGCGAAGCTCAAGTTGTCAATGGCCAATCCTTGGGACTTGCCGGTTGAATCCGCCATTTCCCAGACGAGCCAAAGGGCCGCGTCCGGCGGCCAGGCGGCGATGGGCTGGCTGGTCACCACCAGATTGGTTTGGTTGGCCGGGGCGGTTCCATCCACCGCCGCGCCGCCAACGTCGCCGGAGTTCGTTGGAAAGGAGACGTTGAAGGCTGGAAGATAGGCGGTGGCCTGGGTGGACATGGGCGCGATGGCGGTGGGATCAATGAAATAATAGCATTCCAGCGTCTTGGGCTTGTCCGATTGCCGCCAGATCTCGCCGGTAACTTGCAAGTTGATGAAGTTCAGCGTGGTTCCGGTGTTGTTGATGAATTTAGCGCCGATGGCCGTGTAACCAGTCGTGCTGGTAGCCAGCAAACCCAATGCGCGATTGGAACTGTTGGGTAGCCCGAAACTGATTTGTCCGCCGGTGGTCCAGTCGCCATACGTGGCCCCGAACCTTGTGCCCACGCTGGCCGTCGGGTCGGCCAGACCATACCAGCCGGCCAGGGCGGTCAGACCCAGGCCGCCGTTATTTCCCGTGGCCGACGATGGAAAGGCGAAATCATAAGGATTGGCCAAGGAATAGGTGACCCCATCAATAGTGACAGGATTGCCCGAGTCCACCGAAGTCGGCCCCGGGTCCGGCAGGGAATCGAAGTTCTGAGTATAAACGGAACCATCGGTGCTGTAAGCGATGAACGAGGCCGGCGGCAGGCCGCTGTTGTTGTTGCTGGCGCCGGGAGTGGGGGAATAAAACGGCACGCGGACAAAGCTCTGGCCGTCGGGGAGCGAGCCGTAGGACCAGTTGGGCGGCAGGTTGCTATAATTGACATAATCCAGCACCTGGGGCTGGCCGAGATAGAGGCGGCTCAAGGCGACCGAACCGGAAGAGGGCGGCAAGGTGAAACTGGCATGAAGTTCGCTTGAAGTGGAGAGATTGGTCTGGCCGTCGGCAAAGATCACCAGGAATTGGCCGGGGGCGATGACCGCGGCGGACGGGAAAGCCCAGTTGGTCAGGTTGGTGCAAGTGTCGGCCAGATAGAGGTTGGTCAAGGCGACCGTGTTGGTGCTGGGATTGAAAAGTTCCACCCAGGGGGCGTGTTGGCCGGCGCGGTTGGTCAGGCCGGTGAGATTGTCCGGCTCCACTTCATTGATCCAGAGCGGCGGGAAGGGCGGGAGGCTGGCGGCCACACTGTTGCTCGCGTCCGGTGTGAAGGCCAGGGAAGCGACCGCGGCAGGCGGGGCGGGATTGACGGTGTCCACGATCCCCGAACCGGAAAGGCGGACGGTAAGCGGTCCGCCATTGGTGCTTTGCAGATACCAGTAACTGAGCGTGTAAGCCGCGTTGGTCGTCAGGACGGGCGAAATGAACTGGTAGATCGCGCTGGATTCCGTGGTGCCCGCGGCGGTGGAGACGACATGCAGGCTGGCATTGCCGGAATGCTTGATCGTTGTGCTGAGTGCTGAACCGGCCAGATTCGGCGAGACGTTCCATACGGAACCGTCGGGAAAGCCGGATTCAAAATCACCGTCAGTCAAAGTGTTGGCTCCAACATCCGCCACGCTGCCGCCCACCAATTTGAGGTCGTCCACATAGACATCGCCGGCCGATTGGAGGTAAATGTAAAGGAGGGAAGTGGAAGCGGTGCCCGTGGCGGCGGCTTCAACCCACTGGGGAACCACCGGCGGTGGATTGGTCTGCCCAACGGTCCAATTGCCCGCCCGCCAGTTGTCCTGGCGCGGGTCAATCAACTGCAAGGAAAAGCCCTGGCCGTTGGCCGCCGCGGGCCACGGGAGCGCGGAGTCAAATTGCACTTCCGTCACCACCGCGCCGCCGGGTCGCTCCAGGGCCAACAGGGTGGTCCCGTTGGTCGCCAGTTCGCCCTCGCCAAAGGTGTCAAACACGAGATTGGTCGCCCCGTAGGCGCCGGCAAAGGCAGCTCCGTTGGCCGCCAGCACCAGAAAACCATTTGGCGCGATGGAGGCTCCCGCCGGAAAGGTGTAGCTCAGGCCCTGGAACTGCCAGCCGGACAGATCGAAGGTCACATTCGTCGAGGTATTGAAAAGCTCCACATACTGCGCGCCGGGAATCGCGGGGTTGTACATGATTTCGTTAATAACCACCTTTCCGACCGGCGACGGGATTATCCCGCTGTAAGCGACGGCCAACTGATTGCTCGCTCCGGCGACCGGCTGGCCGTTGCGGTCCACGCCCACGATGCTCAAATTGTTCGCTCCATTGGTCAGCGGCACGCTCACCGTCCAGTTGGTCAGCGTGGTCCAGGTCAGCGGATAGGCCAAGCCGTTGATCCAGACCGCGTCAACATTGACCGGCGCTTGGCCGGTGACGAGGGCGACGTCATTGCTGACCGTGACGGCCGGGTTGACGGCGAAATTGGTGGCATTGACCGATGCCAGTTGCGACGCGATGCTGGTCTGCGCCTGGGAAAGCCACGGTTCGATGTTCGCGGTGGGATTTTCGACGCTGAGGCCATTATCGGTGAATTCGTTGTATTTGGCCATGAGCAGCGGTCCGCTATTGGCGACGTTGAGCGGGCCGTTGACCAGTTCCTGCAAGGCGCGCCAGTACATGCGCAGGAAGGCCGGATTATTGTAAATATTCTGGGTGTTGGGGTCCTGGCTGTTGACAGTGAACAAATTCTGTCCCGGCCCCCAGGAACTGCTGTTGCCGATGACGATATTGAAATCCCACATCAACAGGGTGTACTTGGTGCCCAGCGCGCCAATATAACCGTACAAATTCTGGCCGTTTTGGGCGCCGTAGCTGTCCCAATTCCCCGCCGCATGGTTGGCGGCAAACACCCGCATCCAATTCTCCATGTTCGCCAGATTTTCCATGTTGGCCGCATAATTTGGCGCGCCATAAGAACTGGCGGCGTCCACCAGTGAAAAAACATTGGTAAAGTCGTTGTCGGAATCCGGCGTGCGCCGAATCTCAAAACTATAGCGGTAGCGGGCGGGCTTCTTCACCCTTCCGGTGGTAATGTAGGGCATCAGGTTGCACCAGGACATGTTGCTAAAAGACATCGTGTTGCCCGAAGGCAATGGCGCCATCTCAAACCACGGCTGCATTTTGTAGAGAAACCCCCCGTCGTCATTGGGAAAGTGTTCCTTGACCACATCGGTGTCCGGCACCTGCGTGTCTTCCATCAAAGTGCCGCGGCGGTTGCCGTTGACATAGACCGCCACCAGGCGTTTGTAAAGCCACGGCACTCCCAGCGCGCGCAGGAAGGTGTTGGCCAGTTCCTCCCGCTGCAGACTCGCGTCGTCACCCGGACCATTGCCCGGCTGATGTATCTTGTTGAAGTCCGTCGCCCCCAGAAACTTGTCGTCATCGTTATATTCCCATTTGTAATGGCAAAGACTGCCGTTGGGGGTGTCGAATTCCTGGTGGTAAGGGCTGCCGGCAAAGCGGCCTTGCATGTTGTAGATCACCCGGTTCCCGGCGACGAACGTGCAATCGTTGCCTTCGTTGCTCAAATCGGACAAGTTGGCCCAGCGTGTAATGTTGGTCTGCGTCAGCCATAAATGATACACCCCAAAGCTCCCGCCCGGGTTGCCGTCGCCGAACATGACCACACATTCGCGCACCGGCTCGTTGTCATTGGGGCGCAAGGCCGGAAAGCGCGTCGCCGCTCCCAGGCTGTCGCTGGCGGAGATGTAAAACGCGGCGATTTGGTTCGCCGCCTGTCCCGGAATGGTCGCGCTGAAAACGCCGTCGCCCGGCACGGCGTCGCCGCCGGTGCCGTCATCTTTCATGGCCACAGCGGTGTAATTCGCGGCGGGATCAAGCCGGTAATACAGCGTGAGATTTTGCACGCCGTCGGGGTCGTGAACATTGGCCGTCACCACCACTGCCTGATTGGCGGCCGGCACGGTCGGTGTGTGTGTCACATTGTAAATGGCCGGCCCCGCATTGGTCACGTATTGGCTGTTGGGACCGCCCGGCGAGCCGAGGTTGGCGGGCACGGGCATGGCCGCGGTGGCTTCGAGCCAGTTGCCGTTCAAACGCAGCAACGCTTCCGGCCAGCCGCGCAGCCAGCGCGCCTTGAACCGCAGCGTCGCCGTCTGCCCGGCTTGCAAGTTGGTGTTGGCCAGGGCCACTTGACAAGAATTGACCCCGGTCCAAATACGGTCGCTGGATCGGATATGCAGGGAGTAACTGCTTTGATAGCCGGTGTTTTCCAGGCTGGATCGCACCATGCAGCCTTGCAGGGTCCAGTTCGTCAAGCCCAAGCCGTTTTCAAACGTGCCGTTGGAAACGTAGTTGCTCCCGTTGTAATCCACCTCAATGTTGTCCACCAAACATTCCCCGGCGTCCAGCAGGCCGATTTGGGCGTGGAAAATGCCCGCCTCGTAATTGGAGCCGTTGTCCAGCACCCCCGTGTTTTCGATGTCCACCCACGAAGATTTCTTGGTTTCGTCGCTGTCCGCCCAGTTGGCTGCCAGGCGGTGGTTGGAATGGGGATCAATCAGTTCCAAGCTGCTGCCCCCGCCGGAGGACCATTCTCCCCAGCGTCCCCCCGTTCCGTAGGTCACTTCGTCCTCCTCCACGTAAATGGTGTTGGTGCCAAAATAGGACACCGGCTGCGACAAGGCGACCTTTTCGCCGTTATGCGACAACTTTCCGCTGTAATTGCCGCAGGTGTTGCTGGGATTGAGATTGGTGTAGTTGGCAAACAAACTGGCGATGTTCTTGCCCACCACCACGTAGCCGCCGGGGCCGATGACCGCGCCGGGCGGAAACGTGAAGGTGACGCCCGACGTGAACTGCCAGCCCGACAGACTGATCGTATTGGTTCCCTTGTTGTAAAGTTCAATATACTGGTCGTCGTCGTTGCCGCTGATCGGGTCGTACATCAACTCATTGATCACCACGTCGCCGATCAGGATCGCGCTGTTGTGCGCCCCGGGCGTGTTCGTGGCAAAGGCGTAGAAATCATTCGCTCCATCCGGCCAGCGCCCATAAGAAACGCCATCCGCCTGCGCCCCGAACTGCACCGCGTCCAATATGCGGCTGCTGTCCGGTTTGACGAAGTAAAGCGTCTCGCCTTGGCCGTTCAAGGTGAAGCCGAACTGCGGTTGCGTGAAGGATGCAAAGCCCGCCGCAGCGATCACCGTGCCCGCAGGGATGACAAACTTGTTCGTCGCCGGATCATCGGTCAAAATGCACCCCGAAACGTCCACGCTGTTGGTGCTGTGATTGTAGAGTTCGATGAATTGCGGCACGGCCGGATTTTCCGAATGCGGCAACAACTCGTTGATCACCACGTTGCGCAGCGGGCTGGGATGGAAGGTGTCCAACCCGCCGGGCGATCCGCCCACCGTGTCGCTGATGTCCCAGGCGCGCGGATCCCCTTCGCCGTAGGTCGGATGGGCCAGCACGATGGAATGCCCCGTGCCATCGGCCGCCACCGGCCACGGATAGGTGTCGGTGTAAGGCACTGTCAGCAGTATGTTGCTCTGCTCGTCCAACAATTCCAAGGTCTCGGAGTGTTTCAGGCTGCCGTTGTAGGGACCAAAGACATTGGAGGTCAGCCCATAAACATCGGCGATGCTCTGCGGTGAAGCGCACAGCACGAAAAACGCCCCGCCGGGGATCACCGTGTTGCTGGGGAAGGTGTAATTCATGTCCGCGCAGGTCACTTGATAGCCGCTGATGTCCTGGAAAAACGGGCAGGAATTGTAAATCTCCAGAAATTCCGTGTTGTTGCCGTCCGTCCGCGGGGCGGGCTTCCACATGATCTCGGAAATGACTATCCCGGTCTTGCGGCTCGACGGCCCCAGCGGCTCGTGCGGATTGACCGGCGAGGCCACCACGGCGCCGGCCGGCGTCGTTTCATAATCCACAAATTGCGCCGTCGTCTGGTTCGCGGCGTGACTGGTGACAACCAGCCCCAGATAAATCTGGCCCGGCATCGTTATCGTCGCGCTGCCCAATGCAGTCCAGTTGGTCCCGTCGCAACTGCCGAAACCGGTGAAAACATTTCCGACCCGGTTGAGACGCAACCAGGTGTCCGGGTAGTTGGCAGGAAAGCTCCCCGCCGTCGCCGCCAGTCCGTTGGTGACCGTGCGATCGGCAAAGAAATCACCCACCATGCCCGGCGTGGCCAGCGCGGCGGCGAACGGGCTGCCCGCGTTCAAACTGGTCCGGGCCATCAAGCCGGCCTGCGCCCAAAGGTCCGACAACCCCAGCCCGGCCAGACAGACCGCGACATCGAAATTCCCGGTTTCGAGTTGATATTCAAAACCGAATTGATCGCTGTTGCCGCCGATATAGTTGCCGGCGCTGCTGGCGTTGACTCCGTTGGACACGTAGGTGACCGTGGACGCCAGGGCCGGACTCCCCACGTCCTGCAGCACAAAAGGCCGCGCCGTGAAACTGGCGGGCGTGTTCGCGGCGATGACGTTGGGCGTGCTGGCCAGGTCTTGAATATTATTGATGACAATGGTGTAATTGCTCCCGTACACGAGCGGCGCCGTCGTCAGCGTGACGTTGTAATTATTCACCGCCAGCGCCGCGCCGGTGATGGCGGTCCCATTGGTGAACACATAATTGGCCGCGTTGGTGGTGTTGGTCACGGCCAAAGGCTTGGAGAAAATGATCTCGACATTGGTTGTGCCGACATTGAAGACCCCGGCCACCGTCGGCGGCACTGTGTCGCGCAGAACGGTCAGGGCGATCGGGGCGCTGGTGATCGAACCCGCGCTGTTGCTGATCACACAGGTAAAGTTCTGGCCGTTGTTGAGCGTCAGACTGGCATTGGTGAGCGTGTACACCGGCAGGGTTGCCCCCGTCAGCTTGACCGCGCCATCGAACCATTGGTAAGCCGACGGCGACTGATTGGTTACCAGCACGGAAAAAACCGCCGTCAGATTCTCCACCACCGTCTCGTTGCTGGATTGCGTAAAAATCGCCGGCTCGGTGTCCACCCCGTTGCATGGGATCAGGAGCGTGCCGGCGCCGCTCACCGCTGCCATCGGCTGTTCAAAGGTCCCATTGGGCAATTGCCACCGCACCGACAGGTTTTCCCCGCCAGCGCCCTGCTGCATCTGCGCTTCCAAATAATAGCGGCAGCCCCCTTGCAGGCTGATCGGCGCCGATTGCTGGCTGGCATACTCGGTCCACTGCTCCGACCCCGTCCAGGCCGTGTTGGATGCAATGGGAGCCATGCCTGCGGGGTTTTCGTTGGTGCTCAGATAAAGCTGTGAAGTATCGTCGCTCGCGATCCAGAACGTGTAGGCGCCGTTGGTCGGCGGCACCACGAAAGTCCGCAGACGCTGGCCGAAATAATTCATCCCCGTGTTGATCTCCGTTTCAAAATTGGTAAAAATATGTGTGTAAGACGCGGCGGGGTTGTTGGGCCAGTTGGGATTGTCGGTCGTATTGGTCAGCGCCGCAAGCGTGTTGCCCACGCTGGAGTTCAGGTTCGTCCAAAGCTCCCGATAAATGCCGAACGCTGGCGACGTCAGACCGACATTGGCAAATGTTGCGGTGTTCAATGCCGCGTTATTGTGGGCCGTCACCGCCAGCCCGGCCAGGGCGGCGCCGGCCATCTCGATTGTAGCCGCGCTTCCAACCTGCGTCCAATTGCTGCCGTCCAGGCTGTAATACCCGCTGAACTGGTCGCTTGCACGAACCACTCTCACCCACACCGGCGTCCCCACCCCCGCCACCTGCGTGTTGACGGACGCCGCCCCCGCCGTGGCGCGATATTGAAAAGCCACCCCCTGGCCCGCTGTTGCCGTCATAATGGCATTGACCGCTCCCGGGGTCGCGTCATCGCGGAACATCACCCCCGCCTTGGACCAACCGCTGGCCGGATCGCTGTTCTGCAGGCCCGTCACCAGCGCCACAACCGCGCCATCGCAATTGATACTCTCGCTCGCGAAGTTGCATTGGTCACTGGTCCCCCAGATGTCGGCGCCCCCGCCGGAGATCGTCCACACGCCGCTGTTCACAGACGCGGACCCGGTGTCAGCCGGCGCCCCAATGTCCGTGTCGCTCCAACCGGGCGGCAAACCCGCCATGGCTGGCAGAAGACCGGCGGCGAAGAACATCAAAGCCAATAGTAGAGGGACGCTCACATGCAAGACAGACGTTCGCTCAACGCCACCGCATTCCGGGACGCCCGCAGCAAAGTGTGGCAAAGATTTGGAAGTTTCCATGGCAACGCAGAATGCTAGACCTTTTGGAGATGCTTGTCACGCCAAACATAGGAAAATCAGAGATGGAGGTCGTGTACGGTCAGTTTGCATTTTCCGTAAACTGTGCGAGCTTCCACCTTGAAAATGAATCAAGAGCAAAAAGGCGATCCGCTTTTTCCGGTAGTGTGTCAAAACGATTTCGATTCGCGACCGGCTCACTCGCCATTCCGACAATACATCCATGCCCGGCCAAACGGGCACTTGGCCACTGGTGAACATCCCTGTGAGGAATGCCGATATTCACAGCAGTTGCGGTCATGAATGACGCCTGCATGGGCCGAGCGGGTTTGATGTATGCCATACTGCAATGACCACCATTCTCTCACTCTATTCTCACTTTTTAGGGCCACGATTCACGCTGGAACCCGCTGAAAACAAATGGGTTTCGCGTCCAAGGCTCGGTGAGAATAAAAGTGAGAATAATTCCGCTCCATCCTCACTGCTTTTGTTGTGAATAAACGACTTACGAAAACTCTTCACTTCCTGAGATTTTTGAGTGAAGGGAATCGAACCCTCGTCTCGATAGGGCAGATTTAGGGCAAGCGGATGATGTAGAATTGTTGCGAGCCGTTCGTCATTGATTGCGTGGTGAATTGGAAGACGCCGGGAGCAGTATTCGTAGCCACGCCAACGACCGTCCAATTGCTCAATGGCAGCGACAGGTTGGTGGTGGACAGGACTGTGAAGGTCGCGCCCGGAGTGCTGGTGAAGGAAAACTGAAAAGCACCATTGCCCAGCATTTGCACGGCCGTCGTCTCCTCCATGCTCTGCTGAATGGGATGTCCGTTGCCCTCCGACACCGCGAAGAGAGATTGAGGGAGAATGTAAGTGGTATAACCGGGGCGCCCCAAGGGCTGCATTCGCAGGCCCTTGTACGCGTCGTCCGCATCAGCAATCTCGTCGTCGGACAGGATCGCCACCGGCGTTTGCACAAACTGGCCCCGGAGAGCTTGGACTAAAGGCGGAAGCGAAGCCGATGCCCCGCCGTTTTGAAGAAAATCCTGGTTGACCAGGAACATGGCCCAGTATGAGGGGTCTTTGCCCTCTAGTTCCTTCAGGGCGGACTCTGGAGACTCAACCGGTACCACATGGTACTTTTGGGCGTGGCCCTTTGCAATTTCGCAGAGTTGGTCGGAAAGGTCGGGCAGGAACCGTGGTACCGGATCCAGCAGCAAAACATGCACTGCATCTTTGGAAGCCATCATCACCTCAGCTCGGGTTGTGGCAAAGCGGCATGTGCCGTTGTGTCCTGCTGCAACCATGGGATTGCCTCGCAATGAACATACAAGCGGCGTGCCTGTCATGTCAATCTGCCAAATCGGCGCCATGTAACCAACCCCGTCCGGCCGCTCTTGCGCGCTTGCAACACGCCGCCCGGCAACAGGGTGACGTGCGAGGCCAGGTCGAAGAATTCCACCCGCGCGCCGTGTAAAAGTCCGATGCTGTTTGCGTCGAGGAAGCCGCTTGTCGGACCCAGCAGAATGAACGGCTTGCCAAATTGCGCCACCACACCCGCCACCGTCCGCCGGAAATCCTCCCGCCCATCACGAATCGTCAGCACCACGGGCACCGCACTGGCAAACTTGGAGCCAATCTGCCGGGTGAGCGGCAGATGCAAATCCGTTTCCCGGAAATCACATTCAAACGCATGGCAGATCGCCCGCCCCAGGCGCAACCAGTTCAGTTCCAGCAGGGCAGCTTCATCCAGCGCCACGGAGAAGTCATCACAGTTCCAGGGATCACAAGTGCAGACCGCGACGAAAGAACCATCCGCACGCTCGACGAGATCATGCGCGCACCCGCACTCGCGCGGACACGGGCAGGATTTGCCAGGCGCTGCCCTCTTGTTCAGAAATGCGCGTTCAAAAGTGGAGAAGTCGCCCCCAGCCAGCTTCGCCAAAGCGTCGGCACACCCACCAGCCCGCGAATATTCTCCAGACTCCGCCACATGCTACCCCCGCCCTGCTTCCCGGCCCCAAGTTACCGCTTGTGCCAGGCCAGCCGTTTGGGGAACCGCCAACGGCAAAGCCCCGGAGAGAATATGCAGCGCAAAGGGCGCCGCGCCGGTGTTCCCCGCCGTCACCGTTTCCCGGAAGCGCTTTTCGGAGAGCCACGTTCCCACCACCACCGCGTCGCCATGACGGCCCACCTTGACAATGTTTGGAGGACGCACCTGCACCTCGCGCGGCTTCTGCTTGCCCTCAAAATAGAAATCGAACGCCGCCCTCACCAGCCTGCCGCAATCAGGGAACGCTTTCTCTCCCGTGACCTCAGCGGCCGTAAAAATGTCGTCCGCCTTCCAAATCGCAGCTGGTTATACCCGTCACCCCACGCAATTTCAAACTCCCACAAAACGATCCGATCAATCTCTCCCTGGCCGTCCCACTCCAATGCACCCGCCCCATCCAAACGCAACGGCTCCAGCGTAAAAGCTTTCCGCTCCGAAAAGTATTTGTCATCCCCACGCAGCCGGACGCCAAATTCCCGCCGGTAAAGTTCCTTCTCCCCCTTTGTCCCCGCATGAATCCGAATCTCGTCATGCCTGGGCGAAAACACAACCACGTCATCCTTCGCCGGCCGAAAATGGAAAAGCGTTGTCTTCTCCTTTTCGACCTTCGCCGTGCGCAACAACGTGTCCCCGTGCCTGATGACAAACCACCACTCGCCGTCAATCTCATGGCGGCTGATCTGGGTCGTTTCATGGCCCCGGTTATGCCTCACAAACCACCCATCCAGGTCTGCCCGCAAACCTTCCATTGCTTCATTCCCAGGGGCCGTAAATGGCTTCCCCTTGTTCTCAGCCAACGCTGCCCCGAAATACTCAAAGGAGGACAACCGCCGCAACCGCTGCTCATTGTGCGCTTGCGCGAACAACTCCGATCTCGCCAGCCAAACCTGCATCACCACATCCCCGTGCGACGATTCAAAGTCAAACTTCAACTGCACCTCGTTTTGCTCCACCGCATTTTCCAGCCGCTCCTGTCCTGCATGATCCGCCTTCTCATCAATCGTGAACAGCGCCTCGCTCAATTCGTCTGGCAACCCCTCCGGCGACGACAGCAGCTTGCACACCCCGCCGAGATATTCATCGTCAGGCAAATCCCCTTTCGGAAGGTCCACCTTTTTCTCTGCCAGTTCGCCCGTGAACCGCTCAAAGAACCGGGCCACCAATTTCCGGCCAACTCCTTTCAAAAATCCAGCTTCGTAATCCGCTTGAATCCCAATTTCGCCATGCTTTTTTCCTTTCTCTTTTTCTAATTCCTAACTCCACCCCGAATTTACCCGAAAAAGCCCGCCAATCCGCAGCCAGTCGGACGACCCCGCACACCAGCGAGGCATCGCTCCGAGCGCCTGAGGCCCAGGTGGCCACTGGCCCCGGCCATCCATTCTGCACCAAACTCAACGCTGTGCTGGCCCAGGCGGGCTTTGACGAATTTGTCGGGACGGATCGGTGAAAAGCAGACTTTCTGACGTAAGGTGTGCCAACCTCATGGCGACGAGATTCATCATGAAGTTCTACGCCCACCTGAAGGATGCGTTTTTGAAGGGATTGGTAGAATGATCACCTTTAGAAGTTTGTGGACAGAGCGTGTGGGGTTTGGCATTTTCCGGGCATGGCGCGAAAGCTCCATCGGCAATATGTGGAAGCCATTCATCCTCTGATGAATCGCAAGGACCAGTCCGCAGACATTCTTGGTATTCGACTCCTTTGACAAAGACAGTCGAAAAACCCAATGCCGCCACATCAATGTTCCTCGATTCGAAAGACATTCCTGACCTTCAGCGGCTCATTCAAGAGCCACGCAGCGGAGGTATCTCGAGAATCAGGGGCGCCGACATCTCCCTCAGTGTTGCGCTATTCCTCGCTGTGACGCATCGCGCACTGTGGCTCGCGGGAAAGCGTAATGCTGCCAGCAGCATCGCCCGCCTCGGCTTGCCCGGCGTATCGCACTCGGTCAATTGCCTCTTGTCACCCCAGCCTACCAATTCAGAAAACCCGCTCGGAGCGCCACGTTTCGACCTCTACCGCATACGCTCCAAGCAAGACCTACAATGCGACGAGTGGTTGCTCTTTTGTGATCGATTTCGCCGTAGTGCCGATGGCGGACGGAATGGCAAGATGTACCTCGGTGTGGCGGCGGTGCTTGGTGAAATGGGTGACAATGTCGTGTGGCACGCATTCGAGGCCGAGGACAAGCCATGCCCGGCCATCGCAGGCTTCCATGTTTCCAGCGGAACCACCTCCTTCTGTGTCGCGGACGCTGGCCAGGGATTCCTTAAAAGCTTACAACGCTCGACAAAATGGGCTGGCTTAAAGAGCGACCACGACGCGTTGGATGCCGTTGTCACCAAGTGCGCAACCAGCCGACCCAACGAACGCGAAGGCGGAGGGTTTAAGCAACTTTTCAACAGCCTGCTTGACTTCAACGGGCTTGTGGTTCTCCGAAGCGGCACATCCGCCTTCCACCTGATGAACAAGGGTCCAGAGCGTGAGCTACATGCGGACAATTGCACCCAAATCCACGGATCTGCCGTAACGACAGTGATTTGCGAAAGCGGCGAACCCAAAGAAATCCCGCTTGAAAATAATTCTTGATTTATATTTGGAAATGAATATAAATTAAGGCCGTGCTAACAATTTGCATAGCCATCTTGAAACCGTTCAGCCCTCGGCTGCACGGAGCCAGTATTGGTGAGGAGCACGCACGGCAGGTGCGCGAACTAATCGCCAATCACCGGGAATTGGGAAATTTGGTAATTCTTGACTTTGCGGGGGTGGAAGGGGCCAGCGCAAGTTACTTGAAACGCCTTATTCACCCATTCTTCGCGCCCGCCGGTGATCCTGATTGTTTGCCACGCGAGATTGCTCCCATTGTTGTTAACATCGAATCTCCTGACCTCAAGGAGGAGCTTGACGACCATCTTGCAGGAAGGGGGCACGCCATGGTTCTCGCTGACCGCAATCCGAAACGCCCTAAGTTTCGCCAGTTACTCGGACGCTTGGACGGAGCGGCGGCAGAAACCTTCCGGGAGCTGCAGGCACTGAAGAAATCCACGGCGGCAGAAATGTATGAGCGCCACCGGAAGGAGACGACCAATCAAACCGCCTGGAACAATCGCCTAGTACAGCTCGTGGAGATGCGCATCGCGCGCCGCACACGAGTGGGGCGATTCTGGGTTTATGAACCAATTGTGCAAAGTTGAGCTAACTATGGGATGGCAACAACAACGAGAACGAGCCAAACAGTTCCAGCAACAAACTGACGCCGCGTTGGCTAACGACATCTTGCAAGACACGCTGTTCTCTCGAACAAAAGTAGTCCGACGCCGAAGCTACGTGTGTATTCCCGAGGCGAACTGCTCACCTCCGGATGTCGGCACGGAGGTCCGCATTATTGACATGCAAGACCGCATCGACGTCTATTCCGGCAACAGGCCTGTCGGCCATGTGCATCCTTCACAGGCAGACCTCATGCGCGAGCACGAGCAACTCGCCGAACGGAAAGGGCGCTCTGTCCGTGGCCGCGTTACCAAAGTTTCAAAGCTTATCGACCGATTTTCCATAGAAGTCACCAACTAGATGAGCACTCTCCTTCAGAGATCTCCGCCAAGGCCTTCCGTCCCCCAAACAATGGGATTCACCGGCTGCGTCAACTGCAAACTGTTCAAACAATGCGGTGGTCATCAGCACCCGATAATCTTTGCCATCGGCTGCGCAAATTTCACGAAAGGCACACAGACTGCCGAGACGGACGACATGAATCCAAATTGTGAAGAGAAGTTCTGGAAGTTTTGGGATGACGTCGGGGGTCTCGCAGACTACTCAGTTGGGCCGCTTCGCTCGATCGACGCCACCGGTCTACCCCGTTACGTTCCACAATTGCAGGGCCGGCACCTCCATCTGCCCCGGACGCTCCACGCCAAGGTCGTCGCGTTGCGCTTGTTCCAAATCGTGGCCATGCAATCAGGAAGCGGTTATGGCCTTAAATTTCAGACCGCCGCCGACCTGCGCGCCGCTTATCGCCTTGCATCGGATACGCGCGTTATTCTTGTCGGTGTGGACGAAGACCCGCCTCTCGAACGATTCTGGCAGCACCACCGCACCTACCATATCTGCGAGGCACTGGCGCGCTTAGGGCTTGAAGTCACGATTCCAAACTACTCGTTCTTTACGTGCGTTCCGCGCTTCCAAATCCTACGGAATCGCAAGCGCATCTTGCTTGCTGCCGAGCGCCTGTCCCAAGCAGGCGTTCGTGTGGCAGTTCACATAAACGCCATTACCAAAGCCGATTGGGCATTCTGGGTCGGCTTCTTGCGCGAACACATCGAGGTTACGACTGTGGCGCTCGAATTTCAGACTGGTCCGCTCGCCAACCACGCCATCGGCCAGCAGGTCTTAGATGAACTCGATGACCTTCTTGACAGTGTGGGCAGGCCACTTCACCTCCTTTTGGTCGGTGCAGCCCGATTCTATCTCCAAGCTCGCGAACGCCGTTGGAATTTCACCCTCATTGATAGCAAGCCATTCATGTTCGCGCAAAATCGCCGTGTGCTGGAAAAAGGCGGGTCAGGCAGCTACGCGCTGAAGTTTATGCCTACGCAGCCAGGCGCGGCAGTTTACCATCTTTTCGAGGCCAACATCAAAGTTTATGAGAAAGCACTCCTCGGCGGCACGGATTCACCGCGCGAGCTTCCAAAGGAAAACCCAAATCAATCTGCATTTCTTTGGTAACCTCCACTCCATACTTTATCCGCCAACCGGTCGCGCGAGGAACCTCCGCAATGAGTTCCGCTGCGGTGCCTGCCGACCACTCTCCCAACGCCTGCCAGCGGCAGGCGTTATGGTCGAAAATCCAATCGTCCTCGACACCCACCCAATGCGTGTGAACTAGACTCCACCGAGAAAAGAACTGCTTCGCTGTCCAAGGCCCGAGCCATTGCACCAAGGCCACGCCGCGGGACGGAGCCGCACACTTCTCGACGCGAGTCGTGTAGCCCGCATCGGCGAAGGCCCTTAACATCTGCGTCAGGTTCGTCCAGCGGCGCTCCGGGAAGTGCGGGAAATACTGCATCACCCGGCACACCTCCCGTTGCGTCGCTACCGCGAAGGCCGCAGGACCGCAGTTGGCTCCGAAGTTGATGTGCGCGACCTCAATGTCCCAAGGGACGAACGACGGCGCCGCGTTGTCGCAACTGGCACTCATCGCGGAAGCCTCCGAGCATCGCCGGTAAACGCAGTCGATAGATCCGCCAGAATCGCCTGTTGGATTCCAACTGGCTCGCGGCGAAAGCGGGACACCCAACGCGTGCGCTTTCGCTTGATGGTCTGCCGGTCGCGGAATGTCTCCCCGAGGAACCGCGTGTCATGCAGAACTGCTGGCTCGAAGTTCAGCCAGACTGTTTCTACGCGCTTGCCGGTGTGCGAAGTCCCAGTGAACTCCCGCTTCCGCCAGCCACTAAGAATCTCATCGTATGACGCGTTGCCGTAACCCGAAATCATCACCGCGCACGGAAGCGTCTGGAGCAACCGCAACAGCCGCACATGATCTTCGTTGCCGTAGTCGTGGCGATACCGGCTACGACGCGACCGCCGGCTTGCAGGCCAATACGGCGGGTCTGAGTACACGAACTCGTCACCTGCAAATGAGCAGCCGGCGAGGAAATCTTCCGCCCTGGCGTTGATGAACCTGAACCGCGAATCGAAATGGCCGACAAACGTACCAATCACCGCTGGGTCGCAGTCAACACCGATATTCACTTCGGCGGGAGCCTTGTGCCTCAGCACCGCGCCGCCGCCCAGGTGCGTCTCGATGTAAACCCGATGTGGCGGAATCAGGTTTATCAACTTTTGATAGCAGCGAAATTTTCCGCCGGGAAAGCGCATGCCCGCACCATCGTCGGAGGTGACGATGATGTCAAGCCTCAATCGCCATCTTTGAGCGATTTTGTCGGGACAACGCTACCGATTGCGTAAACAGCCGTCGCCCGCACCATGCCATCCCTCCTTCCGAGACGTTCGACGGCGGCCGGTTTCCTTCATTGCGCTCTGGTTTGCCCGTGACGCTGCGTTTCGGGACATTGACGGCCCCAGAGACAGCATCCGGCACAGCAAACGGTTCAGAACCCCAAACGAGGTACAGAAACGGTACAGACAGAAAATCAGAGAAAATCTTATTTGTTGCAAGTCGTTGATTACAAATGGTGCACCCAGAAGGAGTTGAACCTTCAACCTTCTGATCCGTAGTCAGATGCTCTATCCAATTGAGCTATGGGTGCAATGGGTTGATTGTCAACCATTTGCAATGTGAAAATGCGCTTTCGTGCGGCGCAATCTCATCACCTTACGCGCAGATTGTATCCCGAATGGCCGCCTCTGGCAAACAACAATTCGTGCGCACTTGCCGCCTGGCCATCAGACGTAAAGCGCCTGCTCCAGATGCCGCACCACCACGCTCATGAAAGGATAACGCTCCGTCAGGTCGCGGGCCAGACATTTGAGAATGACTTTTTCCAGGGCCGGCGGTATGTCGGGATTCAGTTCGCGAGGTGGAATCAGGTCGTCGTTGAGTTGTTTGCGCAAGATTTCCTCCGGCGTGTCGCCCGGAAACGGCTTGGCCATCGTGAGCACTTCGTAAGCGGAAACGCCAAAGGCGAATATATCCGTGCGCTGGTCCAGACCTTCGCGCTGCAATTGTTCCGGGGCCATGTAGGCGGGAGTGCCAGGATTGCGGGACATTTTTTGCGGCCGTTCCGGTTTGGGCTGCGCCAGGTCGAAGTCCACCAGGCGGACGCTGGCATTGCGCGTCACCAGCACATTCTCCGGCTTGTAATCCAGGTGGATGAAGCCGCTTTCATGGACGTGTTCAAGGGCGACCGCCATGTCAATGATAATCTGCGCCACGTTCTCCGCCAGGGCGGGGTCGTTGCGCCCGAGCAACTGCTTCAAATTGGAGCCTTCCACATATTCCATGAGCAGATAGGGCGTTCTCTCGATTTTGCCGTGCTCGATATAGCGGATCACCTTGTCGTGGTCGTGGATTTGCGCCAGGATCTTGCAGCCGCGCGTGAAACGGCGGCGGGCCAGGAAATTATAGCGGAGGTCGTCGTGCAGCCGGCGCAGGGCAAAGGGCTGGCCTTGCGGATCGGTGGCCACCCAGATGTCGGCCATGCCGCCGCTGTTGATCAACTCCTGCAAATAAAAGCGGCCAAAACGCCCCGGTTGCGGCGTCGGCCTGGCCTCGGTTTCCATTGCGTCAGATTCCATAATACGGTCCTCACGCCCGCTCCGGAAGCGTTCCTCCCGCTTAGAACGCGATTCTAAGGGCAAAGACCCGCCAGATACCAGCAAAAGAAAAACGGCCGGACATGCACTTTGCGCTTGAGTGCGGTGGTGGAATTTGGCTAAATCGCGCTTCCCGCAGGGGCGGATGGGGGGAGTCTGGTTGGTAGGTTACCCAAGTGGCCAACGGGGGCAGACTGTAAATCTGCTGGCTTACGCCTTCGATGGTTCGAATCCATCACCTACCACCACTTTCGCTATGTGCCACAATGGCAATCTGTTACGGTTATTATTGGTTTTCATAAGAGCCTCTTTTGGGGCTTGGCATCAGCCGGCTGCCGGATGCAGACTGCGTGGCATCGGACTGCACCGGCCGTTGAAAGGCAATTTATGGAATCATTAACCGTAGTTGTGTTGGCGGTTCTGGCAATCCGCGTGCCGCGCCGCCGCGCTACGACTTGAGCCTCGTCGCTGATCAATTGCTGGCGGCCGATAAAAATGCCGCGCCATTGTCCGCTGAGGAGCAACTCAGGGAATCTTCGTGGCGTGAAAATCTGAGGCCGGGCCGGGGCGGTCTGCTCTTCTGGGGAATTCTGGCGGCGGTCGTCGTGGTGCTGCTCCTCCTCATTGCAAAGCTGTTGCCCAAAACGCCGGCGACAACGAAGGAATAGCGCCTGTTTCGGGCTGCTTGGCGCAGGCGTCGTGAAACTGGCGGTCCTTGGCCGCCGTGAGTTCTCTGGAGAAATGTGCATCTTGGAAACACTGCCCCGTCCCACCGCGGGAAACCTGCCGCCTCCGGGAAAATCAATGGGGCAACAGATCAGCCAGTATTTCATCGGCTTTCCTCACCAAACCGATTCGTGGAAATATCTTGGCCACGGTGGACACATGTTCCTCTGCCGACATGGCGGACATGGCATCTTCCACAAGAATCTGATTGAACCCATATTCAAAAGCAAACCGCGCCGTGCTCTCAACCCCGATATTGGTGGCAATGCCGCATAGGACAACGGTGGCAATGCCGCGCCTTCTCAATTCCAACTCGAGTTCCGTTCCGTAAAAAGCGCCCCACTGATGTTTGGTGATCACGAAATCACCCGGTTCCGGTCCCATTTCAGGAACAATGTCCGTCCAGTCTGGCGGCGGGGTTTGAGCCGGCCAGGGCGTGTCCACGAGGGGACGGAGCACGTCCTTGCCGTCTGGAGAAAAGGCCACGCGCACCAGGAACACCGGCATCCCGTTTTTTCGGAACGCGGCGGCAAGAGCAGCCCCCTTTTTCACGACGAGGCCCGCGGCGTGGGGAGCGGTTTGCCGCCCGACGACGCCTCTCTGGAGATCAATGACGACCAGCGCCGTCTTTGTTTTGTCAATCAATGCGTTATTCATGCCCGGCATCTTGCCACTTTGCTTGGCAGCAAGCAATCAGACACAGACTGAGATCATTGTTTCGCCGGGCGTCTGAATCTTCATGCGGGGACTTGATTGGAACGTGGCAACCCGGCAACATCCTTTCGTCAATGCCTTCTGAGCAATCTGAACCAACTCCCTCAGTCGCCGGTGTTCCGCCAGAGGTGGCCGGGTGGCCTCGGTCTTCGGGGAATGTGTCATGGCGGGACACCTTCGCCGCCCTGAAGCATCCCAATTTCCGGCTGTTCTTCATCGGCCAGCTCGTCTCGCTCATCGGCACCTGGATGCAGTCCACCGCCCAAGGCTGGCTGGTGTATCAGTTGACCGGCTCCAAGGTTCTGCTGGGCACCGTGGCCGCGGTCGGGACGCTCCCCATGCTGCTGCTCTCCCTTTGGGGCGGATCCGTGGCCGACCGGCATTCCAAGCGCACCGTCGTCTTGTACACCCAGACCGGGATGATGCTGACGGCCTTTGTCTTTGCGGCGCTGGTGGGGAGCGGCCATATCCAGATATGGCAAATCCTGCTGTTGGCGGCGCTGGGCGGCGTGGCCATGGCCTTTGACATGCCCGCCCGGCAGGCTTTCATGGTGGAAATGACCAGCCATGAGGACCTGATGAACGCGATCTCGCTGAACAGTTCCATCGTCAACGGGGCCAGGATCGTTGGCCCGGCCGTGGCGGGTTTCCTGATGGCGCGGGTGGGCATGGCGTGGTGCTTCCTCCTGAACGGCGTCAGTTTCATCGCGGTCATCGTTGGACTGTTGATGATGCGTCTGCCCAAGTTCGTGCCTCCGCACAGACCCCATTCAACTGGACAGCATATCCTGGAGGGCTTTCGCTATGTGGCTGGGCATCGCCGTGTGCGCATCCTCATGATGCTCTTTGGCGTGGTGGGCGTCTTTGGTTGGTCCTATGCCGTGCTGCTGCCCGCCTACGCCACCGACATCTTGCATGTCGGTGAGAGCGGTTATGGCATCCTGCTCAGTGCCAACGGCTGCGGAGCGCTCTTGGGCGCGCTGACCGTGGCCACTTGGGGCAGCCGCGTTCGGCCCCGGCTCCTGATCCTCGGCGGATTGTGGTTGTTCTCGGCCATGCTCGTGGCGCTGGCGGTCGTGCGCTGGTATCCGCTGGCGCTGGTGTGTTTGGCGGTGGGCGGCTGGGGAATGCTGCTGTACTTTTCCACGACCAACACCCTGGTCCAGCGCAGTGTGTCCAACGCGATGCGCGGCCGGGTGATGGGCATCTGGGCGCTGGTGTTCGGCGGCATGATGCCCTTGGGTGGCCTCGAATCAGGGTTCCTGTCGCACGCGGTTGGCGTGCCGTGGACCATCACGTCGGGAGCCTTGATTTGCGCCGGAGCCGGTCTGTGGACTTGGTGGGTGGTGCGGCGCAATCCCCCGGCGCCAAATTAAAGTGGTTCTTCGCTGTTTTCAGTGGAATACCCGCCGCTTTGTTTTCCTCGGCGATCTCCGCGACTTGCGCGAGAATCTTTGTCCGTTTAGCTGCATGGCTCGCGCAGTCGCTGAGATCGCAGAGGAATAAAACCACATTGTGGCCGACCTTCCGCTGAAAACAACGAACAACCAGCGCAAACTGCATAAGTTCTTGTGGTTCTGCGCCTTCTGCGCCTTATCGCGGCCAATCCTCCGCCCCATGCCTTCATTTAGCATTTAGAATTTAGCATTTATTACTTTTTCCCGTTGACATTCTTGCCTTAAAGCCTATAATATCTCCCAGTGTGCATAGGAACGCACAGCGCCAGAGCCGTTCTCCGGGAGATCCCCAATATCGGGGCGTCGCGGCGCTCCGCCCTCCCGCTTTGCCTTGTGCTGTTCACCTCAGCATCGCCACTCCACCACTCCACCACTCCGTTTGCCTTATTTGTGCCTTTATGTCCCATCCATGTCCCTCCGCCAACCCGGCGAATTCCGCCAAAAACTCCCTTTTTGGAGCCGTTCCAATGAAGGTCAATGAAGGTCAATCAAGGTGAATGAAGCCAAATGAAGGTAAAAAAAAATAAAAAAAATTATTGCCCAAAACGGTTCCCCGCTGTTTTCGGTGAAATCGCCATGTCCACAGGTTCCTTCACCCCGCAGGCCCCTTTCGCACGCTCTGCGCTCTCGGCGGCCTGCGCGAGCCATGCCCGCCCACCACACGTTTCCAGGCCTGCGTCTTGAATTCAGCCTTTAGCCTTTAGCCTTTAGCTTTTCTTCAACTACCTCTTGACAAAAATTAGAGTCTATGTTTAAATCCTCAGGCATGAGAGACGTAGGCACGATCCATTTCCTCTCCGGCAACTCGTCGCGCCATAGCCGCCAGGCGGCGGCGGAAGCCGCGGACGGCTCCAGCCGGCCCAGGCCGCGCGGGCGAGACGGCCAAAAACCCCTCCAGACCTCCTTCTGGAACCTTCACTAATGAAGGCTGCGGAAGGCTACGGAGGGCTACGGAAGCAAATAAAGGTAAAAAAAATAAAAAAATTTGGTGAAAAAACACACAACCAACCCAAAGACAATGACTTGTGTTAATTCTGTTCGATTTTAGGCGGCGACTCTGCGAGATTTAGCCCCTGACTTAACCCAAAGAAGAAACCTATGAAAAAGGGTGTTCTATGAGAAAGACGACGATAATAACTTCGGTTGCTTCTGCCATATTGTGCGCTGTCACGGTGCTGGTCGTGCAGGCGCAGACCAATCCCGCGCCGCCTGCCGGCGCCGGCCGGGGCGGATTTGGAGGAGGCTTCGGCATGGGAGGTGGCGCTCGTGGGCCACTCGCGCCCGCCATCTCCACCAACACCCCCGGCATGCCGGATGTGCCCATGCCCGACCCGGCCGTGGGCCGCAAGGCGAAATGGCCGCCCCGGGATGCTGTCAACAGTCCGCCCGAAGGCTACACGGCGCGGCGTCCGCAGGACAACGGCTTCTATCGGCGCGACGCGCAGGGCAACAACCTTCCCGGCACCGACCTTTATATTTGGGCTCCAAGCGGCCATTTCACCAGCTACGACCTGGACGACATCCCGCCCTACACGCTCCCCGATCCGCTCGTGATGAAGGACGGCCGGCGCGTGACCAACGCGGAAATGTGGTACAAGGAACGCCGCCCGGAACTCATCAGCCTGTTCAAGGACAACATTTACGGCCGCGTGCCCGAAGACAAACTCCCCAAGATGATTTGGGAAGTCCGTCAGACCAACCGCACCGATACCACTATTACCAAGACCATCGTTGGCTGCTTTGAAGGCACGACTCCTGACGCGACGGCGGGCGGAGGCGGTCGTGGCGGCTTTGGCCGAGGCTTTGGCATGGCCGGCGGCGGGGGCAATACGATCACCATCAGCCTCACTCTTCCCAATACCGGGCATCCTGTGCCTGTTTTCTTCGGCGGCCCGGTCAACGATCCACAGGGCCACGGCTGGGGGACAGGTTCTGTCAACGGCACAGCGGGCCTGGTCGCGCGCCTCGCGCCCCCGCAAGGCCAGCCGCGCCCCGGCAACTTCCCCGGCAACTATGCCGTGACGGGCTGGGCCTTCTCGCGCGCGATGGATTACCTCGTGACCGACAAGGATGTGGACGGCGCCCACATCATCATCGCCGGGATGTCCACGGGCGGCAAACAGGTGCTTTACACCGCGGCGATGGATGACCGCATCTGGTGCGTGGTCCCTGAATCTTCCGGCGCCATGGGCGTGAAACTGAGCCGGCGTGACATTGGCGAAAGCATTGACGATCTGGCCTCCGGCAACTTCGCGGGGAACTATTGCCCGAACTTCACCAATTACGTCGGCCACTGGAACGACATGCCGGTTGACCAGCACGAAATGATCGCCCTGATGGCCCCGCGCAAGATGTTTATCACGGGCGGCAATCAGGAAGTCTGGGAGGACGTCAAAGGCGGCTTCGCCGCCGCTGTCGCCGCCGAACCGGTCTATGGCCTCCTCGGCAAGAAAGGCATCAACACCGTGGAAATGCCCCCTATCGAGCAGCCGGTTGTTTTCGGCGAGATCGGTTTCTACCAGCACAACGGCGCGCACACTTTCACGCCCAACGAACGCGCCTGGGTCACCGCCTGGATGGAAAAACTGCTGCCCAAAGCCCCGGCTAAATAAGCAATGTCAGACGGTCAGGGGATGTTTTTCTTTTCGACCGTCCAACCGGGCATGGCCGCCAGGCCGCAGGGGTCGCCCTCGAACATTTTGGCGGCTTGCTGGTCGTCTTTTAGCTGCCACTGAAGCCAGGCGGTGGCGACGATGGCAAAATCGCCGCCATGGGGCCGGGAATAGGTGCCGCCGTGGCCGACATCGAGGTTGGCGGCGAAGGCCGGCAGTTTGGTGATACGGTGGAAATCATCCATGCCGTTGGTGTAGGCGATATCCTGATGGCCGCCCAGAATGTAAATAATAGGGGTGTGCAGTTTTTCCAGGTGGTCCTTGGTGAGGTTGGGCATGCCGCCCATGCCCCGGCCGGCAGCGCCCAGGATGCCGCTGTTGCAAATCATGGCGGTGGTGATGCGCGGGTCGGTGGCAACTTCGAGAGTTTGAAGACCGCCGCAGGACATGCCGCTGACGGCGATCTTGGTGGTGTCGAGTTTGCCGAAGTACTGGCTGGTCGTGTTGGTGTTTTGAGCCATCGCCCAGTTGATGCCGTCGGTCAAGAGGGAGGATTTGGTGGTGCCGCCGCCGCTGCGCTGGCCCTCTGCGGGCATGGGGCCGATGGCGACGATGAGGAAGCCGTGCGAGGCAATTTCGGACAAGAAGTTGACATGTTCCCACGGCGAATTGGCGCAAGCGCCGTTGCCCCAAGCGATAACAGGCAGTTTTTCCTTCGCGCCAAAGGGGGCGAGGTCCTTGGGCCGGAAGACGGTATGAGTGGCGAGCGTACTGTCGGATGCCATGAGAGCCTTATAAGGCCCGGTGCCGCCGTCTTCGACGGTGCGGCTGACGGTTTCGGTCGTGGCCGGCTGTGCGGTAGCCGCGGCGGCCGGGGCCTGAAGCGGAGGCGAACAGAGAATTGGCAGTCCAACCACCAGACAGAGGAAACAACTTTTCAGATTGGGCATAATGCAAGAACATGCACACGGTGTTTCTGCGCTGTAAAGGAAAATGGGTGCAGGACAAAAATCTTCATCTACATAGGTAGATGACGTCGCG
>Ga0326727_10004480_pt1 | contig 41894 bp, 28 predicted proteins | sample MB2enrmetagenome_FD_207643 | JGI IMG/M metagenome (GOLD analysis project Ga0326727, IMG submission 207643) | Lab enriched peat soil microbial communities from McLean, Ithaca, NY, United States - MB29MY | ecosystem: Environmental > Terrestrial > Soil > Wetlands > Peat | place: USA: New York...
CAGGGTTCGCTTTCGCTTCACGATTTCGGACGACAAGTGGTAGTGCTGAACTTCTGGGCCACCTGGTGCCCGCCGTGCGTGGAGGAGACTCCCGGCCTGGAAAGGTTCGCTGAACAAATGCACGCCCAGGGTGTTACCGTGATTGGCGTCAGCGTGGACCAGGATGCGGAAGCCCTACAGACTTTTGCTGTGCAGCAGCACCTTTCGTTTCCTATTGGGCGGGACCCCGATCAATCCGTCGCCAACCGTTACGGGACGTTTCAATTTCCGGAAACTTACATTATCGACCAGGACGGCAAAGTGGCGGAAAAACTGATCGGGGCCGTGGATTGGCAGGACCCCCGCATCGTCACTTTCGTCCAGGAACTCGCCCGCAAGATGGGAGGCTAGGGCGCCTGCGCAGTCTGCTCCAATTATTCGCTTGACCTTCTGACGACGCGGCGCTAGTGTTCCACGCGCAGCCGAACCATCGCCTGCTCCCAAATCAATGCGTCGGCTGGCGCAGACTTCTGTTCTTTGTGGTCTGCGATTTCCCGAAGGGACTTGTGGAACCTGGCGGCTCATTCCAGTCGGTCCATACGGAGAATCGACGCATCCTGCAAGAAGTAAAACCCCCAGCTCGACCTCGGCCAATCCCCCGGGGAACTGACCAAGCCGCGCTTAACCGGATTGTTGTGCATGCAGTCCAATTTTCCTCGGGGTTTCTATTCGCTGTAAACATGGAAGCGATCGGGCATCAGCACCCAACCGAGGAGCAGGAGTCTCATCTCCTGCCGCACCTCCTCGAGCGCTTAGACAAAACAACGGCAAAAACGCGTCGCGTTGATTCACGCCATGTCTCGGAGCGTTTTGTTTCATTGATTCCGAGCGAGAATGGTAGGCAGTTCTTACCTTTTCATTCCAGGAGGGGTTTCCATGCTACATCTCGATACTGGCAACACAGGTTTCATGATTTTATGCACCAGCCTGGTCATGTTGATGACACCCGGTCTTGCCTTCTTCTATGGCGGCCTGGTAGGGCGCAAGAACGTCCTCGCCATCATGATTCAGAGCTTCGTCTCCATGGGCTGGACGACGGTGATCTGGTATCTCTATGGATATTCCCTGTGCTTCAGCGGCGACTGGCACGGGATCATCGGCAACTTCAACAACGCTTGTCTGCGGGGAATTAGCCTCAATACCCCGTCTCCCAATGACACCATACCCGCGATGGTGTTCATCGCATTCCAGATGATGTTCGCCATTATTACACCGGCGCTGATCTCGGGCGCCTTCACCAACCGGGTCACCTTCAAGGCCTACATGTTGTTCCTCACTGCCTGGCTGACTTTTGTTTATTTCCCGTTTGTGCACATGGTCTGGGGCGGAGGCTTTTTGCAGCAATGGGGTGTAAAGGACTTTGCCGGTGGCATCGTCGTCCACAACATTGCGGGCTTTGCTGCTCTGGCGTCCGTTTTGTATGTGGGCAAACGCCGTGTCCTGGACCGCGGACCGCACAGTATCCCGCTGGTGGCGCTGGGTACGGGACTGCTGTGGTTCGGATGGTACGGCTTCAACGCCGGTAGCGAGATGCGCGCGGACTCCGTGACCGCCACAGCATTCCTTAATACCGATGTGGCCGCTTCGTTCGCTGCCGTCGCCTGGTTGATGACGGCGTGGCTCAATGAAAAGAAGCCCAAGTTCCTGGGCCTGCTTACTGGAGCCGTCGCCGGACTGGCAACGGTGACTCCTGCCGCCGGTTTCGTCTCCCCGACCACTGCCGTGATTATCGGCATAGTTTCGGGAGTGGTTTGCTATTACGCGGTCGAAATGAAAAACAAGCTGCACTGGGATGACGCGCTCGATGTTTGGGGAGTGCATGGCGTGGGTGGTTTTCTCGGCATTGTGATGCTGGGGATTTTCGCCAGCCGGGCCTATAACCCCGAGGGTGCGAATGGCTTGCTCAACGGGGACCCGACTTTCCTCTTGAGACAAGTCGTTGCCGTTACCTTCTCGTCGGTCTGGGCGTTCATTTTCACCTACGCCATGCTCAGGATTATCGATGCGTTCACGACGGTGAAGGTCAGCGAGACGACGGAAGAAATTGGCCTGGATGAGTCCATCCACGGCGAGCACGCCTACGAGACCAGGTAGAGAAAGAGGCTCTGCGTTAATTCACGGTTATCGTAACAATTGTGCTGGCCGTGATTTTGCCCGTAGCGACATCGGTTCCAGTGACCGTGGCGGTGTACGTGCCAGCAGAGGTGCCACCTCCTCCCGGACTTCCACCGCTACTGCCTCCACCGCAGCCACAGCCGAGCCCGACAATTGAGAGGATCACGACAAGCAGGCCGAGCATGATACTCCAGCCACGCCGCCGGACAGGGATGCCGAAAAAGAGCACCATGGCGAGCGCGATTCCGCCGCCTCCCAGGAAGAGAGGCTTCAGAGAGAAGGCGAGCGCGCCGCTGGAAGCAGCCGTGGTGGTAACGGTCAGCGTGGCCGTCGCAGCACCGGTCCCGCTGATTGTTACCGTGGACGGAATGCTGCAAGTGGGCGGAGCGACGGGGAAGGTAATGCTGGTACTCACGATGCAATTCAGATTCACTTGGCCGGTGAAGCCGTCGGAGGGCGTCACGGTAATCGTCGACGTGTTGCCGGTGGTTGCGCCGGGGTTCACCGTGATGTTTCCGCTGTTGCCGAGGGTAAAGCCGTAGAGCGCATTCACGGTCACACTAACGGCGGTGTTGGCGATGATCCCGCCGGTGGCAGCATCCGTACCGGTGACGGTGACGACATAGGCTCCGGCGGTCGTAGTGGAAGTAGTAGCCACCGCCAGCGTGGCCGTCGCAGCACCGGTCCCGATGATCGTTACCGAGGAAGGCACGCTGCAGGTGGCTGGGCTGGCTGCGCTGGCAGGCGTCGAAGTCAGCTTGCAGGTCAGATTCACCTGGCCGGTGAAGCCGCCGGAAGGCGTCACGGTAATCGCCGACGTGTTGCCGGTGGTTGCGCCGGGGTTCACCGTGATGTTTCCGCCGTTGCTGAGGGTGAAGCCGAAGTTGGCCGCAATCACGGTCACATTGACGGCAGTGTTGGCCGTGATCTTGCCGGTAGCAGCATCCGTGCCGGTGACGGTGACTACATAGGCTTCGGGGGTTGTAGTCGAAGTAGTAGCCACCGCCAGCGTAGCCGTCGCAGCACCGGTGCCGCTGATTGTTACCGAGGACGGAAGGCTGCAGGCGGGAGGGTGGGGAGGATCGACGGGGCTGAAAATGCCGGCGCTCACGGCGCAGGTCAGATTCACTTGACCGGTGAAGCCGCTGGAGGGCGTCACCGTAATCATCGACGTGTTGCCGGTGGTTGCGCCGGGGCTCACCGTGAAGTTTCTGCTGTTGCTGAGGGTGAAGCCGGGGGGCGCAGGCCCGGCGCTCACAGTCACATTCACGGCGGTGGAAACCGCGATGCCAGTGGCAGGGTTAATACTTACGAGGTTGACTACATAAGCTCCAACAGTCGTGGTGGACGTTGTGGTCACCGTCAGCGTGGCCGTCGCAGCACCGGCCCCGCTGATCGTTACGGAGGAGGGAGTGTTGCAGATTGGATAATTGGGGGGGTCGGCAATGGCGGTAGCCCAGCTACAGGTCAAAGTCACTTGGCCGGTGAAGCCACCGAAGGGCGTGAAGATGATCGTCGTGGTGGCGGTTGCGCCGAGGTTCACCGTGATGTTTCCGCTGCTGCTGAGAGTGTAGCCGGAGTTCGTCGCTGTCACGGTCACATTCACGGCGGTGCTGGACGAGATCTTGCCGGTAGCTGCATCCGTACCGGTGACGGTGATTACATAGGCTCCACCAGTTGTAGTTGAAGTGGTATCCACGAATAGGAACACTTCAATGACCTCCCCGCTCCCGACATACGTCGAGGACGGAATCTTGCAGGTGGGAGGACTAACGGGGTTGGAAATGCTGGTACTCACGGCGCAGGTCAGATTCACATTGCCGGTGAAGCTGCCGGAGGGCGTTATGGCAATCGACGCGTAGTTTGTAATAACGTCACCGCGGTAGATGGTGAGGTTTCCGCTATTGGTGAGGGTGAAGCCGGTGGCCCAAGTCACATTCACAGCGGTGTTGGCCACGATCTTGCCCGTCGCGGCATCTGTGCCGGTGACGGTGACCACATAGGCCCCGGGAGTCGTATTGGAAGTAGTCGTCACTGTCAGCGTAGCCGTCGCAGCACTGGTCCCGCTAATCGTTACCGAGGCAGGAACGCTACAGGTGACTGGGATGACTGGGCCGCCGAATGGGTTCGTGGGCGTCGTAGTCATCGTGCAGGTCAGATTCACCCGACCGGTGAAGCCGCCCGAAGGCGTTACGGTAATCGTCGACGTGTTGGCGGTGGCTGCGCCGGAGTTCACCGTGATGTTTCCGCTGTTGCCGAGGGTGAAGCCGATGTTAGGGGAACCGGTCAGGGTAACGGGAACCGCACCGCTCGAGGAAAGGTAATTGGTGTCGCCACTGTAGGTGGCGGTGATGGTGTTGGGGCCGTAGGCAAGTTGGCTTCCCTGGATCGTGGCCGTGCCCTGAATGGCGCACGCGGCCGACGAAACCAGACAGGGTGCGGCACCCTGCGTGAAGCTGGTGATGGTGGCCAGGGTTTTGCCGTTGGCGGTGAGGGTGACGCTTCCGGTGGGATACGCGCCATAGCTCATGGCGCCAACCTGTACGGTGATGGTCGTCGACCCGGTGCTGCTGATCGAGCTGCTGCTCGCCGAGGCAGACGTGCCGGAGCCGGCCTGCAATACAGTGACGGCAATGGCGGAACTGGTGCTGGGGCTAAAGCCAGCGTCGCCGGAGTAATTTGCTGTGATGTTATAGGATCCCGCTGGCAAAAAGGAAAATGCGCTGCTGTACGAAGGCCAGGAGGCCAGATTGCCGCTGCTGACGGCAGCCGTTCCCAGGGTGGAGCTGCCGCTGGTAAAAGCTACGGTGCCGGTGGCCACTCCCTGCGTGCCGTTCTTGACTTCGTCAGCGCTGGTGCCGCTGATCTGGGCGTCGGCGACGACTTCGACGGAGCCATATCTAAGCGAAGTGCACGGACAGAGCTGTGTGAGGGGGTTGAACATATAGTAGGCAGTGACCCTAAGCGCGGTGGCGTTGTTTTCCGGCGTGATGGTTACATTGACGGGAGATGAGGTGCTGGCCGCATCCGAAGCATCACCGCCGTAGCGCGCCGAGACGGAGTAGGTTCCGCCGGGCAGGCCGTTCCAGGAGGCCGATCCCACGCCATTGGCGAGTGGAATCGCGAACTGGCCGTTGAGCAGCGGCCCTCCGGAGGCTTCGTTGGCCGTGTCGATAATGCCCACCACGCCGCTCGCCGAGGAAGGCGTGACGCCCACATTGAAGGTGAGGGGTGTGCCATGAACCGCGGTGATGGCGGCGGCCGAGCCGTTGATCTTCAGCGTCGTGGACGTGGAGGACAGCGAAGCGCTGCTCCAGTTGTTCACCATCGCCGCCGCGTCCACGCTGCCCAGTCCCGAAGCCAGGTCGTAGTTCGCCGAGGCGTTGTAGCCGGTCATGAAGCCGTTGCTTCCGCAATTGTTCGTCCCGCTGACGCAGACGACGGAGTTATCGCCGGTGGTTACGTCGTGAAATACAGTGGCGTATTTCGATTGGGCTAACTGATAGAGGACGTTGTCGGCCTGGCCCAGGCGCGCGCCGCCCTGTGCCTGAGCGACCAGCGCCAGCATTCCGGCAAAGGCCGGTGCTGCCGTCGAGGTGCCACCGTAGCCGCTGATGTGCGTACCGCTGACCAGTTGGCCATTCGAGGTCTGGCAATCGGTGTAAGTGGAACTGGTATCGCCGTCGGCGACATTATCTGCGCACACGGCCCACACCGCCCCATAGAAGCCGTTGGAGGCAAAGAGGGCGATGTCTGGCAGGTCGCGCACGCCGTCGTTGAGCGTCAGCGAGGTCTGGAAGAGGGGCTTGGCGTAGCCGGCTGTACATTCTCCGCTGCTGGTCTGCGTCACGCAACTGCTGGCGCCCCCGCCGGTGGCTAGGGTATTCGTATTTCCGCTGCTATCCACGGTGGCAACGTTGTCGGCGATGTTGATGTTGACGCTCGTGGAGTCATTCCAGGGCTCTTCCGGAATGTAGCTCTTTGCAGTGAGGTAGTAGGGGGCGCAGCCGCTGGAGGTGGTATCGACGTACGTGGAGAATTGAGTAGAAAGAATGTCGAAGTCGGTGCCGCCCACGGCGACATTCCAGGGAGTGGAAGCGAAACCATTGACGGCAAGCCCAACCATAAAGCCTCCAATGGAGTCGCAGGCGGCCGAACCGCTGTCGCCGGAAGAAACGGTGACGCTGATACCCTGGGCGGCGGTCTGCTCGGCCACTTCCAGGATCAGCTCGTTGCCGCTGCTTCCCAGGCCTGCTTCGCAAGCGCTGAAGCTGATGTTGAGAATGCTGACGGTGTTGTCATCAATCGCGCGAAAGATGGCGTTGTACAGGCCGGAAGAGATGTCGCCACCTGCGGACGTGTAGAGGTAGATGGTTGCTTTTGGCGCGATGCCGCCGGCGATTTCGGTGTCGAGCAACGCCTCGGCTTCGTCACTATTAATGAGGGGGTCGTTACCGTCCACGACGACGATGGGCAGATTCGCCGTGGTCGCGGTCTCACCCAGGAAGGCGACCCGGTAATTCAGGATGTCCTGCATCGTAACGTTGGAGTCGCCGGCGATGCCAATGTTCACGCCGGTTCCGTCATACGTCGTGCCGCTGTAGTTGGGATTCAGAGCGGCATTGGGCGTGTCATAGATGGTGGCGGCGTCTGCCGGGACCATCCACAAGGATGGGCCGGATTCTGTCAGCTCGGGCTGGATGGTGTGGTTGGTCAGGTCATACCGACCTGCCGGGCCCTGCTTCGCGTTAGGCTTTGGGCGGAAATTATTCAGCGGCGCGATGCCGGCGACCACGGGAGCGAGGGCCGCAGGAATCTGCGGATCGCTGATGTTGGCGTAATGAGTCTCGCCATTGACGAAGAATTCATGAATCGCGGTGTGAAACGCGCTTTGAACCTGGTCGACCGTGCCGGAAAACTGAATCACGTTCCGGGCCTGTGGAACCTTTTCGATCCGGAAGCCGTGCGACGTGAGCCATGCCTCGACACTATCGAGATCCGAGTCCGTGACGCCAAAGGTCGCGCCATACTGCGCCGGGGTGAGCCATTTGTGGAAACTGGGGCTGGAGGGATCATGCAGCCCCGCGAGGTACCGCGCGAGCGCCTGCCGCTGCGCCGGGCTGCGCTGGAGCACAAGCATGATGCGTCCAGTAGGCATGGATGCCGGCGCCGGACCCTGGTCAAATTGCGCCTGCGCCAGCGGGTGGACATTGCCCTCGAGCGTGACGCGCATGCTCTCATCTAGAGGTTCGGTGATGCGGCTTACCGCGAGGGCTTGCGGCACGGTCTGCGCGGTAAGCGGCAGAGACGCAAGTGCATACATGCAGGCTGCGGCGAGGACCAGGGGGCGGAAAGCATTGTGGGTCATGGCTGGGCCATGATGATTGAGCTCACGGGCTCGTCATTCATCATGCCATGATGCGCCGGGGCAAGGCCGGGTTGCCAGGGAGCCGAAGCCGAACGGGACCAACTATCTGAGTTGACAGAACGAGACGCCGGAGCTAGGGTTAAGGACAGGTTCAACGCACCCAAGGGAGACACGGCGCATGACCGGAATCCAATTCATCACCGACGAAAAAGGCCGCAAGAGGGCGGCAGTCATCGACCTCAAGAAGCACAGCGCGCTCTGGGAAGATATCGAGGACGTGCTGGTTTCCCGGTCACGCCAGCATGAAAAACGTATCCCGCTCGAGAAGGTGAAGGCAGACCTCATTAAAAGCGGAAAACTGCGTGGCTAGCTACCGCGTCGTATTGACATCAACTGCAGAAAAAGAACTCAAAGGACTGTCTGCCCAGCTAAACGCGCGCATCGTTCCGCGCTTGGAAAATCTGGCCGACAATCCCCGCCCACCTGGCTGCAAGAAGCTCCAAGGCGGTGACAAAGAACTGACCATGAGCGCTCCCTGCCTGCGTTTCCGGCCCGCCGCTCTAAGGGGTCGTGAGCGAGTAAAGGAGGCGTCGCAGCTCTACGTCAACCGCGGCATCGGAACCGTCTTTTCCCCGTGCGCTTCGGCTCCAATCCGGAGATCATTTTGTATGAATTGAAACGCGGGTAGAACAAGGGCAGTGCGCTGTTAGCCGTCGGCTGTCAACTGCGTCCTGCCAACTGCCTACCGCATTCTGCCTACTGCCTACTGCTTTCTGAGGGCTGGCGCAGACGGTCGCCTTTTAGCGTCTGCGATCCCCCGAAGGGACTCTCTTCCGACAAGGCTTTGACGCGGGCATACTCTCCGGCAAAGTGCCGTTCTACAAGCCGACTGAGGTGCGCAATCATGGCGCGGACCTGTTCGGACGTGCGCGGCTTTTTGTTGTCGGTCGAGGACTCCCACAAGTCCCTTCGGGAAATCGCGGACCCCAAAGAATAGGGGTCTGTGCCAGCCAGCGAACTCGGGTTAATTTGACCTCAAAATCGTCCTTGACAGCGTATACCCCCTAGCGTATCTGTAAAGGGACGCGTTAAGGAGAAGCCGCACGCGCGGAAGGATCTCTTAAGCCACGTTAATGGATGTGGCTGAAAGGAAGGGAACTTATTATGCTGAACAGACGAGCCCTCGTCGGGACCATCGGTGCTCTGCCGTTATTGGGAATGCTGACAAAACTCGTCGGACAGGAGAAGCCTCCCGATGGATCCGGAACAACTGGTACTCTGGGTGAGTTCGAAGAGAGATACATAGCTGTTCAAGCCCTTCGTTTCATCAACACTGCCCAACTGCGGTATCGTCAGGATGCTAGCCGTTATGCTGAAATAGGAGAACTCAAGGATTCTGAGGCCGTGGCCGGACTCCGCGACAGCCAACGCGCAGAGAAGGCGGGTGTGGGCGCGTCTCTCATCGCGGCACTCAATTTCGACGACCGTGATTTCGTGGGCACCTGGCAACTGACCCTGCGTTGCGCTGAAGACTGGGCCAGCTATGTGGCTGTAGTAAGTTCGCCTGATTTGGCTTTGGCCTTCTCGACAGACAACAAGGGCGTAATTTACGAAGGGAGACCTGTGGAAGGCGACTTCCCCGTCTCGATGGACGCCCGTCAAGCAATCTCTTCACCTGGGGTGATAAGGTCGCGCCGTGCCCCTCCCGTTAACAAGCTTCGAGCGTTCTTGAGAGCTATGGCTGTCGGGCCGCTCTCGGAGGACGCTGGTTGCACCTTTTGTGGGATACCTTGCAAATGTGGGGTCTGTTGCAGCTGCCAATCCGGTGGTGGTACCGGCACCTGCTTCAACTGTGGCTGCTGGAGCTGTATTTGGTGCTGCTGTATATACTGAAGGGGGCCTACGATTTTGCAGCTCATTTACACGGGTTCTCGGGTTCTCGTAGGTGCTGTACTAGCCATCTCGGGATTCTCCAAGCTCTTGGAATTCAATTGGTTTGTTCAGACGTTGGCCAGCTATAAGCTCGCGCCTAAAGTCCTGACACGTTTTCTTGGAGTGGTTGTGGTTCTGGCGGAGCTGTGTGCTGGGGCCCTCCTGGTTGCGGGGCGATTGATGCCTTGGTCCGCATACGGGGCCGTTTCGCTTCTGGTGTTGTTTGGCGCGTCCGTTTTGTTGAGCCTCCTCAGGGGTTTTGTCGGCGAATGCGGGTGTTGCGGGTTTTGGAAGAGTACGAGGCTGGGGTGGCGGTTGCTCGCCAGAAATTTGGGTTTGGCTCTTTTGGCGATGCTGCCTGCCGAGGGCCCATCCACCGGAACCGTGGCATCAGTTTGGGCGTTGGTTATTGCTTTAGCATTGATATTAGGACCGATTGGCGAGAGCCAACTGCGCAAATTTTTTGCTACTCCGGCGCACGTGAGGTTATAGGTTGTCTTTACCCGAAGGTTCCGGCCTTCCATAGATTTGAGACCTCTTGGGGACTCGGGATGGGGGTTGAGATGTCGAAATTCAAGAAAGGTCTCGCCATCGGCTTGGGGGCCGGAGTTGCCCTGACAATGGCTTTGTTGGACATTTGGGGGCGGCAGCTTCGCCGGGAGATATACACGCTGGCCCAACCAGCGGTCCTCCGTCCCCTCTCGTCGGTCCTTGAGCGCTCTGCAGCCTCCGCGAGTCACCTTCCCAGTCCTTGGACGCCGGAGGCTACAGGAACTGCACATGAATCCTGGAAAATCCGAACTTTGGACGGGAATCCAGTCAGGCTCGCCGATTTCAAAGGGAGGGTTCTCTTCCTTGATCTCTGGTCGACGACTTGCGTACCCTGCATTGCTCAGATGCCGAGTATCGAGCGTCTGCGAGATTCGCTGCCTGCCGCTCAGGTCACGTTTCTGGCCGTTACCACGGATGAAGAACAACAGGTGCGCAAATTCCTCAAGGAAGTGCACGTGTCACTGCCTGTTTACTTAGCTCAGAGCCCGCCCCCACCAGCTCTGCAGACGTCGGGGTGGCCTACAGTTTTTGTTTTCAATCGGAACGGAGCCGCCATTTTTCGCGAGGTCGGAGGCGCAAACTGGGACGATGATGCCGCGCGAGGCTTCCTTCTCAGTTTGGCAGATCATTAGGATAGCCTCCAGCGGGTAGCCACAGTCAGTGCAGTCCTGACCGCGGGCCTTTCTCATGCCCGATGGCCCAGCTGCAACCGCACGCGGTCAATCTGGATGGGGCACGCTGCCACCGTCGCCTTGTCCAAAACAGAATTGTTGAAACTCGGCCACCGTCCCTCTTCCGGCCACTTCACCAGCGCCCCCTGTATTACCCTCGCAGCATCAGAGCCCGCGCAGCGGGCGAAGGCAAGCACAGGGCAGACCTCCGTCGTTGATGCGGCTCTTCCCCAGATTCGCGTTCTTGAATCCGAGGGCAAACGCGCCGGGAGCGCATGCGACTGCCTCGGCTGGGGTGGGCCTTGCGAGCAGCGCAGAATTACGCCGGGGCCCACGGCGAGCCGCGGCAGGAGGCGATAGTCAATTCCCAGTCGTCACCGAAGCGCCCAGGCTCTTGCTGACTTCGGGAGAGCGACGTATTCTTGATTCTCGGGGAAAAAAAGGCCAGGCAATCTAGCAGGTTGATGGAAAATGCCCTCGCCGCTCCTGACCCGGTCAATGGCGTGTTGTAGCGCTGATCCCGCCCTGCGGGGTCAGCACGTGCCGACCTAAAGGTCGGCGCTACAGCAGGCTGCCAAGATTCAACACGGGATCGAGATGAGCAAACAAACTGATAACCGGGGTGGCGGCGTCAAGGGGCCAACTCATCTGGAATCCGCGAGAGGAACCGTCATCGACCCCGTTTGCGGAATGGAGATAAGCCGCCAGGATGCAGTCGGCAGTTACGTACACGAAGGGCAAGAGTACTTTTTCTGCAATCCTTCCTGCCTAGAAAGCTTTCGCGCCAATCCAAGTCAGTATCTGAGCCCCGGTCAAGCCGTGGGAGCCTCCGGCGTAGGGGCGAGCGGCGCTCGCCCCGGGCCGAACGCCGTTCGGCCCTACGGTGCGGGGGCGACTGCGATCTACACCTGCCCAATGGATCCTGACGTCCGGAAACAAGGTCCGGGCGCATGTCCGAAATGCGGGATGGCGGTCGAGCCGCTCAGGGTCACAGCCGGGGCCACCCGCACCGAGTACGTGTGCCCGATGCACCACGAAGTGGTGCGCCACAAGCCGGGGGTTTGCCCCCTCTGTGGCATGGCTCTGGAGCCGCGATCGGTGAGCGAGGCGGAAGAAACCAACCCCGAGTTGGTATTGATGACCCGCCGCTTTTGGGTTTGCCTGGCTTTAACCCTTCCGGTTTTCTTGCTCGCGATGTCCGAAATGATTCCCGGCCAGCCGTTGCAGCACGCCTTCTCCTCGCGCCTGCTCAGTTTGGTGCAGTTTGCTCTGGCCTCTCCCGTGGTGCTATGGGGAGGGCGGCCTTTTTTCGAGCGCGGTTGGGCCTCACTGGTCAATCGGCACCTGAACATGTTTACCCTCATTGCCACCGGTACCGGGACTGCCTATGTTTATAGCGTGGTAGCAGTTCTCGTGCCCGGCATCTTTCCGGAATCGTTTCGCGGGCATGGCGGCGAAGTCCCGGTCTACTTTGAGGCGTCGGCAGTCATCACCACACTGGTGCTCCTGGGGCAGGTGCTGGAGCTTCGCGCGCGGGCCCGGACCAGCAACGCCATCAAGGGATTGCTGGGCCTTACACCAAAGACCGCGCGCGTTGTCCGGGATGAAGGCACGGAGGAGGACGTGCCGCTCGACCGCGTCGAGCGGGGAGATCGGCTGCGCGTCCGTCCCGGCGAAAAGGTGGCGACGGACGGAGTCATCCTTGAAGGCTCGAGCTCGATTGATGAATCCATGGTGACGGGGGAGCCGATCCCCGTGGAAAAGAACCCTGGAGACCGTGTGACGGGTGGGACGGTGAACGGCCCCGGCGGTTTTCTGATGCGCGCTGAACGCGTGGGCAGCGATACACTGCTGGCGCACATCGTGCAGCTTGTTTCTGAAGCACAGCGGAGTCGCGCACCCATCCAGCGCTTGGCGGACGTTGTTTCCTCCTACTTCGTTCCCGCAGTAGTTTTCATTTCTGTGCTCACTTTCGCCGTCTGGGCGACCGTGGGCCCCCAGCCACGACTTGCCTATGCGCTGGTGAATGCAGTGGCAGTCCTTATTATTGCCTGCCCTTGCGCGCTGGGACTTGCCACCCCAATGTCCATCATAGTGGGGACGGGACGTGGCGCCCTGGCGGGCGTGTTGATAAAGAACGCCGAAGCGCTTGAAGTCCTCGAGAAAGTGGACACGCTCGTTGTGGACAAGACCGGAACCCTTACGGAGGGAAGGCCTCGTCTTGCCACGGTTCATGCCCTCGAAGGATGGAATGAGGCGGAAGTGCTCTACCTGGCCGCCACCCTCGAGCGAGGCAGCGAGCACCCTCTCGCTGCCGCCCTTGTTGCAGGGGCGCAAGAAAAAGGGGTGGAGCTCGGCGAGGCGCGAGAATTTCGTTCCCTCGCCGGCGAAGGCGTGACGGGCTTGGTGGACGGTAAGAGCGTCGCGCTCGGCAACGGCAAGCTTTTTGCCAGGCTGAAGATCCAATTGGGCGCGCTGGTTGCCAAAGCCGACGAACTTCGACGTGCCGGCCAAGTCGTGACCTTCATCGCGGTGGATGGCCGTGCCTGTGGCCTGCTGGCCGTGATTGACGCCATTAAACAATCCGCCTCCGAAGCCTTGCGAGCATTGCACAAAGAAGGGATACGCATTGTCATGCTCACCGGCGACACCCGCGCCACCGCCGAGGCCGTGGCGCGCAGACTGGGCATTGACGAAGTCGAGGCGGAGGTCCTGCCTGAGCAAAAGGGCAAGGTCGTAGAACGGCTTCAGGCGCAAGGGCGCGTGGTGGCAATGGCTGGTGACGGCATCAACGATGCTCCGGCACTCGCTCAGGCCAACGTCGGCATCGCCATGGGGACGGGAACCGATGTGGCCATGGAAAGCGCTGGCGTCACTTTGGTCAAGGGGGATTTGCGCGGCATTGTGCGGGCTCGCAGGTTGAGCAAGGGGACGATGCGCAATATCCGACAGAACCTTTTTTTCGCACTCGTTTACAATACTATCGGTGTGCCGCTGGCGGCGGGCGTCCTTTACCCGGTGCTGGGGCTGCTGCTGAGCCCCATGATCGCGGCGGCGGCCATGACGTTCAGCTCGGTGTCCGTGATCAGCAATGCGCTGAGGCTGCGCAGGATGGAGCTGTAGGGGGAAGACTGTCCGTGGTCAGTCGTCCGTTGCAACAAAACACCCAGGCGTGCGGTGATGTTCTTCAACGGACAACTGACAACGGACAACAGACAACTGACCAAAGGCTGATCTTCGAGGTTCACCATATGACGTTCCTGACCACACGCTATCACCTGAAACGAAACTTGACTCCAAAGGACTTTGAAAGGCTGCGCAGCCTCTCCACAGTTTATGGCATCCGAGGGCTTTCCATTGATGGCCAGCTTCTGGAGCTCGAATATGACGCCTCGCGGATTCACGAAGCTGAGGCCTTGGCACAGGTCCGCCAGGCTGGGATTGCCGTAGAACCCGAGAAGCCTATTACTCCCGGCAGCTTCGATTATGCCGGCGAGTTCAGAGATTTCGCTTGGCCTACGCAAGGGCTAAGCCCCGCCAACCAGAAGGGGTAGCGTTTCCGCTCTGCTTGACGAATGTGGAAAGGCGCGCTAAGTTTATTTCACGGCTATGAAAGCGGACGGGCACATTCCAATAGCAAGCTTTTACCTTCTCGAACGGACAGAGCCGAGCCTTCCAAGACTTGATGATTTGAGCAGCTCAATCCTGGAGACTCTGAGGGGACTGGGCATAGCCGCAGAAAAGCTGCGCGGTAAGCGCCTCGCCGTTGCCGTGGGCAGCCGTGGCATTGCCAGCCTGCAAGAAATTGTGGGCGCCGTGTGCGGCTGGTTGAAGGCGCAAGGCGCTCAGCCTTTTATCTTTCCCGCCATGGGGAGCCACGGAGGGGGAACCGCGGAGGGCCAGCGCAAAATCCTCGAGCAATACGGCGTTACGGAAGCCGCCATGGGAGTGGAGATTCGCTCTTCCATGGAAACCGTGCTTCTCGGAACAACCCCGGAAGGATTCCATGTCTTTATGGATCGGAACGCCTGGGAGTCCGACGGCGTGGTGCTGGTCAACCGCATCAAGCCCCACACCGATTTCTCAGGAGAGATTGAAAGCGGTTTGTTGAAGATGATGATGATCGGCATGGGCAAGCTGGAGGGGGCCACCGAGGGCCATCACCATAGTTGGAAGTACGGGTTCGAGACTACCATTCGCGCTGTATCGGGGAAAGCGCTGGCCAGCGGGAAGATCCTCTGTGGGGTGGGCGTGGTTGAGAACGAACTGCACCAGATTGCCGTCGTCCGCGCCGCGCTTCCGGAAGGCATCGTCGCACAGGAGGAATCGACGCTCCGACTGGCCCGTACCCTGGTGCCGCGCATTCCGTTCTCAGCATTCCACCTGCTGGTGGTGGACGAAATGGGCAAGAACCTTAGCGGAACGGGAATGGATACAAAGGTGATTGGGCGGGGGGTGGAACTGCCGCCCGGAGAAGCGCCCAGGATTTCCATGATTTACGTTCGTGATCTCACTCGCGAAAGCGATGGGAATGCAGTGGGGGTGGGCTTCGCCGACGTCATCCATGAGCGTCTTTACCGGAAGATTGACTTTGATAAAATATATCTCAACACATGCACCTCCCTGAATCCTGCTGCGGCCCGGCTACCCATTCATTTGCCCTCGGACCGCGAAGCTCTGGATCTCACCCTCGGCCATTTGGGAAGTCCGGAGCCGGCGGAACAGCGGATCGTTTGGATTCGTAACACGCTCAGCCTTGGCCGGATTGCCATCTCAACTTCTTTGGCGCGCGAGGCAACAGTGCTTAAGCGCTGGCGATTGGCGGAAGGAGTTCATCCCGCAGATTTTGACCCGGCCGGGAATCTCAAACCGCTGCTCGGTGGGTAGTCAACGGTATGCGGTAGATGGTAGGCAGTATGTGGGGAAGAACTTCTCCCCAACCTCTCCTCCTTAGCCGATGCGCCACCCTCGTAGCTAGTTCCCAGGAGCTTACTGTGCCGCGAAGAGAAGATCCACCACAGAGCACACGGAGAACACAGAGAGGAACACTTCAGCTTTTCTCTGCGAACTCTGTGGCCTCTGTGGTGAGTCTCTTCTTGGGTTGCGGCTTTGCCACGCTGTGTATTCTTGTGACCGCATTAGCGCTTGGCAGCGCTCATAACCTTTACGCCTGGCCCCACCCCGAAACCTCTGCAAAGATTGATTATTCATCCATTACCAGCGCGCTTTTAGGGCGCTCCGTGGGCTTTTGCGTTGTTTTCCCCCCTGGCTACGAAGCATCATCCAACAAGCTTTATCCAACCCTTTACTTCCTCCATGGCCTCTTTGAAGACGAGCACAGTTGGATTGATCGGGGAGGCGAACAAATCTGGGAAAGTCTCACCGCGCAGGGCGAACTCACGAACTTCATTGTGGTCCTGCCTGCTGGGGGACGGACCTTTTACGTAAACTCGCAGGACGGCCACGAACGGTACGAGGACTTCTTCATTCAAGAGCTGGTGCCCGAAATCGACCGCCGATATCGCACCATGGCTGTCGCCGGCGAGCGGGGCATCAGCGGGGTTTCCATGGGCGGTTACGGCGCTCTTCATCTTGCCATGCGCCATCCCGAGGTGTTCGGTTCAGCGAGCGCCCATAGCGCGGCATTGCTGCCGAAGTTCCCTAACCCGCTCCCCACCGAAGGCCGCTGGGGTTTTTACGCGCGGGTGCTCCAGGAACCTTTCGGGTCGCCGCTCAATGAAAGCTATTGGGAGGCCAACAACCCTCTCACCCTAGCCGAGCATCCTGAGCGCTTCGCCCACCTTGCGCTTTACTTCGATTGCGGTGACCACGACCGCTACGGTTTCGAGGAAGGAGCCGAACTTCTCGACCACCTCCTCTCCACGAAGGGTTTCCCGCACACCTTTGCCCTCCGCCCAGGGGGTCATGGCTGGGACTACTTACATCAATACATGCCGTTCTCCCTCGAGTTCCATTCCAAGGTTTTCACACAAGCTCAGAAGGCGAGCTTGACGACTCACTAAAGGAGAGAATTACTGGAGTTCGTCATGTCCCAACCACTGCGAGTGCTTGCGCTCTTTGCTCACCCCGATGACGCAGAGTTTCTTTGCGCAGGCACGTTGATCCTTTTGGCCGACCGGGGCGCCGTAGTTCACATCGCCACGATGACGCAAGGCGACTGTGGAAGTTCCATCCTACCGGCAAGCAAGATCTCCCGCCTTCGGGTAAAGGAAGGAGAGCGAGCCGCAGGATTGATTGGCGCGCGGTATACTTGCCTCAAGGAAAAGGACCTGCTGGTCTTCTACGATCAGCCCAGACTTTGCAAAGTGATGGAATTAGTCCGCCGCCTGGATCCCTCTCTGGTCTTCACGCACTCACTCTCTGATTACATGCTTGACCATGAAACCACCAGCCGCTTGTGCCAGACGGCCTGTTTCGGCGCCATGGCTCCCAATTTCCGCACGGGCGTAAGAAATCCGGCAAAGCCGCTCCGAACAATCCCACATCTCTATTACACCCAACCCATCGGGTCCACAGATATTCTGGGGAGGGAGGTCATTCCGAGCCTCTGCGTAAACATCGACGAGGCCTTGGGGCGCAAAGAGCGCATGTTGGCCTGCCACGAAAGCCAGCAAGCCTGGTTGAAGTCACAACAGGGAGTCTCTGGCCCCTCGGATACCATGCGAAAAATGGCCGCCTGGGCAGGAGCGCTCGTTGATTTCCAATGGGCCGAGGGGTTTCGCCAACATCTTGGGCAAGGGTTCCCGCAGAACGACCTGTTAAGCACGATGCTGGGCGAATCAGTGAGGAGAAGAGAAGTATAATAGTTGGGCGGTATATGGAATTCTGGGAATTTCGAGATGAATTCAAAGAGTCTGGCCGAATCCAGACCACGAGACTTTGAGCTTGTCAGCCGACCCTTCCACTTTGCTTGCCTACGCTTGGCGTTGCCTGAGGGCGATAAGAGTCGCGGCCACATTTTTCTGCATTGCGCTTTGGCTCACCCTTCCCCGGGCCACAGGGGCACAGGTCTCCGAGTCCGGAGTCGAACTCTGGGGACAGCGCGTGTTGGATGTCCGGCTAAGTTGTGACGCGCGGCTGGCCCTGAGTGACTTCCCCGGCGTCGTCTCTCAGGAGGTCGGCCAACCTCTCGATCCCTCGAAAATTGCCGCGAGTTTGAAAAAGCTATATGCCACTGGCCGCTTTACCGACCTGCGCGCGGAGGCTGAGCCTGGGCAGGGTGGCGTCCACGTGCTCTTCGTTGCGCGTGCCCAGTACTTTGTGGGGGTCGTTCGAGTTGAGGGAACCCCGAGTGCCCTGGAGCCTCGAGTCCTGCTCACCTCCACTCGCCTCCGGCTAGGGCAGCCCGTTTCGGACGACATTCTTGTCGCGGCCCAGAGGCATATCTCCGAGATGCTCGCTTCAAACGGCTACTACCGGGCGACCATCCAATACCGCCTGCTTCCTGACCCGGCCACCCAGGAGGCCAGGGTGTTGTTCTCTGTTTTCCCTGGGAAGCCCGCTCGCCTCAGCAGCCTGGAATTCCAGGGTCACCTCGGATATCCTCCGGCGAAACTCGCAAAAGTGGCCAGCTGGCACTCTGGAATCCAACTGACATCTGCACGCGTCGAGCGGGGTTTGCTCAGGCTCCACCAATTCTTTGTATCGCACAATCGCCTTCAGGCAACGGTGAGTATTCTGAAGCGCGATTATGACTCTAAACTGGACGCCGAAAAGCTGCTGGTAAGAGCTGAAACCGGCCCCCTGGTTCGGGTGCGCGTTGAGGGGGCCAAGATTTCACGCTCCAAACTCAAAACACTCCTCCCCGTTTATCGAGACGGCGTAGTGGATGAGCCCGCTCTTGCGCGCAGCAACAGAATTCTGGAAGACTATTTCCAGCAACTAGGTTACTTCTCCGCCAGCGTGAAGGGAGAGCAAGCATTTCATGCTGAGTCCCAGACGCTGGACCTCACCTTCCGAGTGAATCGGGGCCAGCCAGGACAGTTCGTCGGTTATGGCTTCGAAGGCAATCGGGCCATTCCAACCACACAACTCATGGCGGCAATTTCCCCTCCCGCACAGGGAATTTTCAGCCCTGGCCCGCGGTACAGCCGCACCCTTTTGGAGAACAAGTTAAACACCCTGACGGCACTCTTTCAGTCAAAAGGCTTTCTGGACGTCCGTATCTCCCCTCGCGTGGACGATCATTTCCAAAAGCAAGCTGCTCATTGGTTCGTCACCTTCCAGGTCGAAGAAGGACTCCGGACAACCGTTCGCCAACTGGCTTTGACCGGAGTCTCCGGCGGCGCGCAGAAAGCCCTGTGGCCTTCTCTGCTGACCAAGCCAGGCCAGCCTTATTCATCGACGCGGGCGGCGGCCGATCGCGACACTATATCCAATTACCTTGCCGACCTCGGGTATTCTCAGGCGGCGGTGAGTTGGCACGCATCACCTGTAAACGAACAACATCAAGTGGACCTGGAATTCCGCATTGAGCCGGGAGAACAAGAGCGAATCCGGCGTATCGTCGTCGTGGGAAATGAGCACACCCGCCTGGGGGTCATCCGCCGTGAACTCGTGATCCGTCAGGATCAACCTTTCAGCCAGGACAACGTCGCTGACTCACAACGCCATCTCTATGAGTTAGGAATGTTCAACCAGGTTCAAATCGCTACCCAGGATCAGCCGAGCTCTGAAACGGAGAAAACCGTCTTGGTGGCGGTCGAGGAAAGCCGGCGATGGACATTAGGCTACGGCGGGGGACTCGAGGTCCAGAGGCTGGGGAGCAATAACCCCCAGGGCACGTTCAAAGCGAGCCCGCGCCTTTCCCTTGACCTTCACCGGCTCGACGTGGGAGGACACGCACAAACCTTTACCCTGTGGGGGCGACTATCGTACCTCGAAACGGGCGCGGGAACGAGCTATGTGATCCCCTACTTGGCGAATCGCCGCGACCTGAGCCTGCGCATCAATGGTCTGATAGACCGCAGCCGCGACGTGCTCACCTTTACGGATGACCGGAAGGAGGCGTCAATCGCCATTGAAAAGCGGTTCAGTCCTTCAACGGTGGTTTCGGCTCGCTATAGCTTCAGCCGGGTCGAGGCTCTCGACATTTCCAATCGCATTTCCCCGGAAGAGGTTCCCCTGTTGAGCCGACCGGCGCGGGTGGGAGGATTCGGGGCCAGCTATGTCAACGACCATCGCGACGATCCCTTGGACGCCACCCGCGGCTCCTATTCACTTGCCGACGCGGGAATCATGTACAAGGGCTTTGGCTCAGAGGCCAATTTCGTTCGTTTCACGGGTCAGTATGCGACTTACTACCAATTGAGCTCGCACCTGACTTTCGCCCGTAACACGCGATTCGGATTCGAGTCTCCCTATGGCAGCCTGGAGAAGATCCTTGTGCAAACCCCCGGCGAGCCCAACCAATACATTTACACCGACACCCTCCCTCTGCCCGAACGGTTCTTTATGGGGGGCAGCGATTCACATCGTGGCTTCTCCATCAACCAAGCGGGGCCGCGCGACCCTGAAACGGGATACCCCATTGGTGGCAATGCTCTCTTTTTCAATTCGCTCGAGCTTCGCGTGCCCATGCCGGAGCGGGGGTTGGGCTTCGTCCTTTTCAACGATTCAGGGAATGTCTTCACCACCATCCGACACATGCGTTTACTGAAATTCAGTCAAAGCAGCCCCACAGATTCCGATTACGACTCTGACGCGGTTGGAGTGGGTATCCGATACAAGACGCCTGTCGGGCCCATACGCTTTGATGTGGGCTACAATCTAAATCCCCCCCGGTACCAGGTGGCGGCGAACCCGGGAGTAGAGGTGCAACGATTATCTCATTATCAGTTCTTTCTGAGTATCGGTCAAAGCTTCTAGCCGAGGGTCACGTGAGAATCAGGGAGAAAGCGGCTCTGCCGCCTGACTTGCGGAAAGCCTCTTGCTTTCCGGCTATGCTCCCCCCTCCTTCCTCTGCTCGGCTGGAAGCCTCAGCCTTCCAGCCGAGCAGAGGGGACTGGGAGGGACATATGCCCCGCGGAAAGGCGAAGCCTTTCCGCAAGTCAGGCGGCAGAGCCGCCGTAGGATATTATCCTTCGGGGACTTCAACGCGACTCCGGCTAATAGCCGGTTCAATCGTGGTCCTGGCCATGGGGTTTGGCGCCTCATTGTCACGGGCTGAGATTCTCGATCGTGTGGTGGCTTCGATCGGCGATGTCGCCATCACGCAGAGTGACGTGGAGCGCGAATACCGTCTGGAACGTTTCCTTGACGGGCAATGGCCACCGCCCCCTCCCGACAGCAAGACCCTGGAACAGGCGCGCGAGCGGCTGACTTATCAGAAGCTTCTTCTCGAGGAAGAAACCCAGGACCTTTCCCGCGACGCCGCGCTGGAAAAGACGGCAGCCGAGGAGCTGGATGGGGCTCGCAAGCGGTTCCCATCTGAGCAGGACTACCAATCTGCTCTCCACTCGTTGCACATGGACGAAAACCAGATCCTGTCCGCGCTCGTTGATCAACAGAGAATTTTGAGGATTGTGGACCAGAGGCTACGGCCGGCGGCGGCCCTTGGGACAACCGATGTCGAATCGTACTACCGCGACGTGTTCACGCCCGAATATACGCGGAAGCACGGCCCTCCCGTTCCCCCCTTGACGGAAGTGGAAGGGCAGATACAGGAAATCCTGGTGCAGAAGAAAATTGATCAGCTTCTTGCCAGTTGGTTGGAGGAACTGAAGCCCAGCCGCCGCGCGCGTTTTCACTCTTTCTGACTCGGTAAGAGCTGTCAGACCTTAAAAGCTGTCAATCCAGCATCCTATTAGAGGATCTGAATGTCGAAACATTTTCGGATCACGCTCGCTATTATCGGGACGCTGGTGGCGGTGGCCATGGCCGCGATTGGTGTCATGAGCACCTCCTGGTTCCGCCGCGCTCTGGAACGGCGCCTCATCGTAACGTTGGAGGACATGACCGGTGGACGTGTCGAAGTCCAGGAGTTCAGCTTTCACCCCATAGTCCTTCAGGCAATTATCCACGGAGTTGTGATCCACGGAAACGAACCGCCCCAAGCACCTCCTCTCTTCTCTGCCCACACCGTGGTGGTCCGTCTCAGTCCGGCCAATTTGCTTCATCGCGAAATCCGAATGATGAGCCTTGACTGGGATGGAGCAGAACTACATCTCAAAACAAACCCCGATGGTTCGACGAACCTGCCAGGGCCCGCACTCCGCTATGCCGCCGGGCAAGTCATGGAACAGTTGATGGACCTTCGCATCGGAAGGGTGACCTTGGCGCACTCCACTTTCTTTTGGAATGACCGGGCGCTAAACGTGGACCTGAGTGCGCGAGACGTGGCCTTCCTCCTGCACCTCCGGCGCGGGTCCCGCTACGAGGGCAGCCTCGCGGCCTCGGCTGTGACTGCCCATATGCCAGAGCAATCGACGCCGCCTCTTACTTTTTCAACCCACTTCGTCTTGTCCCAAAATGAGCTTGCCGTTACATCTTTGGTTTGGCAGTCCCGCGGAATGACCGGACAGGGTTCGTTCACCTTTCGCCCTGTCCCTGAACCCGAAGGATACTTCTCCTTTCAGACCAGCTTTGATGTGGCGGCTCTAAATCCGGTAGTCCGTCTTCCCGGTTTGCAGGGCGGGAGCTTACGCCTCGAGGGTCAGGGGATCTACCGTCATGGGGAGATTTCCGCGCAGGGGCGATGCCAAACTCGGCAAATGCTGTTCCAAGACGCTCAGTTCAACTCTGGCCCGCTGGAGGTCTCAGCCGACTACTCCCTGGATCGCTCGCGAGTGGCAATTTCCAATTTGAAGGTGCTTGGATGGGGAGGCAGTGCACTGGGCGATGGCCAGGTTAGTCTTGCCGGGCCAACTCCCCAGTTCCATGCCCGCGCCCGGCTCCGTGACATAAGTCTGGCCGCGCTGCTTCATAGTTCCAAAGGCCAACCTCTGTTAATCACCCAGCTTCAGCCTGCGTCTCTCATCGACGGGGTGGTAGATCTAACCTGGGCAGGGGAGTTCGAAGGGGTAAAGTCGAAATTCGATCTGCATTTCTCGGCCCCCGCCGCACCTCCTCCGGGCTTCCTTCCCGTCAGCGGTGAGATGCGGGGTTCATTGGAGACGAATCACGGCTTCTCTGTAAGCTTGGAGGACTCAAGTTTTCACACTCCCAATTCCGCCCTGAGAGCAAAGGGAACGCTGGTCGAGTCAGTGGCGCGCAGTGAATCCTCCAGCAGTCTGCAAATCCAATTGGAGACGACGCAATTCGAGGAATGGCGTTCCGTGTTCGCGACCCTGGTCGAATTAACCCCGCGCCTGCCACTTGCACTCAAGTCGCCGGCGACTCTTGTTGGAGAAGTCACGGGTTCGATTAGGAATCCCGAAATGCGCGGCTCGTTGCGGGTAGGTGAATTCGAGTATCGTGGCTGGACATGGGACGGTCTGCAGGCAAACGTGGTCGCCCGGCCGGAGTATTTCCAGGTTTCTTCGGGACAACTTTCACTTGGGACGAGCGTGTTTGGCCTCGAGGCTTCCGCCCATCTTGAAGATTGGAGGATTACGAAGACATCTCAAGTGCGGTTTTCCGCCCGCGCCCAACGCACACCGCTGGAGGGCCTTAAAGCGGCGCTAGCAATTAATTACCCCGTCGGCGGTCACGTCAGCGGGCAAGTTAACTTGGCGGGGACAGCTTCGAACCTCGAGGGGACAGGCAACATCAGGGTGGAAGATGGCAACATCGCCGGAGAAACGTTCGATTCCTTCTCGGCCAGCATTCAGGTCGGTGAGTCCACATGGGACCTTGATACGATAGAACTGGTAAAAGGTCGCGGCAGGATAACGGGAAAGGCACAGATAGGACCTTCAAATCGCTCCCTAACGTGCCAACTTCACGGCAAGGGCTTTTCTCTCGCTGAGTCCAAGAGACTGGCGCTCTCTTTTCCAGATTTCGCCCCTTCGCTTCAATTACAAGGCCAAGCAAGCTTTGACCTTCAAGCAAGCGGCACTCCTGACAATTTCCAGTTTCACTCCACAATGCTCGTACAGGGTATAAGTGTTGCTGGGACTCAGGTCGGCGATTTCCGCGCTCAATTGGATGGCGAAAACCAGAGCGTTCAAATTCGGGGTATAGGTTCCGGACCCGCAGGGATGTTCAGCGTAAGCGGAGACGCCAAGACCGCCGGCGATTGGCCGCTCCAACTCCAAGGGCAATACGTATCTATTCGCTTGGACCCATGGGCCCGCCTCTTGCTGAATAACAAGCTTAGCCCTCAAGTCACTGCAAGCGGCTCTTTCAACGCGAATGGTTCCCTGCGTGATTGGTCGAAATTTCAGATGCAGAGTCAGATCGAGACTCTGGAGGTAAGTTTTCCTTCGCTGAAATGGAGGAACGAACATCCCGTGGAATTGCGGTTTGCCTCCAACCGGCTCTCCGCTCACCCCTTCCGCATGCAAGGTCCCTCTACGAACCTTACCGTCGACGGCTCTCTTCATCTTGCCGGCCCAGCTTCTCTCTCCCTCACGCTCCAAGGCATAGCGGATGCCACAGTCCTGAGTTTGCTCGACCCCAGCTTGCAGGCCTCCGGGCAGTCACGAATCAAGCTGAGCATGTCGGGATCACCGGCGAGACCCCAATTGAATGGAGCGGTGGAGATCCAGGACGTCAGTCTTGGATACCAGGGTCTGCCCTTCCGCCTGAGCAACCTGAATGGCGAGATCCAGCTCGAGGGAGAGAGAGCCACGTTGAAATCATTACGGGGCGTCAGCGGCGGCGGCACCGTAACCTTGGATGGTTTCGTAACCCTGGCATTGCCGCCCCGTGTCGAGTTGCGTGCAGCACTCGATCAGGCACGGGTGCGCTATCCCTTTGATCTTACCTCCATCCTCAGCGGGACTTTGCGCCTGGTGGGAACCTCGGACCGTTCCCAGCTACAAGGCGACCTGGCCCTCGGCCAAGTGCTCGCAAGCCAAAACAAGAATTGGCTCGCACAGATAATGGAGGCCGCGAGACCTTTGGGGGAATCAAGACCCGGTACGGCTTCCTCATTGGCCGATAGCATTCGGTTGAACATTCGAGTGACCTCGGCGACGCCGGTGAGGCTGGAAGTGCAGGATATGCGACTGACCGCCGACGTTGATGTACATTTGCAAGGGAGCCTGGCAAACCCCGTGGAAGTGGGGGCCGTGCACTTCCTGAATGGCGAGGCCATCTTCCGGGGAAATCGCTTCACGCTGAACCGAGGGGATCTCAGCCTGAGCAACCCTATTCGCACTCAGGCAACGCTCGATTTGGAAGCTCAGACCCGCGTCCAGCAGTATGACCTGACGGTTGATATTTCAGGCCCGCTCGGGCGCCTGAAGATGGCTTATCGTTCGGACCCTCCGCTTTCCACTGAGGATGTGCTTTCACTGCTGGCGCTGGGGTACGCACGCCAGCAACAGCAAGCGTCCACATCAGGATTAGTCAGCTCATTCACTGGGGGCAACCCGTTACAAAGCGTGGGCGAAAGCGCGATACTCTCTCAAGTCCTGTCCAGCCAAGTAACTGGCCGCATCCAGCGGCTCTTTGGAGTAAGCCGAATCAAGATCGACCCGAATGTGGGACTGCCGGGGTTTACCTCCGGCTCGCGGGTGACCGTCGAGCAGCAAGTGACCAGGGACTTGACCCTCACCTACGTCACCAATACCGCTTCGTCACAATACCAGATCATCCAATTTGAATGGGCGGTCGGAGAAAGCGTCTCGCTCATCTGCGTTCGTGACCCGAACGGAATCTTTGGGGTCGAACTGAGGTTCCGTCGGCGCTTCCGGTGAAACCAGCACAACAGGGAATAGGGAACAGGGAATAGGGAGCCCGTTCCGTCGGCGGTTCAGGTGAAACCGCCACCGACGCGACCACCTCTCTTGCCTCTGGAGGCAGTCGAGAGTCGAAAAGGGCGGGACTGCAAGAACGTGTGCGCCAACCTGCAAAGAGCTTGAGGGTAACAAACTAACACGGTGTGTTTTCAATAAGATTCCCGCTTCCAACGATTAACTATCTTTGTTTTCAATGACATACAAGCTTAGCGTCCCCCTGTTGAAGCCTACCCTTTGTTTTCATAGACATTCCCGCATCGTTCCTTCAATTTTAAAGTTACTAAGCTCGTTCTTGTATCTCCTAAGCGACATCTTGTCTCGGCCTGTTGTGCCTGCCAAAGGTCCTGCCAACTCCGGTTCCCCTCACACGCGCTACGCGGTAAGCGGCGCCAAGAAAAGGACCCGAAGGATTCATGGTTGTAGTTTAACTCGTTTGCTTTCAATGACATTATCGGATTAAACCAACAAGTGCCTTTGTTTTCTATGACATCCCCGCATCGTTCCCAAGTTTTCCACAGTGTTCCTTTGTTTTCATAGACATTCCCGCATCGTTCCTTCAATTTTGAGGTTACTAAGCTCGTTCTTGTCTCTCCTAAGCGACATCTTGTCTCGGCCTGTTGTGGTTGTCAAAGGTCCTGTCAACTCCGGTTCCCCTCCCATGCACTACGCGGTAAGCGGCGCCAGAAAAAAAGGGACCCGACCAAATTCCCTATTCCCTATTCCCTGTTCCCTGTCCTTTGCCCCTCTCCTTCCGCCTCCTGAATCTTGAGTCCTGGCTCCTATCACGTACCATGCTAGCCTATCTTATTCCCCTTGTCAAGAGACACAGTGTCCCATTCGGTCTATGGGGGGGTATGGGTTGGGGTTGAGTTGGCCCTTGGCGAGCGCCCGGTAGTAGACAATCCTGCTTACTGCTTACTGCCGACCCCTACTGCTGCTTTGTGGCTAGTTCCAAGGTGGGATGCTATACTAGTTCGGTTTCGATGGGCAGTCGGAAGACGCGAGACGCGTAGCAGCCTGACGCGGCCTCGCGGTTTGTGGCCCCGGAGAGGTGTCCGAGTGGCTGAAGGAGCACGCTTGGAAAGCGTGTTCACGAGAAATCGTGACGTGGGTTCGAATCCCACCCTCTCCGCCACGTACCGTACGGTACGTGGCTCCGCCAGCCTAGCATTTCCAGTTGCGGTTAGTGATCAGAGTCCTTCCGGTATCTTCTTCACCGAGATGGCTTCGCCCGCATAGAGCGTGGGCGCGCCGGCGGCGAAGGCGTCCCTGTTATAGGCCGCCACGTCCTCCTGGATGAGTTTGTTAAACTCGGCCAAGTGCTGCTCTAATTCCTTCGTCAGCTCCGCTTTCTGCTCCAGAGCCAATTGAGTGGGGGGCTCGCCGTAGGCGAAGGCGCCGCCTCCCGCGAGGCCGGAGAGCTTGCTGTTAAACGCCGCCAAATAGTGAAGGCTATCTTCGGAGCCGGGCTGGAGTTCCGAGTTATATACGGAATCCTTCAATGCTCGGAGCTTCCTGCCAAGCTGCAACGCTTTGCCCATGAGCGGCTGGAACTTCTTTTTCAAATCGTTGTCGTCGCTCGCGCGCACCATACCCTGGAAAGCAGCGAGCGACTTCTGCATTCCGTCAACACGGTTAAGCATGGTGTTCAGCGCGCTCACCGTATTGCGTCCCTCGAGCGAGAAGCGAAGCGCGGCGCGGAAATTCTCCGGATCAATCTTGAGGTTGGGATCCGGACCCACGCTGACATCGGCTTCCCCCTTGTGCTCACCCACGGTGATGACAATGTGATACTTCCCTGCCAGCACTAACGGTCCCCGGCCCCGGCCAAACAACTCCGCAAATTCGCTGGGCTCCTGTTGCCGCTCGAAGGTCAGCCGCTCCGGCCCGTCGTAACGCATAGACCAGACAAAACGGTTGATCCCAGCCTTGGAAGGACCATGCTCGGTCGCCACCGGATTCCCATGTTCGTCGGTAATCACGATCTTGACCGGGCCTTCGCGCTGGCCCTCTGGACCCTCGGCGCCTCCTTGCCCCCCTTGACCTCCTTGTCCCCCCTGGCCTCCTTGCATTGCGACGCCAGCGCCGCCCGCCCCGCCTGCCGCGGCGCCACCAGGCCCTCCCGGACCGCCGCCGCGCCTCTGTTCAATCTCCTTCTTCAGGAAATAATCGATCACCACTCCCTCGGGGCCATTAGGGACGGAGTAATCCGACGCCATACCGAATCCTGCGCCACGCCAGTGATGAAACAGCGTGCCCGGAGCGGTGCTAACCAGTTGAAAGTCGCTCTCCTGGATCTTCGCACTCATCTGCTCGAGCGGGCGAATGTTGTCGAGCACGAAGATGCCACGGCCGTGCGTGGCCACCACAAGATCGTCGGTCGCCTTCACGAACTTCAGGTCATAGATGGGCGCCGTGGGGAAGTTAGCCTTGAGCGGCTGCCAGCGCTCTCCCGCGTCCTGCGAGTAGAAAAGGCCGGTGTCGGTTCCCAACACGAGGAACCCGCGCTGGTTGGGGTCTTCGCGGACCACGTGCGCGGGAGAGTCGGCAGGCAGGCCGCTGGCAATGGGCGTCCACGCCTTGCCGTAATCGGCTGTCTTGTAAACGTACGGGTGAGAATTGTCCAACTCGTGGGCATCGTAGGTGACGTAAGCCGTCCCGGCGTCAAACGGCGAGACCCCCACCTGATAGACGCGAGCCCACTCCGGCGCGCCGGGAGCGGAAACATTGGCCCAGTTCTTGCCGCCGTCGCGAGTCACCTGGACCAAGCCGTCGTCGGTACCCACCCAGATCACATTAGCATCGGTGGGCGCGAGCGTGATAGTAAGGATGGTGTCGAAGCTTTCAGCGCCGCTGATATCGTGTTGGACGGGGCCGCCCGCCACCTCCTGCTTCGATTTGTCGTTGCGCGTAAGGTCACCACTGATGGCCGTCCAGTGCCTGCCACCATCCGTGGACTTGAAGACGACGTTGCCGCCAAGATAGACCTCGTTGGCATCGGTCTCGGATACGGCGATGGGGGAAGTCCAGTTGAAGCGATACTTCAGGTCGGCCGGCTTCATTTCCTCGACGCCTTCCAGGTACGGCCGGATGGAACGGGAGAGATGAGTTTTCTTCTCCAGACGGGTGATGCTGCCGTTCTGCGAATCGACGTAGATGATGTTGGGATCGCTGGGGGCGAACACCGCGTATTCGCCGTCGCCGCCCGTCACCGTGTACCAATCGGCGCCGCCCACGGCACGTCCACCCAGGTTGCTGGAAACACCGCACCAAGCGCTGTTATCCTGCAAGCCGCCGCACACGGAGTACGGAACCTCGCTACTCGTCGATACCATATAGAACTGCTCGATGGGGAGGTTATTAAGGAACCGCCAGCTCTTGCCGCCGTCTGTCGTCACATAGACGCCACCGTCGGTGCCTTGGATCATCCGCTGCGGGTCCTTGGTATCGATCCAAAGCGCGTGATGGTCGGAGTGAACCCCGCGGTCGGCGGTGTGCGAAGTCCTGCCCCCATCATCCGATTCAACCAAGTTGAGAGACATAAAATAAATCTTGTTCTCGTTTTCCGGCGAGACCATCAACCGGGAGAAATAGAACGGGCGAATATCGTAGGCGTGATTGTCGCTGACCTCCGTCCACGTATCACCCAGATCGGTGGATTGCCAGAGCATGCCACGCTTTGCCGCCACCAGCGCGTAAACGTGGTTCGGATTGGTGGGCGCCACGGCCACCGCAATGCGGCCCAGCGGGCCTTCCGGCAGGCCCTTGCTCAACTTCTTCCAGGTGTCGCCGCCGTCCGTAGAGCGATAGATGCCGCTCGCGGGACCGCCATCCACCAGCGTCCAGGGATAGCGCCGAAACTCCCACATCGCCGCGAACAACACCTTGGCATTGCCCGGCTGAATCGCGAGATCCGCCGCGCCGGTGGAGTCATTGACGAACAACACCTTTTTCCAAGTTTTTCCGCCGTCGGTGGTCCGGAACACGCCGCGGTCGGGATTGGGAGCCCACGCGTGTCCCGTGGCCGCCACATAGACCACATCGGAGTTGGTGGGGTCAACGATGATCTGAGAGATCTGTCCCACATTGCCCAAGCCCACGAATCTCCAGGAGTGCCCGGCGTCACCCGAGACATAGACGCCGCGGCCGTCGATTATGTCGTTGCGGACTTTCGATTCGCCCGTCCCCACCCAGACGATGCTGGGGTCAGAGGGAGCCAAGGCGAGGGCGCCGATAGAGGCCGTGCCCTCGCGTTCGAAGATCGCCTTCCAGGTGATTCCTCCGTTTTCGGTTTTGAAGACGCCGCCGGCCACGGCGCCCACATAATAAACGTTGGGGTTGCCGGGAATGCCCGCCACCGCGGCCACGCGACCGCCACCCACCGCCGGACCCAGGTTACGAAACTCCAGGTTCTTGAAGACGTCCTTCTCGTTCGCGTCAGACTCCTGAGCGGGTGACTGTCCCGCCACTATCCGGCTGGAGATGCCGAAAACCGCTGCCAGTGCCAGCACCATACTGAATCGGGCCAATTTTTGTCGCATGAGTCTCCTCCGAAGGAAAATCAGTCCTCTTTCACTACCGCGGACGGGCGTTTGGGCAACGAGCCATAGTAGCACGCGGGCATTAAGTCTGCGAGCAGATTGTTCATTGCGGGGTCCTGCCGCTCTGGGAGCGCGGGCGTCTCGCCCGCTCTTGCGCTCCAATCCCAAATTGGACAACAAGGTTCCGCAGAACAGAAAAGGGCGGGCGAGACGCCCGCGCTCCCAGTTAGCTTCGCCGGAATGAATGAATCCCCCGCCCAGCCTATGACGGTATCGGCAAATCGCGAACCACGCGGAATGTGTCGCGGGCGATGAGCAACTCCTCGTTGGTCGGAATGACGAAGATACGAGTGCGGCTGGAATCGGCGGAGATTTCGCTCGCCTTTCCGACCGCCTCGTTGTTCCGAGCCAGATCAATCTCATAACCCAGTTCAGCGAGCCCTTGGCAGGCTTTCTCGCGGACCAAGGGGGCGTTCTCGCCGATGCCTCCCGTAAACACCAAGCCATCGACATGGCCTAGAGCGGCGGTATAGGCGCCAATGTACTTCCGCAGGCGATAGCAGAAGGCCTCGATGGCCATTTCTGCTTGCTTATCCTCTTTTGCCGCCGCGATCAGTTCTCGCATGTCGTTGGAGTCCGCCGAAATCCCGTAAAGGCCGCTGAACCTATTCAAGAGTGTGGACATGTCGTGAAGGCTCAACTCATCCTTGGACATCAGATAGAGGATGATTGCGGGGTCGATATCTCCACAACGGGTACCCATTATCAATCCCTCCAGAGGAGTGAATCCCATGGAGGTATCAATGGATTTCCCTTTCTCAATAGCCGTGACCGAGCAACCATTTCCCAGGTGAGCGGTAATCAAGTTGACGTCACCCTTGCCCTTGCCCAACATCTCCCTGCAACGGAACGCTACGTAACGGTGCGACGGGCTGTGGAACCCATAACGCCGAATCCGGTAACGCCGGTAATAGGAATAGGGCAGACCGTAGAGATAAGCCTTAGGAGGCATGGTTTGGTGGAACGCCGTGTCAAACACAGCAACTTGTGGGACCTGGGGCAGAACCTTTCGAGCCACAAGATATCCCCGTAAGTTGTGGGGATTGTGGAGGGGGGCCAGTTCGCTGCACTGTTGGATCACCTTCTCCACTTCCTCGTCGATCATTACCGAAGTCGAAAAGCGCTCACCGCCGTGAACCACGCGGTGTCCCACCGCCTCGATTTGTGAAATATCCCCAAGGGCCTTGGCCTCTTTCAGAGCTTGAATTGCCCGTGTAAGAGCCGTCTGGTGGTCAAGCATCTCCTCCGTGAGGCTTTGAGCCGGGTTGGGCGGCACGGTCAAATGCAACACCGCCTCGTCCGTCCCGATCTTCTCGACGCTTCCCTTAGCAATACAACGGTCGGCGTTCGACTCGATCATCCCCACATCCGTCTCGATCAATTGAAACTTTATTGATGAGCTACCACAGTTGAGCACAAGAATCTTCATCACTCACCCCCTCGCAGTGAAGCATCTCGCCCTGCTGTTTGTCCGCGGAAAAGTCCAGAGCGAGATTCTTCGTCCGCCAATAAGAATGGCGGACTCAGAATGACAGCGTGGCAGACGAGCGCACGGATGTCACGCCCCTCCGCCTCCTCAGAATGACACCAGAATGCCTTTTCCAGCAACCCGATAAAACCGGATTCTTCGCTACGCTGCGCTCCGCTCAGAATGACATGCCATCCCGCGCCCCGTGCGTCGGACGGTCGCTCTGTCCGGCCGCGTCACCCCCGCGAAAGCGGGGGTCCACTTTCCCCGGCGTGGATTCCCGCTCTGGCGGGAATGACGTGCGGGTGCGCAGCCCAGAATCTTGCGCAGGGCGCGGAAAAATGGTTACACTCGCTCATGGTTTCGCTGGAGGAGAACTCGGTCCTCGTAAGTGTCCAGAACCTGCACAAGCATTATGGTGATTTAGCGGCCCTGCGAGGCATCAGCTTCGACATCCTTCAAGGCGAAGTATTTGGCCTTTTGGGGCCCAACGGGGCGGGAAAAACCACCACCATCGAGATCATCGAAGGTCTGCGCCAACCCGACGGCGGTTCGGTCAGCGTGTGCGACCTCGATCCTGCGCAAGAGAGTATGGCGCTCAAGGAGCGCATTGGAGCGCAACTTCAGTCCACTGTACTGCCGGATAAAATGCGTGTGGAAGAGGCCCTGCGCTTGTTTGCGAGCCTTTATAAGCGCTCCGGCTCCGTACACATGCTCCTGGAACGGTTCGGCCTGGTGGAGAAGCGTCAGGCGTTCTTCGAGAATCTTTCCGGAGGTCAAAAGCAGCGCTTGGCGCTCGCGCTGGCACTGGTGAATGATCCCGAGCTGGTTCTGCTGGATGAACCCACGGTGGGCCTCGACCCGCAATTGCGCCGCGATATTTACGCCCTCATCGAGCATTTTCGTGGAGAGGGGCGGACCATATTACTGACCACTCATTACATTGAAGAAGCCGAGCGGCTCTGCGACCGCGTGGCGATAATGGACCGAGGCCAACTGGTTGCTCTCGGTACTCCTCGTGAGTTGATTGCGCGCTCCGGCCATGGCACGCGGCTCGAGGTTCGCCTGGCGAAACCCGTCGGCCTCGACCGTTTGAAGCTGATCGAAGGGGTCATTGACTGCGGCGAAGCGGATGGCGCCTATTTTCTCTACGCGCAGCCAGCAGCCCTGACGATTGCTGCCTTGGTCCACTTTTTGGAATCCGACGGCAATGCGCTCCTTGACTTGCACATCGCCCAGCCCAGTCTCGAAGATGTATTTGTGGAAATGACGGGAAGAAGGATGGAAGACTGACCATGCCCACCGTTCGGATTGCGCTGCTGACTATCCGCCTGGTGATGCGCACCAAGGTGGCGCTGTTCTTCACCTTCATCTTCCCCCTGGTTTTCTTGTTCGTTTATGCCGTTCTGATCGCCCGTGGCAACCCGGATGTGGTTGCCTACGTGTTTGGGCCCGTCATTACGCTGAACATCATGGGCAGCGGGTTGTGGGGACTTGGCATGCAATCCGTGATGCAGCGCGAACGTGGCAGCCTGCGGCGTTACCGTCTGGCTCCCATCGGCCCGCGCACTATCCTGATGAGCAACCTGCTGGCGAATTACCTGCTCCAACTTCCCACCATCAGCCTGTTGCTCGTTAGCGCGCTGGTTTTCTTCCACATGCCGATGAAGATCGGCTGGCTGACGCTGCTGGTTCTGGTGACTGTGGGCACCTTTGCTTTCGCGGGTTTCGGGCTCACGATCTCGAGCGTGGCGAACACCATGCAAGAAGCCCAGATTTACAATAACCTCGTCTGGGTTACCTTGTTGTTTCTCTCCGGGGTCACATTTCCCTTGCCCATGCTTCCGCGATGGATTCAGAGGCTCGCGATGTTTTTTCCTTCCACGTATCTCGTCAGCGCCTTTCAAGGCGTCATGGCGCAGGCGGAATCGCTCCTGGACCACTGGCCGGAGATGCTGGTCCTGGTGACATCGGGGGTTTTCGGTTTGCTCTTCGCCATGAAACTCTTCCGCTGGGAAAAAGAAGAGAGGATATCCGCCAAGGCCAAACTATGGTCCGGCGTTTTTGTGCTGCCCTTCCTGGTTATGGGCATGTGGATGAACACGCGCGCCAACCCCACGGCCAATTGGGCCCGTTCTTATAGTGTGATGGGACATGCCGCCGCTGCTCCCCTGAATCCGGAGGCGGAAAAGCCAAACCTGATTGAAAACTTCGACGGCATTCAAGCTTCCGAAGACCTTTTGAGCCGGTGGCAAATCTCTACAGATTCTGACGTGTCGGGCCATTCCATGGCGGAGACTTCCCTGCTTACACCCGGCGCCGAGGGAACCCCGCACGCAATGCGCCTGAAAGGACACTTGGCGCCCGGTCCCAAGAACGCTCAGGGTTATGTCTCGGCTCGGTATGAGGTGAGAGTGCCCGCGGGCTCGCGGGACCTGCGCGGCATCGAGTTCGAAGCGCGCGGCGAACCTCGTGTTTACCGGGTAGGATTTCAGCCCCCAAAAGCAGCCGCCTCTCCCGTCCCCGAAATCAGTTTTGTTCCGGGCGAGGCATGGCAAAGCGTGCGAGTGCCTATCGCGTGGTTGGCAAACCCTTCAGGGTACGGGCTGGCGGACGGCCCTTGGACGTTGGAAATCTCAGTGACAGGCCCAGCCGGGGAGTTCGCATTGGAGATCGATGAAATCCGATTTTACTAGCCCCGGTATGGGCTCATTTCCGACGCTTCCGTATAGCACCAAGCCAAGCGGTCGAGGGACGAGGAGAACTGTCCTTTGCCTACCGGCGAGCCATGAGAGAGAACGGCAAGGTGGGCGCGAGGGCGCGGACGGCGCATAAATAGCTTGACGTGTAAATACGATTCCGCTACATTATATATACAAAGGTTGAGGGCAGACGCATGGCTGCGACACTCACATCGATAAGGCTGGATACCCATCTGGCGGACGAAGCCGCAAGAGTTCTCGGCGTGAAATCCCGAACTGAGGCGGTGCATGTAGCGCTCAGAGAGATTGTGGCGCTGAAGCGATTCAAGGACTTGATGAGGAAACACGCGGGAAAGCTCTCGTTCGCGGGTCACGGTGAGTAACCTCGCCATCTTCGACACTTCGATCTTTATCGATCATCTGCGCACCGGATGTCATCAGCAACGAATCGAATCGCTGACGGGTCTCATCCGGATATCTTCCGTTGTTTTGGCGGAGTTGTGGCGTGGCGCGACGGAACCGGCGGAGCGGGAGTTCCTGCGAGCGCTGGAGAAGAACCATCGCATCCTCACGCCCACGGAAAATAATTGGCTGGAGTCTGGCCGGCTGCTGGGGCAAATTTACGCAGATAAAGGCTTCACGCCTGACAAGCTGCGCGATCTGCATTTCGACGTGCTCATCGCGCTCACCGCGCGGTCTCACGGCGCCCGGCTGATCACCTCCGACCGCGCCGATTTTGAAATGATCAGTGCCTACCGGAAATTTCGACTCGAAATATGGTAGCCCCAACATCGCTACCCGCGGGTGGCACAGAGATTGCCTTCCATTATACTGGTTCAGACTTGATTCCCGAGAGGAGAGAAAACATGCTGCGTAAAACTTCGTTGATTGTATGCCTGGCGCTCATCGCACTGAGTACCGGTTGCTCGAACCCGCCCCCCGCTCCGCCTCCTGACACGCGTGCTGCCGATGTGCAAGCGGTCAAGGACGTCGATGCGGCCTGGAGTAAAGACATGGCTACCAAGGACGCCGACAAGTCTGCCAGCTACTTTGCAGAAGATGGCTGCGGGCTATACCCCGGGGCCGGGATACTGTGTGGGAAGGCGGCCATCAAAGCGGCGTTCGCGCCGTATTTTGCTGATCCCAATTATTCGATGACTTGGGAGTCCACGCGGGCGGTGGCCTCCAAGGGTGGTGACATGGTCTATATACAGGGCACCTACACCATGACCATGACCAAGCCGAAGACCAGGAAGCCCATGACAGACAAGGGAAAGTATCTGACGGTCTACACCAAGCAGGCCGACGGAAGTTGGAAGGCCGTCGCCGATACATCGAATTCCGATTCGCCTATGTAGGCGTCTGGCTCCTGCATATATGGCTGGCGGCATGTCACGCCAATCCGCTGATTGGCATACAGGATAGGGTGTTTTCGCGTCTGCGCCAGCCAGCCCTTAGCAGCGGGGGCTATCCGCTGAATGTTGTGGACCAGCGTTGCGCTCCGTGAAGGACGGCGAGGATCTGAATCTCGTCCAGGCGGATGCGATAGGCAATAACGTAGGGCGTGCGGGCGACGGCGAACTCCTTCATTCCTTGGACGCGGCCTTCGCGGCCCGCGAGCGGATGACGGCTCAGCATGCCCGCCGCCGAAAAGATACGCCCCACAAGCTGCTTTGCGGCGTTCTCGCTATCCTGCTGAACCGTAGGTAGCGCGTGAGTGCATCATTCCGAGTACCAGCATAATATCTTCGCGCCCGCAGATGGGAAGTTTGGGACTTCTCGGCGTGTTGGCCACTGGTTCTCATCTTCTTGCCGCGCCGCGGAGATTTCTCCGTGTGCTCCTTGGTCAGAAGGACCTCAACACAGAGAACACGGAGGGTCTCAGTGAGCTCTGTGTTAAGGTTCGAGAGTCACGGAGGACACGAAGAGCGTCCTTTCAGTTGCGGCCAACGGCCGGGCTGTGCACTTTGGAGCACCGGAGAGCTGACCATGAACATTATTAGTATCGGTGAAGTATTATGGGATGTATTCGAGGACACAGAACACCTGGGTGGAGCTGCTTTCAATTTTGGCGCGCACGCCAAAATATTGGGGCACTCGGTATCCTTCATCAGCGCTGTAGGCGAAGACCAAAGGGGTCGACGCATCCTGGAAAGGATGGACGCTATGGGCCTGCCTACGCGTTATGTCCGCCGGGAGAAAGATCATCCCACCGGGATAGTCACCGTCAGCCTTGACACCTCAGGCCGGCCGCATTTCATCATCCACCGGCCCGCTGCGTACGACTTCCCCGATCTCTCGGATGGGGACCTCGGAGAGCTTTCCTCCTGCCGGCCTGACTGGATTTACTTCGGAACGCTGTTTCAGATGAGCCCCAAAGCAAAGGCGCTGACCTTGAAGGTGATTGGCGCCAATCCGGAAGCCCGCCGCTTCTACGATGTGAACCTCCGTGAAAACTGTTATGAGGCCGCGCTCGTGAATGAATTGATGTCCCGTGCCACGGCCGTGAAGCTCAATGACCAGGAAGTGGATATGATTCAGTCCATGTTTGGCTGGTCATATCGTTCGCTGGAGGATTTTTGCCGAGGCGCAGCGCGTAAATTTGGATGGGAGGCAGTCTGTGTCACACGGGGAGAAGAAGGGTGCGTGCTGTTGGTGGGTGACAAATGCGTCGCAGCGGAAGGGTATGAGGTTCGTGTCGCGGATACGGTAGGAGCCGGCGACGCCTTCGCTGCCGCCTTTCTCCATGGCATGCGATGCGGATGGTCTGTGCAGGAAGTGGCTGATTTCGCCAACCGAGTTGGGGCTTTGGTCGCCAGCCGGCCCGGAGGCACCCCCTCCTGGACTGTCGGGGAAGCAAGGGCGCTTAGAACCCGGTAGGTCGTATGTGGTAGATGGTATGTGGTAGGTGGTATGTGGGGAAGAACACCTCCACCGGCTTGTCTTTCCCCACCTACCACATACCACATACCTTCCACCCCACCTACCGCATACGACCTGCCGCCCCCCACATACGACCTACCACATACCACATGCCGACTACTGCTCCAGCGTTGACAGGTCGCCCGTGGGCAGGCCCAGTTCCCAGGCCTTCAGAACGCGCCGCATAATCTTCCCGCTGCGCGTCTTGGGAAGCTTTTCTCTGAACTCGATTTCACGGGGCGCCGCATGTGCCGCCAGCTTCTGGCGAACAAATTTCTGGATCTCGTCTTTCAATTCATCGCTGGGCTGGTATCCTTCGCGGAGCGAAATGAACGCCTTGATAATGTGACCGCGCATGGCGTCCGGTTTTCCGATCACCCCGGCCTCGGCTACGGCCGGGTGCTCCACGAGGCAACTCTCCACTTCGAATGGTCCCACATTCTCACCCGCCGTGATGATGAGGTCGTCCACACGGCCCTGAAACCAGAGATACCCATCTGCGTCGCGGTAGGCGCTATCGCCGGTGACGTACCACCCCGGAATGCGAAAATAGGCCCGGTAACGTTCCGGCTGTTTCCAGATAGTCGGCATCATGCCAGGCCAGCCAGGCTTGATCACCAGATTCCCCAAGGTATGGGGCGGCAACTCCTTGCCATCGTCATCCACGATGCTCGCCGTGACGCCCGGGACGGGCCTTCCCATTGAACCGGGCCGGATGGTCATGGAGGGGTAATTCGAAATCAGGATATGACCGGTTTCGGTCATCCACCAGTTATCGTGGATCCTTCGCCCGTAAGTTTTCCAACCCCACCACACGACTTCCGGATTCAAGGGTTCCCCCACGCTCAGGACGTGCCTGAGGCAGGAGAGATCGTACCGCTTCGCCACCTCCTCGCCAGTTGCCATCAACATCCGGAATGCCGTGGGAGCGCTATACCAGATGTTCACCCGGAACTTCTCAATCGTGCGATACCACTCACTTGCGTTAAAGCGGCCACCGCGAATCAGGTTGGTCGCTCCGTTCAACCAGGGCGCAAAAATTCCGTAAGAGGTGCCTGTTACCCAACCAGGGTCCGCTGTACACCAATAAACATCGTCTTCTTGAAGGTCGAGTACCCACCTGCCGGTCATCGCATGGCCGAGCATGGCACGCTGCACGTGGAGCACCCCCTTGGGCTTGCCGGTAGAGCCAGAGGTATAGTGGATGATCAGCGGATCATCCAGCGTCAGCCACTCGATTTCGGTCTTGTCCTCCGCCTCTTCCATCAACGCGTCGAAACTATAATGTCCTTGGGGCAAGCCATCGGAACCCGCGCCTACCAGGATCACGTGCTTGAGGGCCGGCAGTTCCCATTGCGGGACGCGGTCCACGAGCGTGGGAGAGGTCACCAAGGCCACGGCTTCGGCGTTGGCCATGCGATCGCGAACGGCGTCTTCCATGAAAGCTTCGAAAAGTGGGCTGGGGATGGCCCCGATCTTCAAGATTCCAAGAATGGCGATATAAAGCTCCGGCCGTCGCCCCAGAAACACAAAGACGCGGTCCCCTTTTACAACTCCGAGCTTCCTCAGGACGTTGGCAAAGCGATTGGATTGAAGCGAGAGGTCCTCGAAAGTGAACCGCGCCGTGTATTCGCGGTCAGTATAAATCAAGGCGATCTTATTCCGCCGGCCTCGGGTTAGGTGCCTGTCGATGGCCTCATGCGCCATGTTCACCTTACCGGTGTGGCTCCAATCAAACTCCTTATGAACATCCTCCCACCTGAAACTCTTGTAAGCCGTCTCGTAATCCTGCAAGTGATGCTTGCCAGGAGCATCCGTCGGATCCAATACGTTGTTCGCATTTACCTGCGTTTTGGTAACCATTATCACGACCTCTTGGTAAGACTGGCTAACTCGTTAAGCCCCGATAGGCTTCGTCCAACAGTTCTAAAGTCATGAGCGCCCAGGAGGGTAAAGTCGATTCGCCCTGCCACAAACAACCTATTAGCCGCCCCGCAACCTGAGTATATCGACGTTCCTGTAGACCGTCAACGCGCCTTTGTCGTGCCGCTGTCGCCGGGCTGCGTGACATTTTTGGAATAGCCGCTTCTGGTGATGAACTGTTCGATTTTGGGAAACGCAGTCTCAAAAGCGGACAGTCCGCGCTGCTCCATTTTTTGACATCCGCCGTCGAACATCTGTGGATTCAGTTCCTTGGCGCTTGCCTTCGAATGGCACTCGAATTGCCACAAAAATGGTGGGACGCAAAAGGCAGTGAGTAGTATGCGATAGGTAGGGACAAGCCCGAAACTACCGCATGCCACGTACTGTTTGGGAATTCTCAATTCCGTGGAACTTTGCGCAAGGCCCATGCGTACTAGCTGCTGAAAGTAGAAAGCTAACTGAAATGTCGAGCGGGCGTCTAAGAGAAAGGAAGCGGGATTGAGCGGTCGATTACAGTGAATTAGGTAACTAGAAGCGGGCTCGTTCCGTCTAAGGTGGTGAGCGGACGAGAATACGTAAGGGGTTAAATGGACTCCCTTCGCTGAAGGTTTGGCGGCCTGGGCGAAAGGAATCCCGCTGGAAAGGCCCGGAGGCCTTGTGGGCCCCGGCTTTTCATTTAACCCCACCTGATTGTAAGGGTATTCGCAACTGAAATGCAAGAGGCGACTGGGCAAAGGTGGAGGCGTGCTCCAAGGGCTCGGTTGCTCGGATTAACGAAGACCAACCAACAACGAAGGAGAATCCAATGGATATCAGAAAGCATGTCGGCACATTAATTCTATCAGTGGCTCTACTTCTCGCATGCGGCCTTCCGGGCTTAGCCAAGGACTCGCGGACTGTAGCCCTTACTCATAATGTCGTCCTGAATGGCACAACTCTTCCGGCAGGCAAATATGTCGTACAGTGGGAAGCCCAGAACCCACAGGCTACCGTGGAATTCGCGCGGGGCCACAAAGTTGTTCTCTCAACACAGGGCAAATTCGAGGACCGTGGCAAGAAGTACGAGTCCAATACGGTTGTCTACGACACCGCCTCGGATGGGACCAGCACCATCAGTGAGATTCGCTTCGCGGGATCAAGTGAGGTTCTCGTTTTTAATCAATGACACCTCACGCTGAGTGTCGGCGGTCATCTGAAGCGGATGATGGGTGCCTGCGGCGCCGATGATGGCGCTGCGTGCCTCTTACTCCTCACTCCGGCAGTTGGTCAGAAATCTACGTTTTCAGATGGCCGCCGACAGTCGTGTCGCGGACGGTTGTATGCGACGTCCTACCTTTAAACTTGATCTCATGTGAACTCCTGCTCGAAGCACTGTCCACAGACAAGAGAAAGTCAGTTCGTGACCGTCCGCGGTTTCTGCGCCGCTTCTTGCTTCAGAGACCGCCGGTAATCCGCAAGGAGCTCCTTGCGGTCCTGGCGTAGGTCCAGCCCGGTCGGCGCGGCGGGATAAGGCCGTTTGCCCATCATCCCTTTCCAGAGAATGCGGTTGTAGACCGCGGGATCGACGCGATCTGCGTCCGAGAAGTCCATTCCCTTCGTGACCCGCGCCCAGTATTGCGCGCTGTGCGTAGAGATAGGTGCTTGACAAAGCCGACGACATTATAAATGCGCCAGCCGCGCGTACCGCAATGACTGGGCACAAAAACGATCCAAGATGCTGCGCGTCCGACGCACGGCATCCCCGAGCAGAATTGTGTGCCGCCTCGGTTTGCGCCTCAGTAAGCGTTCACACAGTTGATATAATCCGGTTCGTCCGTCTTGCTGATCGTGCACGCGAAGATCGGCCAGTTCCCGGCGTTGATGGGATTCCACGGCGCCTTGGTCAGGGGATTCTCGCCGGTGCTTCCGGAATCATAGTAATAGATGTACGCCCCGCGCTGGGTCGGGTTCCCAACCAACCGCGGGTACAACTGTTGCAAAGAAGAGTTCAGTGGACCGCTCGCGCCATAGGCGGCCGAAAGCTGATAAAGGCCGGTGAACTGCTCCGGCATGCTGGCCAGGTCATAGTAGAAAGAGTTGTAGTCTGTGGCCGTAAGCGTATCTTTCGCAACCGTAAGAACCTTGAAGGCGGGGTTATTTCCAAAACACGGGCTGATGGAGGGCAATTGTTCCAGAACATTCCCCGTGGGCAAAATCCGGTACTCGTCCATGTGCGTATGACCGGCAAGCATCAGCGTCACCACACCGGGATAGTCGGCCAGCGTTTGCAGGAAGGTGGCCTGGTAGCCCAAGTCCCACATCATGGACGTGGTGGTCTCGTTAACCTCGTCCGGTGTACCGGCTTTTGCCGCATTCACCGCTGTGGCTTGGGAATTGGCCCCCGGGGGCACATGCATCAAGATCCACACTTTCTGCCTGGCAGCCTGCGCCGCCGCCAGTTGCGAATTCAGCCAATCGAGTTCCGTATTCGCGTCGGCGGCGAGGGGCGTTCCGTCCACAAAGGAATTGCTGTTCAATCCGATGAGCAGCAAGTTTGATCCGGGCGGCTGCACGGAATAATAGCCGCCACTCGTGAACGTGTCGAAAAACGTCCGTTCGTCCGCGATGTCGGCGAGAAATTGGCTGTATATCGTCCTCGCATTATTCGTCAGAAAGGTGCTATCCGGTCCGAGGCCCACTCCGTACGTATCGATGTTTCCCACCGCGTAAATCACGGGGGCGAAGCCCGCCGCTT
>Ga0326727_10004482_pt1 | contig 41876 bp, 45 predicted proteins | sample MB2enrmetagenome_FD_207643 | JGI IMG/M metagenome (GOLD analysis project Ga0326727, IMG submission 207643) | Lab enriched peat soil microbial communities from McLean, Ithaca, NY, United States - MB29MY | ecosystem: Environmental > Terrestrial > Soil > Wetlands > Peat | place: USA: New York...
AACAGCAGTCGTATAATCGTTTGGATCGAAGAGAAATCGAGTCAATCCACGAAATTGACCCACGACAAATTGAATATCCGTATTGAGAGATGGAGATCTCAATCCACCCGCAGGAACCAAAGCGAATTGTGTAAAAGCTGCGTCAAAATTGGCAGCTGCATAGAATTGGTAGGCAGCGACGTTTGGTCGCGCTTGAAGACTCAAGTCAACAAGGCCGACCCGCCGTCTAGTAATCGAAAGTGACCTCGCCATCTTGCGAGGATAAGGGATTAAAGGCTTGAGCCGGAATCCCGTTTTCCGCGTGCAAACAGTGGAACTTTCCAACCAATAACGCAATACCCACCAATCTCTCGGGCGAAATCTTGAGCAATCTTACCTTCAGGTATAAGGTGAAGTTTAGCATTTCTAGGAACGGATGAATCCCACATCGGTATATTGAATTCTGTAATTCCCGTCACAACAAAATTCAATATCGAATTAGGTCCGTCCCAAGTGGTGAGGTGTGCTTTACCTGAGTGGTCATACCATCCTAAAAGGTAAGTAGTGTCCCAAGATGGTTCCATTGGAGACACTACGTTAAGCTGATTTCTTAGTCTTCTCAGCTTCGATCTTCGGAACGTATGTAGACGCAACAGCAAGAGAATCCGTGCCGACCTTTTCCTGACGCTCTTTATCTTTCATGGCCAGATCCTGGGCCTCTCTCCAATTCTCTGTAACTTGACCTTGATAATTCGGAATGGCATCTCGATTGATATGACCGTAGCGTTCCTTCTGACGACGTTCCATTTCTTGAGCCTTCTGGTTCCGGTAGTTCTTGAAATGGTTGCCCTTAGATGGCCAAGAACCAGAAGGACCGTCTTTTAGAGCAAATTGAACAACACTAGGAGTGAAGTGGTAATCGCAAAGTGAGCCGCACACTTCACAAACAGGATGATGATCTTTGAATTTGGAGATCGAAACCTCCTCTTCTTGGATATTGAAACAATAATCGCTAGTGCAGGCATAATCGTAGGTCGGCATACCTTACTCTACTCTTCTTGTTCTTCTTGTTCTTCCTGTTGAGCCTCTTCAGATTCCTGTTCCTCAGGCTCCGGCTCCTCTTCTTCAGACTCCTCCTCAGGTTCTAGCTCTTCGACCTCAGGCTCCCGGGTTTCCGATTCAGCCTCAGGCTCTTCCTCCTCAGGCTCTTCCTCTTCAGGCTCCTCTTCCTCGAGTTCCAGATCTTCAGGCTCAAGTTCTTCGTCTACTTCATCCGGTTCCTCTTCCCAGTCAATATCAACATCAGTATCTTCCTCTTCAATGTCTTCAAGAGGGATTTGGGAAGCACCCTCGAGACGGTCCCATTCTTTATCAACCGCCTCAAGCAATTCCTCATTGTCAAATTCCCAGTTCTCTTCAGCTACTTCTTGAATGAAACTATCGAGTCGCTTAAGAACCGCGTATGCATGTTTGCAAAGCCAATATTTTCGATCAGGATCTCGAATTTCCGGAGGAGCTGCAGAGCCGGCAGGCTGGCCAAGGAGGAATCGATTCTCTTTGGCATGAAACTCAGGACCATTCCAACGCCAAAACGGGCATGTACACGATAGTGCTACATGATCCAAATCACTCATGGATGCATGAACAGTTTTAACTCCATTCCCGCAGTTAACTCCAAAAGTGAATACACGACTACGTTTATCATAGGAAATCAGTTGAACAGAGCAAGACTTGGCATTCGTCTTGATCTTTTCCGGCACCCGGGGCTCTAATGCTTCCGGTTTTAAAGCCAAACGAACCATCAAGACAGGCACACGAATTGAAGAGTGTCGTACGGGCTTCTGATCCTGTCGATACGGATAATCCCAATATTGAGTCATATCCACATCGGACATGTATGAAGTGTCCGTAGGAGACTGCAAGTTACTATCAAAATTGTACTCTTGATGATGAGTAAGATTGTCGGCTCCATCTGTCTCGAAAATAGAGCCATCTTCAGTGCTTGGAAGAGTCTGTTTATTATCGTCATAAACAAACGTCTTTGTCCCGAAAAAATCCGCTTCCTCCGTCTCACCTGTTGGGATCGGGCCTTCAGCAATTCGACATGAAGCAATTCGGGATGCCACTCTCGCAATATGACTGGCAACGACGCGTTCAATTTGAATGGGAATCAGAAAAAGTGATTTCAGATGGTCCGGAATGGCCACCGCAAAACTCAAAATGTCAGGATATACCTCTTGACATTGAAATGCGTAAAGAGCCGCCTCACTAAGAATGAAACCATGAGGAAAACTGTCAGCCATGGTCATTCACCCTTCACGGGTAAGCCTGTTCGTCGTGGCATCCGAATCCGGACCTCATCCAGAACTCGTTCCAACTCATCGACTTTTTCCGGTCTCAGAGTTTGGCGGAGTTCTTCGTAATCAATCTTATTGACAGCCATTGCCGCAGCTTCAAGAGCTCTCTCGAGCTTAAGCATGGTTTGGGGGACACCATGAATGATATCCCCCGCCACGGCATACAAATGGTCTCGCTTGGAACTTCCATTCACTAAATTTAAGGCGCGAACGATGTAGCCTTTAAGCTCATCGGCTCGGAGCCGAGCATCCGAGAGCTCTTCTTGCACATAAATCATAGGACCGGCATAACGATAGGTACTCATTATGCAGCTCCGGCGGTTCTAGTATGCATGTGCTACTAGACCCAACCATCAAAAGTCGCGAATGAACTACGAAGCGAATTGCTGAGGGAATTCGCGCTCGAGAACCTTGCGGAACTGATCACCTTCAGCAGCGAACAGAGCCTCAAGGAAGGCCTGATCCGTCCCGTGTGCCTTCACGCGGTCCAGACGCTCCGAAAGCTTGCCCTCAAATGACCAGTCGGCAGGGAACGTAGGATCAATCCGACGCGCCATACGGAGCTTGGGGCTGAGATTCTCCATGGGTGCCAGTTCCACAGGCTTGGCAGCAACCTTCGCAGGCTTTGCAACCTTCTTGGCTGCAACTACGGGCTTGGCAGCAACCTTCTTAGCGACGACTTTCTTAGCAGCCACCTTCTTCATAGCAGGCTTGCTTTGTACCTTGCCATTAGAATGACCATTCGCACGAGGACGCGAACTGGTATCCTTCATGGAGATACCTTCAACCGAAGAGCGATGATTGCTGTGTCGGACTTGTCCGATCACTTGACCATCAGACTCATCTCCAACTTGAATGTTGCGATCCACTCCACCAACATTCATATGAATGTCGATACCCTCTTGATGCACGACACTGCGACCGGGAGGCCTACGAATGGGTTGGGCCTTCCCAAAACCAGTGTCAGCACTACGAAGCTCGAGATCACGAGCTGTTCCTGGTTTCTCCAAAATATTCACCTTGCCGAGATTGGCAGGGGAGCGAACTCGTGCGACCGTGCGACCATCTTGCTGGTCAACATCGCTCTGTTTGTAATCAAGTGCGAGACTTCCAGCAGCCGGATTCTTTGGGGCGGAAAACGCCAGTCGACGATTGTCTTGCTGAGTCAAATGTTGAGTAACATTCCCTCGATTATCGCGAGCCATGCTTTGACGATCGCTAACATTCAAGACGGTCTCTTCATCAAGATGATCCGTCTCCATCTGCATAGGCTGAGTGCGTTGGATGCGGCTCAAATCAGTGTTCTTGGTTTGAGACTTCGCCACAGCACGGGGTGGAGTGAAAGCCGCCACTCTCTTCATCATGCTCGGGTCCAAGATGGCCCAGTCATTACGAATGGCGCCACGAAGAGCTGGTGTGGAGAATTCAGCACCGGCAAACTTGCAGACGCTCCCGTCGTATTCGAACTCATCATCCTTATGGATGGTGACTTCATCTTTACCGCCGACGCGGATTTTCATTTGAGCGAAGAACTTGATGAATTCCCCGCGTTTCCATTGAACGTCCATGATCCAGCTCCTTCGTGATCATTCTACGAAGAAGAGCGGGCAAACGTTATTAAAAGATTAACGAAATACTATTCAAGTGTCTGATCCCATAAGGAGTAGAGATGAAACGCAAATGGGTAAAACGGTTAATCGGATGCATGATTCTCTGCGCACTCCTGTGCATCACTATTAGACTCGCCGCCCCGTCCATTATCAGAAAGAAGATTTCTGCTTGGGGTCAAGCACGTGGATATCAAATCAGTTATCAAAATATGTCCATGGGAATCGGCAGAGGAGAACTACTGGACGTAATAGTTACGGGAGAAGGGCTATCCTGTCAGCTCCAACAAGTTAAAGTCAAATTCTCTCTCAGCCTCCAAGTTCAAAGCGTGGAAGCAAAAAACGGGAGAGTCAAATTAGAAGGAATCCGTCAGAAACAAGGTTCATCCAGTGGGAAATCCGGATTAGATATTCAAGCAGAAGGAATCAATTTCATTTGGACAGATTTTCGAGGTGAAGGGAGCGCACTAAAGGCTACCGATGCTTGGTTAAAGAAATCAGGCCCTGTCATTCAAACAGGTGCAAGTAAACTAAGTGTTATTTCTACTCAAGGAAACTTCGATGTGGAAGATGGGAGAGCGGAAATTATTAGAGAACCACTTCAAGTGAAGTTATGGTCCAGAACCATTAACATCCAACCACATTTTCCAGAACATCCAGCCGGTGCGGCTAAAGCCGCAATCATGACAGCCGGATTTACGGAAGATTTTTCCATTGAGGCCGAAACTGAAATCGCGGTTTTAGAGTATGGAGAAAAAACGCTATTCGCATCAGGACCTGGACTCAAATTTGCTGTCAAGCGTTTGGCAGGAAACTTGTCGGTAGAAGGAACTGCCGGCTCACTCGAATACGAATGGATTCGAGTCAGTAAAGCTCATTGGTGGGGGTCCATCCAATTAGTCCCGGAACAATCTGCCAAGATCCGAGTTGGCGGTGATCTAACGGTAGATAAGCCTCAACTTGCAGATATGAAGACTACTATTCCAAACATCGAAATCACCGGACAAATCGTTCGAAGAGGTACAACCATCGAATTCAATGATGGGGACGTTCATATTGGAGATATCCCACTAGTCGTTAGTGCTCATAAGTCCGAAGAAGGATATGGACTGAAAGCCGAAGTTAAAGAATCAGAATGTGGGAAAATGTTAGAATCCATTCGGAATCTCGTTCCAGCACTCGATGGAATGAAATTGGGTGGAAAAATGTCCACTCGTGTTCAAATTGAAGTAAATGGAGATAAAGATCCAGAAGTGCAGTTTACTCTAGATAACCATTGCATCGTAACAGAGGTTCCGAGTCATCTAAATGTGTCTAATCTTCGCAAGCCATTCAAAAAGACATTTTGGGATGCAGATGGAAAACCTTTTGAAGCCATGACAGGACCGAATACGGATGGATGGACACCAATCTCACAGATTTCAACATATATGACGCTCGCAGCAATCATGACAGAAGACCCCGGATATCGACATAACAAAGGATTCGATGTCGGAGCGATTCAAAATTCAATCCGAGATAATATCAAAACACGTAAATTTTTGCGAGGAGCCAGCACTATCACAATGCAACTAGCCAAAAATTTGTGGCTAGATAGAAGCAAGAACTTATCACGCAAACTTCAAGAAGCCATCATGACGGTTTACTTGGAACAAGAATTCGATAAAGAGAAAATCATGGAAACATATCTCAACATCGTTGAATATGCTCCAGGGGTCTACGGAATTGGAAAAGCAGCCCGTCTCTACTTCAAAACAACACCAAACGAGCTTACTTTAAGCCAATGCTTGTTCTTGTCTCTGATGCTCCCAAAGCCAAAGGGACAATACTTCGAAAGGGACGGCAAACTCAAAGAAAAACGAATGCAACTCATTTATGTGATCATGATCAACATGATGAAGAAAGCCCTCATCAGTGAAGATGAATATAACGAAGGAATGAGTGAGTGGGTCGTAAAAGGCGAACCAAGACCTGATAAAGTGGTCCCCGGCACAATGAAACTCGACAGAAGTGCTCTGGATGTATCAGATTGGGAATGATTTATAGGCCGCCGCAATTCTCTTAGCGGCCACCATCAGATACCCAGGCGCAAGAATGAACGGAAGATGGATGTTAACTCGGCCATCTCCATCGGAGCCACCCCAAATCACGAGTTCATAAGCAACCCATGCACAAAACCCCGGAAGTTGAGCACGGTAAGGCTTAGCATCGGGAGCAAAATTACGAGCCAGAGTAACATGGGGTTTATACTCTGGATGCTTCTTTGAATAAGGGACGCCCGCAGCATCAAATGCAACACACAATGCTGCATGCAAGGCTAGAAGCGGCGGAGACTGAACTGGAGCAATTACCGGAATACCGTATTCCGGATTCGGTGGAAAGGAATCCACCCTATCACAGCAAACCAGAAATGGTCGGTGTTTTGCTGTGACTGAGTATGCAGCCATCATTGCTTGGGCAACTGTCGAAATCGGCAAATTGTCACCCATATGAAGAATGGTGACGTGAAGACTTGCAGTATCTTCCTTCTCCCCGGGAGTTTGAACAGACTCGAGAAGTTGAGCTGCATCGAGAGGCACTTGAAGGCCGATGAACGCCACACCCGACTCTACGATTAGAAGGTCAGGTGGTCAAGTAGTCATCACTACTAAAACGCCGAGCCTGTCCATTAAGTCTTGCTCGGATTTCTCAATAAAGCAGACGTAGTGCTCATGTAACAAAGTGATGAAAACGTGCTTCCCCTCCTCCTCAGCCTTTGAGAGTATCAATTCCTCTCGAGCTTTTTGGAGGGAACTCATTTCACTGTCTCGCCAAAATATATCAGCGTTACTCAAAATATGGCCGATACCGAGTAAATCCATCTCCTTCCATACCCTAGGAGTTGTTGGACAGATTTTAGCCATGAGAAGAGAGAGCTACACCGATCTCCGTTGCAATTTGTCTTGCAGCTGCTACGGGATCAGCCGCATCTCTAATGGGACGCCCAACGACCAAAAGGTCGGCTCCATCACGGATAGCCGATGAAGGGGTTGCCACTCTCTTTTGATCTCCAGCGTTTGATCCTATAGGGCGAACTCCAGGGACTACGAGAAAAGCATCAGGTCCAAGGATTTGGCGAAGGGAAGAGACTTCTTTAGGAGAACACACAAATCCACGAATTCCTACGTCCCACGCCATGCGAGCGAGTCCAACAACCTGATCTCCAACCAGACGACTAATTCCAACAGCCTTCAAGTCTTGATCATCTAGAGATGTGAGAACAGTAACCGCTAAAAGTCGGATTCCATTTTCCGAGGCAGCGATAACTGCCTGTTTGAGCATAGCCGGACCACCAGAAGCATGCACTGTCAGATATTTAACCCCATGCTTCGAAGCCGAACGGACAGCTCTCTCAACAGTCTCCGGAATATCATGAAGTTTGAGGTCCAGAAAAACATCAAGCTTTAGATCTCGACCGATACGAATAATGCTCGGACCAAGAGCCGTAAAAAGTTCAAGCCCAATCTTCAAGACGCCTACTTCATCTGCCAGTTTCCCCGCGAGGCTCGCGGCCTCATCCAAAGTGGGAACATCGAGAGGCAGGACGATCCGACGCTTGGGCATGAACGACGTTACAGCGAAGTGAATTCAAGTAGAATGTAATACCAAATGTGACAAAGAGATTGAAGCAAAATTTCACTAAACGCCCCGCAGATTGGACCCATGAATTAAGCAATGGAGCAATCCTGCAAGCACATATTCAACATATCACCAACATGTTGAATGGGGAATCACATATTGAGGCTTATTCACTGACTATTCAAAAAGAAAAAGGAAAATCGTATACTGCCGGGGTATATGATTCAAATGGGAGAGTAAAGAAGCCGCCATGCATGTCGGCCAAAAAGATCGGTGGGACGTATTTCCCTAAAGGAATGAAAGAATTCCGAAATTGGATCATTCTCCAGCAGGTGCTGGAGTCATAGCAGGCGATTCAGTCGGCTTACGTCGCCGCGCCTTCGTTTTAACGGGGATTTCGGCACCCTCCGGAGGATGTTCCATACATTCGTTAATAAATGTTACGAGTGATTGAGCCGTGCCACCAGGGTCATCCAAAACTACTTCAACATTTTCATTAACATCTGTGACCGTAATGCTACCGGTCCCAATGGCCGCCTTGAGATTTGGGTCACAAGCCATTCCCGGTTTGCGACTAAAAAAGCAAACCTCGAGGAAAAAACTTATCTCAACACCAACAATGTCAGGGTCACCACCACCGCGAGCCCATTCCCCGCGAGCTGGTCCGTCAGGAGAGTTACTCTTCAGCCCCTGCTCATATTCAACGAGAAAGAGAAGACTCCCTTTCAAACCACCGTGTTCCGTCTCGCCGTGCTTATAAGGCTTACCCCAAGCCGCCGGAAATCTCTCAAAAGAGACATATCCATGCGTTCGCTCATGAACCTCTGGACCCTTTTCCATCAATGCATGAGTAGGAGGGAGTGCCTGATTTAGCGCGTCAGTGACACCCTCCGAGATGCTCACCGCCATACTCGCATCGCTAGCAAGTAGATGCTTGAGAGCTACTCGAACCGAACGTTGAGAGGCTAGATACCGGGAAGCAACGCGCGCAGCAATCCTGCTCATGTTCAAACAGAGAACAAAAAGTGTAATTTCAATTCATGGCAACCAGAAGACCAGTGGTAAGAGGTAGCGGGCAAGTAAACCTCAGTATGAGGAACACAGTCATCCCAACCATTCTGAAAACAGCTGATATGCTGAAATCGTATAACAAAAAGAGAGTCGAAACCTACAAGAATCTCGGAGATGGCGTACCAACAGAACTTGCAGAAGCTCTTCACATCTTAGATATGGAAAGAGCGATCCTACACGGAATCGCAATTCAAGCCCAAAAGAGGAGCATCGAGCAGGATACGACAGTTGGAGGTTCTCCCACCCGTCGCCGTCGTGCTGACGGTTCCATCACCCCTTAATTCGCGGATACAACACTCGGAAAGCATAAAGCAGATCGCGAAGCGCGATCTGCGTAAGAGAAGGATGTTTCACATCCTTACCAGGATGTGAAAGTCCTGGAGTCTCCCAGGGCTTTCCTGTCAACATCACTGACAAACTTGGTCCACCAATTGGACGCACAGAATGCCATCCGTGTGGATGGATCATTTCGTAACCCGAACCCGCTGAAAGCAGCATCGTAGCCACAATGACAGGTGAAGCAGTATCAGACGAAGAGTATCCAGTCTCCATCTCGTAAATCCCATCTCCGATTACAACAGCAGATGGCCAAGGATGAGGATGGAGAAGAGCCTTCACACACGGATGAATGCGATGAAGATTCAGGCGCATCCCGTCAGCGACATTCGTCCAAAGCCTTTCCACGCGAGGAGGCTCGTAGTTGATGTCGATGCTGGTCCAAATGCTGGGATCTTCCAGCATGTGAGGCAATTCGTTGGTGATGAGGGATCGAAGTAAACGGAGCATGATGTAGGACCTATAGGGGATCCTACACCATGCGAAAAGATCAAGGCGATCCCACTCCTACTGGCCGAAGACGAGTACGAAGATCGAGAATTTCAGCAAGAGCTCGACGAAGATCACGTCGATCAGTTGCCCATTCACGCATCCATTCATTCTCGATTTTCCGATTGGTACGCGCCTCTGCAGATTCAGGGACCCCAGCAGGAGGGTGTGAAGGACCCTTTGGCGTCGGAGTCCAAGTTCTTGTGGCGATATCTCGAATCTCAGCTTCTGTGAAATAAACGCCATCAAATTTGATGGCACTACGGTCGCTCATGCTGCAAGCTTACATCTCGCAACATGAGCGACGTTCGGGGCCGTTATAGATCGATCTTGACTTCTTTCATCTCCACCTTGCAGTCAAGCTTCTGACTATCAAGGGTGAGAGAAAGAGTGTTCTCGTCAAGGCTCTTGAACTCCTTGAACCAAACCTGACCGACGATGATTCCGAAGACCTGTTGCGCCTTCGAAGTGATCTTCTGACGGCGCTCGCGGTCGAGCTTCTTCTGCTCTCCCTTGAGCCAAGCCTCGAGCACCTTGTTCTGATCGGATGCCTTCTTGTACTCATCAGAGCCCTTGTAAGCTTCGATGGCCTTCACGGCAGGCTCGAGAAGGGCGGCGCTCGGGGTGAGCTTGCCCTTGGCCACTTGCTTGTTGTACTCCGCGAGACTCGGAAGGGAAGAGAAGCTCTTGATTCCCACCGCGAGCTGCTTCGCCATGTAGAAATCTCGAGCATCTGCCTGAACTTGCTTCGGGCCGAAGCCGGAGTAGTCCGTGAAACCCTGCTCCTTGAGCCAGTCAGCGGCCTCCTTACCGTAGAGGACCTCAAAGCCTTCCGACTTCTTAGTGCCGACCAAATCCTTGAGGGTGGAGTTGTAGACCTTCTGCTGGCCTTGCACCTTGAGAAGATCCCACTCTTGCTCAAAGAGCGTCTGAGCAGAGACTTCCTTGACCATCTGCCGATTGATGATCGGCAGAGAACGGAAGTTAATGAGAACAATCCCATCATGCGCTTGGATCACATCGTCTCCAACCAGACCTTGACGGTGGAGGGCGAAGAGCTTGGCCAGAGTATCCGCCGAGAGCGCTACAGGAAGAGTCTCGACATTTACCAAGCCATCCTTAACGATTGCATAGTTCCGGTAGATGAACGTTGGAAACTGCTCCGGAACCTTGCCCTTCAGCGTTTCAGGAAGACGTGAGGACACGTTTACATGACCCGTGCGTTTGACCTGAATGCTGATGTTCGGGAACTCCTCATTGTACACGAGGTTCGAAATGGAATAGCCATCTGGAGCAGGATCTGCAACGAACTCGAGAGGAGCGGGTTTGTTCGAAATAGAAGCGATCTTAGCCGACAGTTCGGCAACTTTTTTCGCATTCTTCGCGCTCTTCGTCATCTCTTCCGTTAGCAGTCTAACTTGCTCTTGTTCATCAGCAGTCAGAACGGTTGAAGAATCTACACGGGCCCGTGAAATGCGGCTATATTTGAAACTCGGATGATCGAGCAAGACTCGATTATTTTCATCATCCGCCAATAGACGAAGAACATCGAGCACGGTGGTAGCATCGTCGCGCGGGACCTTATTCGGATCCCATCCCTTGGCGAAGCGAGCCTTAGGACTGAAAGCAGCAGACTGGGCCGCTCCCATGAATTCCGAATATTTCTGCTTGCCGAAACACCCTGAGAACTGTTCAATGAATTGAATGTCTCCGAGCGCCTTGAGCATCGGATAGACGACATCCGGCTTCATGCGAACAGAAAAGAGGCTAACAGCCGCATAAGCAGCATCAAGAGCCTCGAGATCAGAACCGGTCTTACCAGAATCCGATCCATCCTTGGAGATGGCCACGAGGTCTCGACCCTTCGTACCTACAGGTGAAGTCGACAGATAGACGATAAAGGGCAAATCTTCAGGAACGGAGGCCTTTCCACCTGAAGCTTCGAAAGAAATGAGATCCCCACCGACGAGGGCCATAGCGAAACCCCCAACAGGGTCACCTTTGATCTGGACCTCAACACGAGGCGCTCCGGAAAGGGACTTTTGCATGGACGCCTCGAAGATAGGCGCCCATTTATCGAAGTTCTCGGAAAAAATGAGAGTTCCACCAGCCTGTTGGGCCATGGCTGTCAAAAGGGGGCGATCTGCGTAATAGCCATATTCGACATAGGTCGAGGTGGCTTTCCCAGCGGTCTTTTCAACCGCTTTAAGAATCTCCTGACGACTCCACTGATTGTCACATCCATCACTCATGAAGAAGAGAGAGAAGGTGCTTCCAGGTCGCTTCTTGCCAATCTTCTCGATGAGTTTAGAAGCCTCCTCAATAGGCTCTTTGAATCCTGTCAGACAGACCGGCTTCAACCATCTATCAATGGCAGCATTCACCTCTTTGAGGTCTGCGAGAGTTGCGACCGGCTCCGCCTCAAGAAGGGTGCCATACTGACCCTTCCCACTGAACCAAATAATGCTGATCGTGTCCTTCTCCTTCAGAAGCTTCGGAAGCTTCTTCTTGAGCTGCTCCCGAATCTGAGGGAGCTCCCCGTACATGGATCCTGAGCAGTCGATAACTGCAATGTGATTGACGGGAAGTTCGGCAGGTTTGGCGGGTGCGCCTTTAACCAGAACATGCCGGACAAGATAGAGAGAATCCGACACCTTGAAGGAGGTTGTTTGCATTCCTGATCTCCGAATTTTGAGCCTAGTGTTCAATTGCAGAATACACCTGTAACGTGCGGGTTCCACGCATAGAATAGAAACCTTGATACAGAATTCAAATTACCGCATAAAAATCCCTACGTCCGCATATTCAGAATTTTTACGGGGTATTGTCTGTGCGGAGATTAATCCAAAATGGCCAGATACCTAGTCACGGGTGGACTCGGGGTTATTGGATCCCGATTCGTGGAGATTATTGCTAAACTCGGGAACCAGGTCACAGTCATTGACTCAGCAGAAGAACCCCGAAACGAATGGGTGAAGGGTTATCTAATGACCCAACCCGAGGTAAGACCAGCGCTTACCATTTCAGAAGTCAGGGTGGAAAATATTGATTTCCAACCCATTTTGGAATCACATGATTTCATATTCCATGCTGCCGCTCATACAGGAATCCCGCATAGCGAGCAAGATCCTACGGATGACTGGGAATCAAACGTAAACGCCAGTCGAGAAATTCTGGAGGCAATGCGACGAACCAAGTCTAAGACCCCCGTCGTCATGCTTTCCAGTGTCAAACCATATAGACTTAGCGATCTCCCAACGATCCCACAAGAGAGCCGAACTGTTTGGGCAGACCCAAACACGATCGGAATAAACGAAGATAGACCATTGGAACCAGACGAGCCATATGCAGCTTCGAAAATGGCTCAAACGGCTCTCGTAATGGCATATGCACGGTCTTACAATTTACCAGTAACGGTTCTCCGTTGTTCCAATCTGTACGGAGACGCCCCATGTCACGGTCCGAGGCATGGATGGCTTACATGGTTTTGCATTTGTGCAGCTCTTGGTTGGCCCATCGAAATCCAAGGGGATGGACGACAAACTCGAGACATGCTCTTTTCTGATGATGTGGTAAAAGCGGGGATGCTCGCCTTCCATCATATCGACATTGTAAAAGGAAATGTCTACAATATTGGGGGAGGATCCTTTAACACCATTAGTGTGCGAGAGGCGGTATTAGCACTAAGAGAAATGTGTGATGAATTGCATGTCACAACTGGGCCTGGTCGTAAGAATGAAGACATGCTCTTTGTAACAGATCACACACGATTCACGAAAGCTACGAATTGGGAACCTGAAATTAGTGTGCAACAAGGCATGCGAAGAATCATGGAATGGGCCCGTCGAAACGAGCGGGAACTTCAACTCGTCTATCAGGATTACATCAACTTTTAGGAGTCTGAGATGACGTATTTCTCTGTAATTGTACCCACTCTCCGAGTCGGTGGGCTTGATATTCTCATGGCAGGACTCGAACAGCAAACATTTCGAAATTTCGAACTCGTATTAGTAGATTCGCTCTACAAATATCGTAAAGGCATCGTAGCTGAAAAGGCCAAGAAGTATAACTTCCCCATTAAACATGTAGAACCCATCAACAATCCATTCCCTCTGAACAGCTATCAGAGATGTGTAAATACGGGATTAGTACATGCAAAAGGTCAACTCGCCTATTTCACATGTGACTATGCATGGCTACCACCCGAATGTTTATCAATGCATGCTCATTTCCACATGTCGACCGGTGTTCTCCATTCCATGTTCGGGATTATTCATTTACACGGGTTGCCGACTTTAAAACCAGGATTCAAGGCAAATTATGGGTTAAATGAACTCGGTCATGGAAAAATCTCTCATAGCGAAGTCATGAGCAAATGGGATAATCAAGAAATTCGCCACAAAGCCACCACAGAATGGTGCAAAGCTTATTGCAAAGACCTCCAATCAGGGGAGTTGGATCCATACATGTGGAGTATTTTTGAAAAGGAATACGAGTCGGAAGATGATCCACGTGAGCTCGAAGTTCTCCATGTGGAAATGAAGTCCACTAAGCCTGAAGGATTCATCGAGGGCCAGTATTGCCATCTCAAAAATGACACAATCCCGATCGAGCCTCTTCTAAATTTGAATGGATTCGATGAAGAATTTGATGGGTCTCATGGATGGCAGGACTCGGAAGTAGCCACCAGACTTACAGCAAGAGTCGGAATGAAATGGTATCTAAAACCGAATTGTATCGTCCACATCACGGACGTACATGGAGTGATGACAATTCGGAAAATGTTGAGGCCAGAACAGTCCAATGAATCAATTTATCTAACTAAATACGCCAAAGGCTATCCAGATCCAATCAATAACTGGAATCTGAGAGAAGCAAGGGCATCCTTTTTAGTGTAACGTTTGTAGCTTAGCTGGAAGTCCAAAATCCAGTGACGTAGTTCCCCACAGGCGCGCATCCTCGTGCGTCACCGGAGACAGTCATGGTCATGAACAAAGAAAACCTCGGCCCGGCCGAGCGAATCATCAACGCCATCATCGCCTATTCGGATCACATGGTCCACAACAGGCCCGGCATGGTCACGCGCGACGACACGGCTGTCGTCGGTGTGAAATGGACTTATGTCACCCACAAGCTCGAAGAGGGGCAGAAGGTGGCTTATGCTCTCGATAAGATCGGAAAGAAGACTGTCCGACGCAAGTTGGGTGTCATCCAAGACAACAACCAGGTCAAGGATGAGGCCGGACATGTGATCGGTGAGTATCGCTCTGCGGGAATCTTCCCGGAGGTCGCTACCTGGCTCTACAAGCAAGTAGCTGAAGTCTGGAAGATCGACAACGAGTTCGCTGCTCGATGGGCATCGTATGCTTTCGAGCAGGAGCACCGTGATCTCAAGGTCGTACTCGCGGCATTCATGCTGGTCCAGGCCCGTAAGGGCGACCCTGTGTTGGATGACAAGCTCACGCCTGTGACCAACAAAGAGGGAGTGGTCATGGGGATGAAGAAGGCGGTCCTCTTCCAAGACGAGGACTTCCGTGACATCGGGGAAGCCATGTGCCTCCTCCAGCGCAAGGATCAGAAGGACTTCAACCCGAAGCTCCTTCTGAGGATTCGCGATCTTCTGTGCTCGCCGCAGATCGTCGCAGTCAACCATGAACTTGGATTCGGCAAGTCCGCACGTACGCCATTCCTAGGTCGATGGCCGAAGGCTGTTCAGAAGTGGCTCCTCTACCGTGAGGAGAACCCTCGTGTACTCGAGGGTCTAGTGAAGGCTGGATTCCGTTCCACGGTCATGGAGCTTGCGCAGCGCATCGGCTATAAGCCGGAGAACCCGCGCTTTTTCGAAACCCTGCGATGGAAGCAGGTCCAGTCGAAGCACGGACACCGGGCACTCGCTATTGGTCAGGACGTCGCACAGGCGGAGTCTTGGGCGAATCTGTCTGAAATGGAAATCTGCGAGCGGATCATCAAGGAGAAGATCAGCTTCAAGAAGATCTCCACCATGGTGCCGAGAGCAGTCGGGATCACGCGCGCCGTGATGTCGGCCGCAATCGAATCCGGTGCGCTTTCGGACAAGGAACTGATCATGCGAACCCCGACGCTCGAAGAGCTTGGATTGCTCCAGGTTCAGGACATTCGCGAGCGATGGGAGAAGGCTCTCAAGAACGCAGAGGACATGCGTGCTCTGAACATTGCCACAAGGGTGAAGTCTCAAGGCACCAAGGACAAGCTTGCTGAGGCGGCAGACACTGCCGTCAAGAAAGCTGTCGAAGAGAGCACGAGAGGTCTGCGCGTCTACGTTATGGTGGACGTGTCGGGCTCCATGGAAGGCGCGATCGAGTCGGCGAAGGAATATATCGCGAAGTTCCTGCAGGGTATCCCGCTAGACCGGATGCATGTCTCCACGTTCAACACAATCGGACGTGAGGTCCGTATCCAGCATGCTTCGGCACCCGGAGTGCAGAATGCCTTCAAGGGAGTCAAGGCAGACGGTGGAACGAGCTATGGTGAAGGTGTCCGTGCCCTCCAGGGTCACAAGCCGAAGGCAGACGAAGATGTTCTGTTCATCTTCGTCGGAGACGAGCAGGCTCAACCGTTCGACGCATTCGTGCGTCAGTCGGGTCTGAACCCGATGGCATTCGGCCTCGTGTCGGTGACTTCGAAGCAGTATGGGCGCGGGACCTGTGTGCGTGACACGGCGACCGCACTCGGAATCCCCTGCTTCGAGATCGACGAGAAGATCTTCGCTGATCCGTATGCAGTCACGCGTACGATTCGGGCGTTGGTCGCGGCGACGCCGGTCAACAAGACAGTGATGCGTGTAGCACCTGCGGTACGTATCTCGTTGGCAGAAACGATCCTCAAGGTCGATCTACTCCAGAAGCCCGCCTGGGCTGCCTAATCCGATAAAGTAGGGCCGGAGATATCTCCGGCCCTACTTTGTTCATGTGGACAATAACCGAATTGTCCGCGAGAAAAATTACAATTCATGCAAAGAACTCGATATCCAGCTGGATATTGATGTTGTTTCAACCAACGATATAGACCAGCACTTCTAGTATTAGGTGGACGTTTTCCAAGTCCATTCAACTTGGCGCTGACTGGTTGAATATGGTCGATAGTAAGGAATTCTAGAAAGCGTTCCGGGCAACAAACACACTGAGGTCCGCCATAAGCGTTGAATGCGTCAAGTTTTAACTGACGATTCGCAATGCGATAAGTCTCAGCACGTCGGGCTGCACGTTTCGGATCTGCAGCCAATCGATCATATCGTAGAATACTAGCTTCTTGGCAGTCAGAACATGTCTTAAAACCAAGATCGGACCGAAAGCGATCTTCGGAAAACTAATCCAAGTGGAGTAAACCAATGGGGTGGCAGGACCTATTGCAGAAGCCGGATGAGACAGCCATTTTGCCATGGCTGGGAGGCCGGGAACTGCGATCGGGACCTCGTGCTTGGAGCATTCAAGGACGTTTCCCGAAGGAGCACGGGTGGTATGCATTCAAGCTCCAGGGCAGAAAAGCCATCCTCGATCCTGCAAAAAGTGCCGAGATCACAGAGGGTGGAGCTCCAGTAGAACTTGGCCATCAGGTCACAGGCTATCTAGTCGGAGATCGCCTAGTTGAAGATCAAGCTCGAGTTGATCCGAACCCGGCTCATATTTCTGAAGTGGCGGAACCAGTCTTTCTAATTGAGCCTGGTCTCGACAGATTCGTGCACGTGTCTGCAGGGCGCGCTTGCGAAGATGGGCCTCTCATCTACAAGGGCATCACCATGCCCTTGGGTCAAGAAGAGGAAGTGCTTCAAGCGTTTCTCGATGAAAAGACTTCTGTCAGCCATCTCAAAGGCGTCTCTCCTGCACTCGATGCCGCTTTCCGTATGGAAGTATGGCAAAAAATCGAGGCCGCAAAGCGTCGAGCAGAACTCGAACGCATCCGCAAGGAAGAGGAAGCGAAGAGGGCCATTGAAGAGAGACGTAAGAAGCTCGTCGAACAACTTGGTGATGGGGCCGGACGAAGGGCTATGGCTGCTATCGATTTCAATGAAGCTGCACGAGCAGCATTCGCAATCGGAGGCGTTGAATTCCTAGATAGTCGCGCTAGCGTCCGCAAAGGAGAAATGGTCGTCAAATTCCGGCTCGACGGAAGGCGCTTCGAGTGCACTTGCGAGAAACACTCCTTGCGAGTGATTGACGCTGGAATCTGCCTCGTTGACCACCGAACGAACGAAAAAGGTGATAACTATTTCACGCTCGAGAGTTTGCCGGCGGTCATCAGACAGGCTCAACGTGAAGGAAAATTGGTAGTCTTTCGAAGAGTAGATCAAGACTACGGTGAACGCCGTTTCGATGACGATAATGGTGACAACGACGACTACGATGATTGAGGAGAAAGTCCGATGAGTATGGAAGCAGGCGTTGTAGTCGATCACCATGGAAATGCTCTGCACTGGCATCTGCCTGAAGGCAGATCGGGCGGTTCCCTACCCGATAGTAGAGAACTATGGGACGTCATTTGGGATAATCGGACCCGCATTTCGGGAATCGCTCATAGCCATCCAGGACGTGGCATTCCGGGTCCCTCTCACACTGACGTCACCACTTTCGCAGCCGTTGAAGCAGCCTTAGGTTGTCGGCTCAACTGGTGGATTACCAGCGAAGATCATGTAGTAGTTTGTCGCTGGGAAGGACCTGACAAACTCAGTTACAAACCCACTCGAATCGCTCCGGAACCGGGCTGGGTACTCCCTTTGAGGGAAGCTTCTCATCAAATCACGCTAGCCAATTTGACCAGAGTGTGTAAAAATGTCATGGTCCAAAATCCGGATGAGGTATCCGACCTGAAAGTTGGGAGGACCGCACTCGAATATTTGACTCGCGCGGTCATTCAAAACATTCCTCATGCCGAACCACACGATGTAAAGAAACTGATCCAAGAACTGCTGCCCGAAAAATAGCAAAAATTCTGCTACGGGAAGCGTAAAACTTCACAGGAGAACGAACATGGACGAACTAGTCAACGCGCTCAAGCCGCATGAGGCAAGGGTCAACGTCACGTGGCAGGGTCAGAACGGCGATCTTCCGGATCCCGTTGCCTACGACTCGACGGAGAAGGACATCCGTACGTGGATCACGGAAGCCGTCCGCACGGGTGGAGTCCCGGGAATTCGCGCCGACGAAGCGGCGGATTTCAAGGATTTCATGGTCGAACGCTTCAACGCGACCGAAGCCCGTCCATTCAACCTGATCCAGATCCGTCCGAAGACCCCCTTCGGCTGCGATCATGGCAAGGCCTGGGGTCTCTGCAAGCGCACTTCGTGCGAGCAAGAGTGGAAGAGCTTCGTGGCTCAGCAAACCCACAACCGCTGAAATCCGAACCCACCACGAGTAGACGATCGCATGAAGAACGTCACCGTGGTGGGGATTGGAGCCCTCGGGTCTCATCTCGTTCAACTCACACGAAACTTCGGCGTCCAGATCAAAGTCATCGACTTCGATCGGGTCGAACAGCGGAATACTGCCTCGCAGTTCCATTCGAAGCCTTCCGTGGGGAAATCGAAGGTCCTCGGACTCCAACAGACCATGAATCTGCTCTGGGGGTCAAAAATCGGCACGATCCCTCACGAGCTAACGTCTCAAAATGACGATCAGATCCTCTCCGGGTCCGATCTCATCGTAGACTGCCTCGACAACGGCAAAGCCCGTCGAATCGTACAGGGGTTTTCCCGACGCTCCCATACCCCGTGTCTCCATGGGGCTCTGGCAGCAGACGGTTCATTTGGACGTGTAGTATGGGATAAAGACTTCGTAATCGACGATGAGCCTTCTGCGGGGGCTGCTACGTGCGAAGACGGGGCCCATCTACCGTTCATCGTCATCGTCTCCGCCTTCATGGCCAAGGCAGTGCAGCAATTTCTCGCCAATGGCAAATTGGTGGGATTTCAAGTCCGCCCGAATGGAGTAATCCAAACTTAGACTTGCGCAAGAACCATTGCCGATGTAAAATTAGGACGAGGTTGGACGTTCAACCCGCGATGCTCACATGCAAGATGCTCCTAGGTGGGGCGTCGGTCTTGAAACCGAAGGGGCGAATTCGAAACTCGCTCTTGCAACCAAAATCAGCATCGCACCTCGAGCGCCCAATTCTTCTGCCGGATTACAGAGGGTCGGTCCCTCACCCCGCTCATAACGAGGAAATAACCAGGATTGCACCTCGCCCCTGAAAGGGGGCACCCTCGCTATCCTCACAAGCTTCCTGTTCGACTCAGGGATCCGGTACTAAGTCCAATTTAGGCATAAGGCGACCAATCCAGTCGCCGAAAGCATTCGCTTTTCGAGCTGCCTCCATTCCAGGCGCCAAGAATAGCCATGCTTCATATGGCATGTTTCCACGTGCATAGTTGCATCTAATGCAACTAGGAACCACGTTATTTTGCTTGTGTGCTAGATCGTTATCAATTCGGTCTAGAGTCATGCGAAGAGTAGTTTCACCGCAGTAAGTGCAGCCATCTTTAATCGCATCTTGGACAAATTCCAAGGTCAAATCATTTCCAAATCGATCCATCTTCTGATCAGAATACATAGAATCGAGACATATATACTTGGCCGGGTTATCTAATCGATCTTGCCTAACCCACGCTCGTTGTTTTACAGCTCTTTCCAGTTTCTTGGCTGGGCTGCGCATCGTGGACATACATCGTTTACAGCAATTCCTAGGATGGCCGCTTCTGGCTTTCCCGAAAGAAGAATCTTCAAGATTCCGTCCACATGGACCCGTACAAGTCTTCATATGAAGACGGATTATGGAAAATCTAAAAATCCGGCTCAGGATTCCATAATTTCCCGAACGGAAGGAGAATGGTGCTCGGTGACTTCTTTCAAAGTCGCTTTAGCTGCACCAGCTGCCCAGGCGCGAATTTTCGGGCGACCCGTTCGACATCTTGAACGTTTGGAAATGTCGGTAATACGCCCCTGCACGTAGACATAAATACTGACAGAATATCCATTCATAGGGCGTGGACCGAAATCGCCATGAATGTTGGCGACTTCTTCTTCCCCTAAATACAAATTCGCATCGAACCGAAAGTATCCAGGAATCTTGCCGAGGTATCTGATTTCAAAATCAGATACCCGGAAACCCTGACGCTCGAAACATCGAGCAATGGTTTTAACTACGCTCTCAGCGTAGACAGTAGGTGCCGCCATTGATTTAGTTAGTTATGAGAATGTGTTTGAGCGTCGCCGTCGCGGCTTCACGTCCGCCGTCCACACCTCATTGTTGGACGGTACAAACGGAACCGTCGAATTTACAGTCTCAACCGAATAAGTGAGGAGCGGGAAAGTCCGACACTTGAGAAATAGCTGGCTTACGGCTAACGACTCAGGGCTCGAGGCTTAGTGCTTAGCACTGACTTGTCTAACCGCTAACCTTTCGGATATCGGTATTAGTCGTTGATTGCCTTGTAAGGGCTGCCAGGCTTTTGGGCCTGAGGTTGCTATTGCTCTTATATCTCGCCTTCCCGCTCCTCAGTCTGCACGTCAGAGCTTAATGAGCTTCGTGACGTGATTTACCGATTCAACCGCCGTATTGAGGCGGTTGAAATAATCTTGGAGCTTCTCGAGCTCCTCGGCCTTGCGCACCTCAGGAAGATGGCAAGTCCATGTGGTTTTAACCTGGATTCGCTCACTCTTCTCGTTATAAGCCCATTCAGACTCTTCCATCTTCGCATGGGCTCGAACCGGAAGCACCTTGGTCCATGCAAGTTGGCTTCGAAGCTCTTGAAGAGTATGGACGGCCATGGCCAAGACCATCTTCTTGCCTTCAAACTCGAAATGAGTCTGAGCATTGGTGATGGCCGCTCGAGCCTGAAGCTCGATCAACTCCTTGCGAGTGAGTTCGGCCTTCTCCATGGTCGGGCCAAATTCAAATGCCGGAGGAGAGCTCTCCTTATGAGAGATGCCAGACATGGCACGTTCGAGATGATCCTTCAGTTTGCCCTTCAAGTCATTGATGCGACGAAGAGCCTGGGATTGCGTAAGTTCCATAGAGTCACCCTACATTCGCAAGGTCAAGCTTCCATCACTTCTCATCCATGTTTCTCTTGAAATCGAATCCGGGTTTCTTCAGTAAGTCTATGGAGCTTGGGAGATACAGAAACATGAAGTTTTTCCCACGAAGAAGCAGGCTCATGGATAGATCTCAGATCAGACGTAAGCGATGCCAATGATGAAGAAGCACGCTTCCTAATCGTTTCCAAAGGTTCAGTCGGCATTACTCTGGTACCAGATTGCATGACGGGAGTCAACAAGGGTTTTCCTGCGGGATTAATGGGCTCATCCGCAAGGGCGATTACATCATTCTTGATGAAACCATCCGAATCATAAAAGCGACATACTTGATGAGCTCCAGGAAGAGTAGATTTCCCTTCAGAAAACTTAGCGACAGACGTTACTACACTATCTCGTTCAAGTTCAACAAGCTTATAGACCCCACCGAGCGCCGGAGCGTCAACACTGGTAACGAGATCCGTACCGATCCCGAAAACGTCGATAGGAGCATCCGAAGCAAGAAGCTCAGAGATCCGATATTCATTTAGATCTCCGGATGCAACAATCCGAGCCTTCGGGCACCCATGAGAATCAAGAATCGTACGAACTGCACGACTCAAAGCCAGTAAGTCTCCAGAGTCCAAACGGACTCCTTTAAGTTTATCACGAGCAATTTCAGCCGCTCGAGAAGCACCACGAAGGGTGTCATAAGTATCAATGAGAAGAGTGCAGGCATTTGGAAACGTCTTGAGATAATTCGCAAAAGCCTCCTCCTCACTCGGATGAGCCATCGTCCACATGTGAGCCGCCGTACCTGCCAAAGGCACACCAAAGCGAAAGCCTGCTTCGACGTTAGATGTAGCGGTGAAACCTGCGCAGTAAGCAGCGCGAGCAGCATCTACAGCCGCATCAGGATGCGTCCTACGTGATCCCATTTCAATGAGATCACGCCCCTGAGCAACATCGACAATTCGAGCAGCTTTACTCGCAATGAGCGTCGCATGGTTAATAACGGAGAGAAGGAATGTCTCGACGATCTGAGCCTCGATAATCGGTGCACGAATGCATACGAGTGGTTCATTGGCGAACGTTACTGTTCCTTCAGGAACGGCCCAGACATCTCCTGTGAAACGAAAATCATGACGCAAATAGTCAGAGAATTCAGGCGTCATAGCATCACGGAGTTGAGGCAAGGTTTTGAGATAAGAAACCTGCTGATCGCTAAAATTCAGATTCTCCAAGTAGTCGAGAACACGATTGAGCCCCATTGCCATGATATACTGGCGCTGTTTCGGGAGCCGCCGAACAAACATTCGGCATGTGCCAACGGCATCTGTCATTCCGCGGTGAAAGTATCCCGCGGCCATAGTCAATTGATAGAGGTCAGTATGGAGTGCGTTCATTTCGCATCCCATTACGCGATCGATCTATACATTTTCTTGTCGAACCCCAATAATAGAGGCAGCTTTCATCATGCCCCGCACAGTAGGCGGGGTGATAGTAGGTCTTCCTTCATTCAGCAACATGGCGCTGACGCAGTTGCAAACCCATTCAATTTCGGCTAATTTGCATGCATAACGCCAATAATCAGGCGCTTTTTCGATGTGAGCCTTTGCTGTTTCCTTCCGAGCATCTTGGAGAATAACAGCAAGTTGTTCTGGGAGCTTTATCCGACAAGCTTCGAAGCCTTCGATAGCTCCTTTTAACTTGACATCTTTGCCCTTGTAGCTCTCTTTGCAAGCTGCGAGGCCTTCTTCAATAACTCTGTGGATGAAGTCTGCGTAGTCCATTAGTGTGCTAGTGGTGCTAGAGGTGGCGGAACAGTTGAAGTCGGTGCTGGGACGACCATTGGGACGGGAGCCGGAACAACTGATGTTACCGGAACACAATTCTTCTCTTTGAAAACTGTGTCGTAATGAGTGGTCGCAATAGCAGAAACTACAGAGAGAACACCGATACCTAAGGCGACACCAGCCAAGGCGTCCTTCGTCGGCGTATCAGTGATCGGTAATGAAGCGAGGCCTCCAGTACCGGCGAGAGTCCCGGAGGCCGCACCAACCATAGTCCACACGAACTTAGCGTTGTCGAGTTCATCACAAGTAGGGCTAACTACAGGCGACGAAGGCGCTCCAGGTGCTCCCGGCAGCACAGGAGCCGCATAGGCTGGCATGTAATGCTTTGCAGGACCGCATGCTACACAACAGAAATACAGAGGCAGACAAAGGGTGTAGGTTTTCATCAACGAGATCGCTGATGAACAGTCAAAGGAATACTCGATAGCGTACCGAGTAGCGCCTCATTAGCTGCTCTGACCTCCCCAGTCAACTTTTGCGAAGATTGACGGTAGTGAGCGTGTTGAAGCCACTTCTCGTAAGGAGTATTCCCTCGCACGCGATTGCATTTCTTGCAAGCGCTCACGAGATTGGCCTCGATGCTCGGACCACCCTCCTCCCAGAGGATCAAATGATCCACCGTAAGAGGGATATTGTCATTCCCACAATAACGGCAACAATATCCATCACGCTTGAAGACCTTCCAACTCACTACGGCCTCGATCTGCCGCTGACTCTTGCGGAAGATGGCTTTAGCAAGAGTTCCGTCAGGAGCCTTTTGGAGAATCTCCGTCTCCATGATATCAGTCTGACGGATGAACTTCTCCCACTCCTCGGGAGTCATGTCCAGCCGATTAAGGACACTCTGCGTATCATGGTCACCAGGGAAGAAGCAGAGAAGGGTTTGTCCTTCACCTTCATAGACTGCTCCTACGAGCTGAATGGTATTGCCGATCTTGAGAAGGTCCAGATCCTTGAATTTCATGAGCGAACATACGCTCGAACATTCGGGATTTAACTCGTCATCATCGGCCAAATAGTCCAACCATGCTCGATCATCCGATTGGCGACCCCACGGAGTCTCTCGGATTCGTCATGTTCATGTGGATATCGGCGTTTGAATTGGTCTAGTAGTTCTTGAAACAGATCATTTTTTAAAAGACCCGCCATATTCAAATGGAAATAATATGTTTTGGTTCCACATGGGACTTCCATTGTAATGGTTCCACCAAAATCACGTAAAACCCAGTCCACGAAGGAGTCTGATGAAGTCAACCCAACGTTTGGAGATGGATTAGTAGTCGTGACTTCTCCATCTTTAAGAAAATAATAAATGTTCACCGGACCCATCGGTCCGGTGGCTCCTGTAACACCCATCACGCTGCCGAGTCCTGAAACGCCAGGACCAATTGGACCAGCAGGCCCGACAGCACCCGCAGCCCCGAGCCCTGTTGGTCCTGAAGGACCAGTCATCCCGGAGCCTATTGCACCAAAATTATAGTAATACGGACCCGCGGGTCCTATGGGTCCGGTCACTCCAAAATTTCCAGCCATACCGACTATACTAAGTAGTCAATACTAGCACTTTCATATAGAATTTCAAATATGAAGCCTTCGCAGTTGGCCACAGAACTACGAGCCATGGCAGACCGGATTGATGCTTCTAAGCAGCCGAGTCGTCAGCGCGTGGCTCAAGCAATTTCTGCCATCTTGAGCAAAATCTCTGCTGAAGAATGCGCTGAGGAGGAATGCACTGCTCAAGAAGAAATGTGCGCGGTCAACATTCCAAAAGCTGTCGATCGATATCACGACGAAGTGAAAAAAGGCAATCCGGGATATAGCGAAGAACAAGCGTGGGCAACCGCTTGGTCAATTTACTGCAAAAATAAGAATCCCGACAGCCCGCATTGCAAGAACTAACTTTTCTCTGCAGGGAATTCACCCTCAACGATTACTGAATCTGGATTCTTAACTACCACATTTTCATCGTGGTAGATCACAACGTCAAAGTATTCGATCGCTAGTCTATCGACCCCATGGACCCATTGAATTGGATTCTCTTTGAGCCGACGCATGGATTCGAGAGCCTTTGAAATATCTTTATCGGGCGATTGAATAAAATCGTTCGTAACGATGGCCTCTAAGAGTCCTGGAGGGCTCGAGGCATAGTCCACAGATGCAGAGCAAACTTTAGCGCCCGGCTTTATGCGAAGCTGAGTGACCACCGGGCCGTACCAGCGGCGAACAAATTCCGGGTCAAAGGCGGCGTAATAGCCCCACCCATACCACCCCTCGAAGAAGAACTTGCTGACGTCCTCAGTCAGGATACTGCAAGCGTGATAGAGGGTGGGGACTTGGCTGGCCTGGATCTGAAATTGGCTGGTCGGAACCTTCGTCGGTCGAAGGAACGCGATTCTAGAGGCTACGGCGATTAGATCCACAGGGCAAGTCCAGCGGAGTGCCTTTAGGAGCTGAGTGACCGAATCGTCACCGTATCTGCCGAAGCAGCCTCAACCTCCAGCACGTTCCTTCGAACACGAAACGAAAAGTCTAAGTTCGAGAATGCTTGACAAATCCGTCGCGGTATGGTTTTTTACGACTACGGCGCGACAAGGCGCGACGCAGGCGCGTCGGAATCCGACCCGACATCGACCAGATCAACCAAGAACTGAGAGCATAAAATGAGAACCGAACAACAGATCGCGTACGATGAGCAACATTGTGAGTATATTCTACGCTCGACGCGTCGGCCAATGTTCCCGCAAAGCATCCACGAAAGGCGCAATAAAGAAAACACACAATGGCCACTCTCACAAACAGAAGTAAGTGCCATCTGTAGGAAACTGCTCGCGGATCCAAACAAAAAAGTCTACGAGTCACCGAATCATCAATTCTCTGCATCGCGAACTGTCGAAACTAAAGAACCGGAAAAATTCTGGGAGAAGCTAGTGACCCCGAAACCGTCTCCTAAGAAAATCGAGCCACTTGTAGTGCTGGGTATTCCTATCTCCCGTTTAAAAGAAGTAAAGGCAAAACTGAATGAGATGGGTGTAGAGTCAGCATCGATCATTTTTGGAAAGATGGTGATTTAATCATGGCTCGAAATGGATATGAAGAAGCACCTGAATGGCTGGCAAGAGTAAGTATTAAAGCAAAAGATCCCAACGTTCGATCGCTGGCTGCTAATGCACTCGGGGAGTGGAATCGACTTTTAGATTCGTGGGAGTCGAGAGGAGTCCGAACCAGGCGCTCTCTTTATGATCTATTGGCGGGGCTTCTTCAAATCTCACGTAATTACCGATGGAATACGCATACGGTAACGGTTAGGTCTGGTGCTGATCGATTTACCTTCCCCATCTTCACTGAAGCATGTGATTATCGAGGTAGAGCTCATCCTACTGGCGCAATTCAAACTGGCATCCGTATTCAATCACACCGCAAAGTGCAAAAGAAGAAATGGGGAAATGACGTTTTGAAAACCTAGAACTGAACTCATGACTCGATGATCTGTCGAATGATCTCGAGGTCACAATCCCGCATTTGAATCCCGAGATATGAAGAGAATCGGTTAAAACCAGTCCCGCTGGAATTCAGTTGCGGAGGTCGCGGAATTTCATAGTGCGGGTCTGTGGACGGGTCTTCTGGATACCCGTTCCAAGTCATGACGGCTTTACATCGGCGACACTGCCAGATATTACCCCGTGTTTTATTGATGGGGTGAATTCCCGGCGGGTCCCAATCGTGTTCCCTCATGAAACAAAATACTTTTAGACCCCGCGAGCTGATGCCAGCGGGGTCTAAAATTCAGTCATTAGATGGAGAAGCATTCAAAGTTGTAGCAACTTTTGCTACAACACTCACCGTCGGATTAATATGTGAAAGCTGATCTTCAGTCAAGTTAAAAAGAAGTCTGAGTCTATCGATTTCTGAAACCACAACAATATCACTGAAAAGTCCAAACATTCCTTCAATGTCAGTATCGTCCGTATCATCAAGAATGTCCGCGTTAGGCATGTCAAATTGAACAGAGGATTTCCGACTGAAAGAGTCCATTGAGGATCCGATCGGCGCCCGAGACAACTGACAAAGCAATAGCTGCATAGGGATCCCTTTGTTATCTTTGGTTTTACTGATATAATGGAAGGAACGGAGAGGCCTAGTCATGAATCGAATACTATAGAGTTCCTTCGCCAAACTATGAGATAGAAACCAATCACGCATGCTAGCATTGAAATCATCTGATTTTTGGCTCATATTCATGTATTCTTGAACAATCTCGTCATCAGTCATAGTTGACATTTGACGAGCGAATTTATTATCCACGGCAGCTTGGTCATGAGCAGCTTGGAGCAGTTCATGTCGTGGCATTTGCTTAAAAATCTCCATGATTTGGAGAACTTCATTTTGGCTCTCTTGAACAAGCCCTCGGGCGGTTCCTTTCTCCCGACCTTTCATGAATCCACATCCAAGAAATCCGTCATTGGCCAAGCCATGTGAAACAACTCGACCCACCGTGTTGATGGCCTTTGGACCAGCATATCCGCAAAAATCAAGAAAAACAGACGAAAGCTTGCGATTCATTGTTCTGGCGACAGTCACCACATCACCGTGGATAGCTTTCACGCCTGGAAATCTAGATTTTACTGCATCAATAGCCAAAGGATCGATATCTACAGCGATGATGTTGGACGCTTGGACTCCAAGTCCGAGGAGAGCCGAAACATCCCCGCATTCACGCGATGCCAAAACCATATGCTTAGATTTTTGAAAATGGTTTAATCCCATAGTTTCTCGAAGCGAAATCCAATACTGAATTCGAGCCATTTTCTTAGCAGGACTTTCTCCCTTATATCCCATGCATGTCGCTACGCCAACAGATGTGAAATTTCTCGATTACCCCTCTCGAGGTTCCGTTCGAACCCCAAATACTTTTAGACCCCGCGAGCTGATGCCAGCGGGGTCTAAAAGGAGAGCCGAAGCTCTGCTAGGTTCAGCGGGTGACGATAAGACGAACGAGGCCGCGGGGGTTGTATGCACCAATACCGAGGTTCTCGAACATACTAAAACCAATCGTGCGCTCTTCCGGGTTATCGGCCGAGAGGACCGTGAGCTCCGTGCGGACCGGGATACGGCCGAAGTGCTCAGGCTCGCAGCAGCAGTAGACGACACCCTTCGCGACGAGACGCGAAACGATGAACTGGGCGTTCCAGCCCGTGCTCATCATACCGGTCTTCCAGAGCGTCGCCTGCGACTCGATGTCAAGGACGTCGCGTCCGAACTTACGGATATCGGCGTAGTCGGTCGCGTTCATGTAGACACGCGCTACGCGGAGATCCTGGGTCTCGATCTCAGCGAACGCGTCCGCAAGGACGGCCGGAGAGATGGGGGCGACAACCGGGATGTCCGGGTTGGTCCCACCAGGGAGCTCATCGAAGCCGTTGACCGCGATTGCGTCGAGGATGGAGAAGACGCGATCGTCCTCTGCAGCCTGAACCTGGGCCTTGCCGAGGTCCTGCATACGCTTCAGGAGGTCGTACCGACGCTCCTTGATCTGGGTCAGCGGGGCCTTGGGGAGGGCCGCGATCTCGAAAAGCGGGAAGATAACACGACGGGGCTTCATGACCGCCGTGATCGACTCGCCTTCCTCACCGATGACGTAAGCCGTTACGTCCGGATCCTTGTCGTAAATCGGGAGAGCGCCGTCAGGCAGCTGCTCCACGAGGAACGTCTTGCGGCCAACGGACGAGTAGTCGCGTCGCTCGCGGAGAGGTTGGATCATCGAGGCAGCGAGCCGCTTGCGGCCAGCCGAAGTTCCGATGAACTTGTCGACGATCTGCTCCTTGACGGTGTTGTCCACCACCTGCACGCCGAATGAATTCATAGCCATTGCCCGGTCCTTGTCCTTTCCTATTCCTCAGTTGCTCTCAGACGAGAGAGAGCGAGAGGAACATCTCCGAGCTAACGGCATCGGGTTGGGCGAGAACAACACCCATACGGGTGCAGTCAGATTCGAGGGGAGCATTAGCAGTGCCGCTCCCGAGAGAGTAGGCCGCGATCCACGCCGCCTCGTACGAGTCCTGCCAGACGTTCGTCAGCAGTCCATTGACTGAGGCGTAGAGGAAGTTACCCACACCGAAGATGAGAGCGCTTCCGACCGCGTTTGCCGCCGCAAGACCGGAGGTCGCCGGAGCGATACCAGTGGTGCCAGGCAGGGTGGTCTGGATCTGCGTCTCGTAGATCTTATCACCCACGGAACCACCGCGGAGATATGGACCCTTGTTCGAGGCCGCTCCAGGCGTATTTTCATACGCATTGCCGAGAGAGTCGTTGATGAACAACCCCATCGGACGGGTGAACTTCACGTATGCGCCGCTCACCAGAACGGCACCACCTACGGTGTTCTCCCCGATATCGGGCCGAACGAACGCGACAGACCCACCGAGGACACCCTTCTTCACGTTGGAAGGCAGGGTCGTGGACTTAGCCGAAGGCGTCGTGACGACGTTCGGATTGTTCTGCAGAAATGCATCCGCTGACAAGGTAGGAATGCTATCCTTGATCAGGGAGTACAGGATACGCAGTGCACCTTGGCTGAGCTTGAAGTCGCCTGATGCCTGGCCGCCAATAGATCCCATTTGTTTCTCCAGCTCCCGTCAGCTCAAAGTTGCTACATGCCTTCAGTATCTACCCAAAGCAGGACTTCAGTCCGGTTGCCCGCGAAGTCGTCTTCTTTAGATTTCCGCTTCCAGCTATATTGGCTTCAAACCTTCGTGATTCTGTGCCTGTCTACGTATCCTTTATGGGTCTTCTGCCACGTCTCAAGTCCCCTAACGGGTGACCGTTGACGTGTCACATCTTCACTGGGGACGATCCCAGAGGCTCTCGAGCGAGGCGTCCACAGTAGTTGTCCTGCTGGCCTGAACCGCTCCGAGCTTCTTGGCACCCTTGGTGGATGCCGTACGACCGGCCTGCGAGTAGCCGCCTTCGCGGGCGAGCTGCTCACGGTGCGCAGCCATGATCTCCCTCTGGGCCATCACTTCCTCGTTGTCCGAGAAGAGATTATCCAAATCGCTGCCAGCGATCGCAGCCGTAGAAACGGCTTCTGACATCGCCTCGTCCTCATCAAACGAGATGTCAGGAAGCGGGCTAGCAGTCGCGGCCATCATTGGCGCCGCTCCACCAGCGGGAGCCGCCGGGAAGAGAGCCTGAAGCTCATCTCCTGGAGGAGGAGCCATGCCACCACCCTGCTCGGCCTTCAACATCTGATCAAGAAGGAGAGCATCCTCGGGGCAAAGACCGTGAGCCTGCTCCTCTTGCTGGGAGATCATCTCCTGCTGCTGGGCCTGCTCCTGTTGGGCCTGCTCCTGCTGAGAAATCATCTGCTGCTGTTGACTCTGCTGCTCCTGCTGTTGCTGGGCAGTCTGATCCTGCTGCTCTTCCTCTTGCTCTTGCTGAGAGGTGTGAGCGCCCTGCTCCTCTTGCTCCTCTTGCTGCTCCTGGGAGGTGCGACCGGACTTCTCCTGCTCCTCTTCCTGTTGCTGGGCAACACGAGCGGCAGCGATGGTCTTCAAAATCGCCTTGAGAGTCGGATCATCGAGACCCATGTAAATGGAGCCAAGGACTCCAACATGCTTCTCGTTCGCGGCGTCTCCAAGAGTGCGAGCTGCGAGCTTTGCGCAAGCCAAGGCGCGCTTGAACTTCGCTTCCTTAGGAAGCGACTCAGGCGAAGCCTTGTCCATATCCTTCAGCGTGGCGACGAGCGCCGTGGCTGGCATGCTCATCAGAGAGAGCGTGGTGCTTTCAATGAGTTCATCATTCGCCGTGCGAAGAATTGCACGGGCTACGCGCTCGGCAGCTTGAGCCTTGCGTTCAGCAGAGACCTTGGCGTTGTCATATTTACCCGGTCCGTGCCACTTGTCCGAGTCCTTGTGCTTCCAGGTGTCATCTCGGAACTCGCCGAAATTGAGCTCATTGCGCTTGACATGATCACCGTCATACTCATCTTTGACGGTCATCTTGTCGCCAGGTACTGGAGTCTCCGCCCAGGAATCCGGATCGCCGTTCTCGTACTCAATAGCACTCGGCTGCGGGTGTTCCTGATTCATCGTGTAGATGTCAGCCGTTCGCTGGGTAGCAGCCGAGCGGGGCTGAGCAGCCTTTTGCGGGGCATCGCCCTGCTTGGCCCAAGTGGAACGCTGGCGCATCGTCATGATGAAGGCTCTCCTACGGAGTTGAATTTTATCAATGCCCTAACGATCCTCTGAAAGAGAAATATCAGCGGTTAGGACGATTCGCCGACATTGCTCTATGAATTCATCTCTATTCGACGTCAATTTCATCCTATTACAAACGATGCAACAGGAAACAACGTTGTCAAGAGAGTATCCGCGTTCGTTATCAACCCTATCGATCCCGATCGTTGATATCGGAGAAGAACAATAAGAACACGGCATTTGCCATAGTTTCATGAACTCATGAAATGTTAAATTAAACAAAATGCCACGTCGTTTAGAACGTTGAACATAATGACCGAAAATCCGGTTGGGTTGACGATTAGCAACTCGTCCTAATTCAGTTCGATTGTAGTCATTAACGGCCGTTCGACGACAGGAACGACATTTCGGTTGAACTAAATCTCGTGATTTCTTATGCGGTGAAAACTCGCATAATGGTTTCACAGTGTGACACCCAGAACATTCTTTGGAAGAAACTGGCAGAATACTAAGAACAGAGTTCATAAATTAAAACTCTCAAACGAGAGAGGCGATTCTTCCCTTCCTCAAAAGGAAGGCCTTTTCTTCATTAGTGAGAGAGCGGCCCATCCGCATTCGGCACGCTGCCAGATAAGAAGTCTGGCTTGGATAATTGCTGATGGAACCGACAGTCATTGCAGTCTTGTAAAGAGCCGGAGGATTGGTCCTGGCCGCTACTCTGTCTTCAATCCATGAAAGGATTATCAAATCCTTGGACGTCATTCCACTAGCGCGAATGGCGTCAACTCCACGCATTCCGATGCGATGAGCACTTGACGCCCATTTAACAAGCCGCGGGTTATCGGGAAATGTCTTTACAAGCTTCCGATCAAATTCTTTGGAAGCCCGCATCAAATTATCATTATCAACGTCGACACTCGGTGCAGGAGCAGCAGTACCAACGTCTTCAGGTTTAGGAGCTAATTTCTCCCCAAGATTCTTAGTGAGAAGCTCTAGAATTTGCTCTTGAGCTTTCTCGAGAAGTTCATCAACCCCTTCCTTGGGCTTCTCACCAGTGTCAGCACCACCGGCATCAGCGCCTGCATCAGCGCCTGCATCATCAGGAGGAGGACCACCGAGATCGATATCTTCTCCGGCTCCCGTATCAGGAAGCTGGGCTTGACCGCCACCTTGATCCTGTTCTCCTTGAGCAACCTTTAGAGATGCGGCTTTCTTCAATCCATTGATGTTAATTTCACCACGACGAATTTCATAAATTTGATTCGCATTGGAGAGCTTGGTTGCAACTACCGAAGATTCCGGATTCAAAATTTGACGACGTACGGCGCCGCGGAAAGCCGGGTTGCGAACCCAAGAAGCCTCAATGAACTGGTTAGAGTTCGGAACCTGAACGTGCCCGATCAACTCCGCAATAGGGAATTGCATTCCATCTTCATCAATAGCAAGTTGTCCCTTGCCAACATATTGAACACAAGGGCAAACTTGGCTGTCATCAGCCGCAACGTTTCCACATGCAGTACAAATTGTAAAAAGAGAAATGCAGCCCATACTCATGGCTGCAATCTGACCGGACAAAATATCAGTAATTAGTTGCTTGTGCTTACGATCCGTTGCTACGAGGATATCAACATAGCAGGTCTTACCGAGATCGCGAGCAATTGCATCAACAATGAAACCCTTCGAAAGCTCAGGGAGTTGAATGTGCTCGAGATAATTATGAGCACCAATGAAAGTGCGATATGTAGATAGTAAAAGGGAACGCTCCCAAGCATCCCCATTATTGTTGATGATGTCGTTGCACTCGGGCTTGATACGATAGTCAGTCCATCGGACATCAATCTGAACACCACTATTCATTCGTCTGCCGACAGTGGCGCCTTTAGGAGCATATGCATCAACTGACGCCACAATGGTGGCATGTGAAAGTAAAAATTGCTTCGGATCACACTTTCGAAGAACGGTCTTCGCAATGCGATGAACATGGTCCTTCGGAACCGCACCTTCATGTTGATTGCGCAGCTCTTCCATCCACTCGTCAAAATGGATGTTCTGCCGCGAAACAATCGCATTGGCGGTTCGTCGATGAGTCATATATCTCCGATTTGAACCGGACTATAGAAGTCGTAGCATGACGGAAATCGAATTCTACCAGGCGTATAGGGTGGTATGGAGCTCGAAGAGTGGAGAAAAGCAATCAATCAGGTTAGCGTCGAATCAGTAAAAATTGTATTCACGACTCAATGCACAAAGATCGGGGATCCAAGCCGAGGAGTAATCCAACAAAGCAAACAAACCGAGCCGAACCTAGTCAAATTCTTCATTTGGCCAAAGGTCACTGTCAAAGGTCCAGGCGGCACGAAAACCCATACGTTTACCTGGTGGAGGATGGGGGCCAAACAAGCAAAAAACAAGGCTCAACAAACTCGCATCTTTGTCAAAGCCATCGTGATGGCTGCCTTTGGCAAGATCGTCCCTTTGAAAGGGGTCGCTAAAATCGTAGCTGTGGAAGAAGCCGCTAAAAAACTCGAGCGAACCGTAGACGCTCGAATCGGATCAGCAGCTCGAGGAAAGATGCTCACAAAGAAGGTGGATAAGGAGAGAAGGGCTCTTCGCCGCGAAGCAGCATGCAAAGTGCTATTCAAAACGATGGAGAGCGTCGCTCAAGATCTCACTGACTATGACGTCAAAGAGACTTGGAGACTCATCAAGCGGAACGCTGTTGTACGGAGCGTGATGGAATCGTAGCGCTCATCGCCTTCTTGATCAGCGGCATCAAGCCCGACTGGAGGCGAGGATTGAGATAGGCCGTCTTGATAAGAACAGACGCCATCCGTCGAGATGCGAGTGATACCTGATCGCTCTCAAGCGCAGGCTCCACGGCTTTGAAGAGTTCCTTAAGAAGAGAGATGACCTTCTTCTCATCTCCGGCGCTCTCTTTGAGCATGTCCGCATAGTGGTCAACAGTGCCCTCGAGGTTGAAGACTTTCTTCTTCTCGGCAGGCTTCTTCTCACCAGGCTTCTTCTCGTCACCCTCTCCGAGGTCAACCTTCGTGGCTGGCTCTTCAAGGTGCTTGTAGAGACCCTTGAGAAGATTTCCACCCTTGCGGATCAAAGCGTCAACTTGATCCATGAGGGTCTTGACCTTGGTCTTGTCAGGCTTCTTTCGGATGCTCTCAACCTCCTTGATGAGGTCTTTAGCGCCCCCGAAGAATTCCTTGTTCTCACGGGCCTCTTGTTCAATATAATGGCCAGGGTCTGCCCAGTCGGACTTCCCTTCCACAAACTCATCCATTGTGCTCTCATCCATTCGATAGGATGGAGACATCCCGGATTCCTCAGGCTCACGTTCAGGAGCTTCAGTGGTCTCCTTCGGCTTCTTCTTGCCTGGAGCGAGCTTCTTGATCCAATCCTTAATACCTGCCGCACGCGGAATAGGCGGCAAGTTACCGGCGCGCTTCAAAAGATCTTGAAGAGATTTGAGCTCCTCGTCTAGAGCTCCTTCTTTGAAGAATTTAGCGAATTCTTCGGCAGTTTCGAAATCTTCAAGGGACTTCTTAAGGTCAGATTTGACACTCTTGAGAAGTCCAATCATGCTCTCAATGTGCTCTTCGAATTTCTTGGCTCCAGGATTGATTGCAGCCGAATGTCCTGACAATGCCAGAACACTCTTCTCAAGCTCATAAGCGAGAATAGGATCCGTTTTCTCAATTTCGGAAGCAATCCGAAGGAGATTCTTGGCACTCATTAAACGAGGTCCTTCGGGTGAATTGTAAACCCGCAGGTTTTACACATCAGAACACGTCGTCCCTGACGGTAAACGCGAGGCTTCAATAGATTCTTGCAGCGAGGGCAAGCAAATTTTCCACTGCTTTTCTCTTTTTGAGTAACTCGATATTTCCGCTTCGAGTCCTTCCAATAGAGACCGAGCCTGCGGCCGAGTTCATATAGGTTCGCTACAGTAACTTGAACAGTATCAAATCCAAATTGCTCGGAATATTCTGATGATACTTTTTTGAAAGCCTCAAACTCATCAAGGCCTTCATGCCAAGCCTTACATGATAGCCGCCAAACCGGAAGCGTTAGATACTCATATTTGGCTGCCACTCTTTGGGCAAGAGTCCCATTCAGATATCTATCAGCAACCCTCTCGGCAACAGTGGAGAGCTTCTTCCGCCACTTAGCGTCAGATTTCTCTACCTCTTTGCCGGCAGTCCACCGAGACTTCTCCCAGGTAGCATACCCCTGATCCACAAATTCGGGGGGCATGAGGTCACCGGAGGTATCTTTAACCAATTCAACAGGAGACTCCTGTTGCTCGCCCCATGGCCATTGGACAGAGACTTTTCCAGTAGCCAAATCCGAATAGAGAACACGGCCGACATACGGAGACAGTAGGAGGTCGCGCAGCCCGGTCTTGCGCACGATGTCATCCGTGGAAAACCCACGGGCCATCGCTACCTCATCTACAAATGCCGTAGTCGTTCGCATCGCTCCCGCTCCGTTCTATCCTGCGGGCGGGAGAGCCCGCCCGAGGGGCTTCAGTCCGCCCAAGTCTTGTCAGACTTGGCGGGCGAGGCCTGTCGGGGCTGCGGCTTCGTGGCTCCTTGAATGGTGCTCTTCCCCGCGGGACCCTTCGACCAAGAAGGTTGCTTCTTGGTACCGCCCGCATACTCGTTGAGATCGCGAACGTTATACTCGTCACGCTCTACGACAGTCGAGGAACGGTCCTTATCGAAGGTTTCCTGAGCCTTCCCGTTAAAGGGAGCCTCCATCTTGTGCATGTACCCTTCGTCCGGATCAGTCTGGATAGGCTTGATCGGGTTATCGAAGGTATCCATGTACTTCTCATCAGGATCCTTCTGAATGACCTTTGCCACCTTGGCACGGAAGGCTTCAAAAGCCTCCTTACCATATGCTGCAATCTGAAGATTGTCAGCAAAGGTGTCGATATGCTTGAGAAGCTCACCTGCCGTGCGAGGCTGGAGCTTCCCTTCCTTCGTGAGCGTTTCGACACGCGATGCGATCGTGTCAAGGCGGGTCAGCATCTTGCTGGCGATTTGCTTCTCGATGGGCATTTGCAGTCTCCGGGCTTTCAAGAGGACTCAGGGTATAGAAGTCTCACCAATCGAGATCAGAAGTCTCGATCTCCACTGAGGCCTTCTTCTTCTTTCCGAAGGGAGGAGCCTTCTTGCCTCCGAAGGGAGGAGCCTTCTTGCCTCCAAAAGGCGGCTTCTTCGGCTTGGCCGTCTTATCATCTTTCGGCTTGGCCTCTTCCTTCTTGGGTTGAGAGGTCTTCTTCTGCTTCTTCTTATCGCTCTTCTTCTTCGCCGCGATAATTACGGGAAGAAGAACCTTGCGAGAAGCAGGAAGAGCAGCCGCGATACGGATGAGGGTGGAGAGCGAGATCCTCGCGCTGGCCGTATGACCACCAACCTCTTCCATGATCTTGTCGAGGCCCTTCATGAACTGCTCAATGTCTTTGGCCTCGAAGAGCTGCTTCTTGGCCTCGACCTTCAGCTTCTCGAAGTCCTCAGGACCCATGGACTTGAAATCGAGCATATCAGGGTCAGTCGCCTGTTGCTCCTGCTGGGAAATCATCTGCTGCTGACCCTGCTCTTGCTGCTGAGCTTGCTGTTCCTGCTGTTGTTGAGCGTTCAGCATTTGCTGAGAGGTTCGACCCTCTTGCTCTTGCTCTTGCTGCTCTTGCGCAACATGGGTGCTCATGTCCGGAGCAGGAGTCGCATCCGAAGAAACTAGCGAGCGCAGATTCTTGATGATTTCCAACGCAGCGCCAGGATCCGTTGCGCGAAGATCACTGGCAATGCGCATGATCTTTGCGACATGCGGGTTCTTGAATGCGGGTTGGGGCTGGTTCATTTTCGCGGCGCTCCTGCTAGCTTTACTGCTCCGGGTTGGAAGAACTGTTTCCGAGAACGTGTCCCAGTCCCAACCGGCAAGCCGGTTGAGAAGCATGTCATACGTCTCAGAGTCAATCTTGGACTGATATAGGCTACCATCAGCAAGATGGATTGAAAGGTCAAGGGCTGCACGGAATGGTGCATCCTTAGCTCCTCCCTCCCATTCATACTTGAGCCAATCCTCCTCCATTAGTTCCTTGGCGAACTTAAGAATGGACTTGAAATGCTCTTCGCCGAAGTATCGCTTATCATAAGACAGGTACGGAGTATTACTGGTGCCCTCAGGATGACCCTGAATTTTGACACCATGGTACGTGGCCTGTCTGTTGGCAGCCATTATCCTATCGGAATTGCTGTCATTAGAAGTTGCTGCACGCTTAAACCCCTTGAATAGGGGTGCGACCTGCTTCGGAACCTCACCATACTTCTTTTTGAGGTATTTCTCAAGCTCATCTACATAAGTAGTGGGATCCACCACGGGTTTCTTAGAGGGGCTTAAATAACTCTCTAAACTATGCAGAACTCTATTCAAATCTTTGCCTGGAGCCTTATCGGACGGCATGCCGGGCTTAAGGTCTGCGATAGCTTTATGCCAATCATCCATGATGGAACCAAGTTCCAAAAGTTGATGAGCCTGTTCACTCACAACTTTGGAAAGTTCCTTCATTCCCTTAGAAAGGGTAGACTTCTCGATAGAAGCAGGGTTTTTGCTCAAAATTTTCAGAGCAGCCATCAACTGAGCAAACCTAACGACAACGCCTTCTTTAATGTCATGAGTCGTCGGTCCGCCAGCAGTGCTTTCAACGACTTTCTGAATCAGCTCCCGATCCTTGATAATATCGCCGGGAGTCAGTCGCTCAAATGGGGCCTTGAATGCTGCAGGAATCGGGATTGAATCAACAGCTTCTTGAAGTCCTCCAATTACTGCTCCCCTACCAACCCAATCTTCTTTGTCTTTCGGCCATGATTGAACCAACAGATCAGATAGATTACCCGATGTAAGGAACTGTCGACCAAGGGTTCTGGATTGGGACGTAAGAGTCCTGTCCATCTTATCCAATTTGTCAATATTGGAATCAATATTGGTCGTATCCTTTAGATACGTTGATTCTGCATGTAGTCTGAAAGCATTAGCAACAGCAGGAGAAGCTTCCCGGAGCTTCTCCTCAAAGCGATTTACTGTCGTCCTTAGGCGTTTCGGGATCTTCTTAGGTTCCTTCGGTGGAACGACTTTAGGCGGTGCAGTCTTAGGAATGGACTTTTTAGTTTCCGGAATTGGAGGCGAAGCTTTTGGTGCAGGCTCCTTCTTAGGTCCGGGACGCGGAACTTTCAGTTTCGGTGCTTCTTTGGGAGCCTCAGGAGACCGTTGAGTCTTAGGAGGGTCATCAGCAGCAACCTGTCGGAACATAATCAATAGTGCAATATCTGCCAAAGATGAACTCTTATAGTTCAAGGACAGATCCGGATCCACATTATTAATGTCGGGATCGTCAACTGTCATGCGATCCCGGCGATTATCATGTTTAGGACCTCGACGTTCAGCAGGTTTACGGCTCGGAGCAGGCTCTTTATTAATGAGCCTCTCAACTTGCCGTTCTTCCTTCTCGGTCGGAGTCAGATCGCTGGCCATGGAGGTACATCCCTCCCGGGCCACTTAAGGGCTAAGGTGCCTCTTCTTTACCAAATCGATCACCAGCTTTTTTGGTTGGTTTGAGACCGAGGTTCTTCATGAGTTTCTCTCCAACATCCGTGGTGTTGTAGAAATCTTCTCCAGCGGCGGAAAGAACCGCTCGGGAAAGCTCATTCATATTCGCATCCTTCAACGTCCAGGCATCCTTCAAAAGTTGAGCGTGAGCGTCTTCCACGTCAATGTTGAGAAGTTCATAGATGTACGCAATAGGCATCGAGCCCTTCTGGTACAAATTGAACATGAAGTCCTGAAGCTCTGTGTTATCACGCAGAGCCAGGCGAGTAAATTGTAGTTTGGGATATAGAAGAACACGATTCCCGTATTCATCATCTTCCCAGAAACCCTTCTTTTCTGCAATGGGTGCGAAGAGTTGCTGCTCCACAAATTCCGCGATGGTCTCCCGATAGAGGAGATACATCGTGTTCATAACATCTAGATGAATGCGTTCACCTGAATAGGTACTCTCACCTGTAAGCATGGACTCAGTGATACGGAGTCCAATGAACAACAATTTGTTGGTAATTTCGTACTCGGTACTCAAGTCAAGGAGACGATCGCGAGACCCGATCTCATCCCAGTGAACTTCAAAGTTCGTGACAATAGTGAAATCGGGATCAATGAGAGCCTGATCGATTTGATCGCGCAAATCTTGAGTATCGGGCTCTGACATCTTCTCAGCCCATACGACACGTTTCGGAGTCATCGCGCGGGATGCGATAGAAGTTTGAGCTTGGCGAAGCTTGTCTTGATAAAGCAGCGTACGCAGGCATCGCTCCAGAATTGAAATGCCTCTCTCATCGTACGGGCTCTTTTTATGAGCCAAATGGTAACAGAAGGACGAACAAAGATAGTTATCGTACGGACTAGTGTTGAGAGGAATTGGTTGGCCACTCAGGAGATTCTCTCGAATTTGCTCCGGAATGTCCTCAGCAATACGTGTTGATTCCTCATCGTGCTGTTCTTGCGATTTGAGAACAACAAGCCGATCCTTTTCACTTGGAATCAGCTCCATCTTGGTGCGATTAGTATACTGGAAAACCTCGAGTTTAATTTGCTCGGGAGGAAGAATTTGAAGGCGTTGCCAGCCTTTATACTTTTCTTGAACAAATGAGTGGATGGCCTTAGCGCGCTCGCTCTCAGGCTTGAGCTTCTTGCGTTGCTCAACCTTTTTGACCGTCCGACCTTGATAATCAACTTCACCAACAACCTCCTCTTGGATGTCGAGGGTGATGCTTTCCGGAATTTCATTACCTACGTCATGGTCTTCACAGAAAACAAAGACGTTCCCATGAAGCCAGTATTCATGGGTGGCATCATAGAGAGTTTGGAAAAGCCGGATTCTCCTGCACATCGCTTCATAGAAGTGCAAAATCTGCTTATTTCGTTTAATGTCTTTACCCTTTGGCAAAGACAATCGAATTTTCGACATCGGCACGTCGGTATGAAAATCAATCGACGCACCAACGATCGGATGGGAAACATACCAAAATCGAAAGAGCTCGCGCTTCTCACGTTCAGATTGGGGAAGCTCAAGGAAATCGGTAGAAAGTTGAGGACTGTAAAACGCCGAATCGGCATTTTGAATAGAGCCACCACCAGCGTTCCCGAAGTTGCCACCAAAGGCAGCCACACGAACAGACTGCGCAGCTTCACGCCGTGCTTGACGTTCTAACTTAGTCAATCGATTTTTCGGAGTTCCAACGCTTTCCGATGGCGTGATAGGCAGGACTCTCCCCTGATTAACGGGAGGCGGCTGAACCCCGGTCCTTTTCTTAGTCATCTGACACCATCAGCGACCAAAAGGCGCATCATCGGAATCCTGGCTCCGGCAAAGTTATTGTTTGGTCAACGTCTTCGCGCATAATCGAAGCCACCATCCGGATAGTTCTAGTAACTAATGCAAGTTTTTGAGAAGCCACTCCGACCGTCTGAAGGACTCTCCCCATACGCAGGCGTTGGCTGAGACGTAAGTCCTTGGTAGCCCAGAGAGAAGTCATTCTCTTTTCTAAGATGACCGAGGCCGCCAGAACACCGTTCAATTCAAGAACAATTCCGTCAATCTTCTTGCAGCAGGCCTCAACGCCATCAAATATTTTTCCAATTTCCTTCCGAGCTTCTTCATATTCATAGTCCCGAAGGGATTTCGAAAGGCCCCCAAACGGCTCCTGAAGGGGATTTGAAGACTTCTTTCCCTTAACCGGAATCGGTTGATCGGGTTGCGATAGAATTGACCCTGAAGAAGAGGCCACATGCAACCTTACTGATTTTGAGGTACTCTTGAAATTAATTGACGGGCTACTGCTACGAGTTTCTTAGCATTCATGAAATCGTCGATGGAGTCTTCCAAGTGCTTAACACACTTCATATCTCCATCCATGAGGCGTTCCCAGGAACCGCCGCGACGATAGAAACTGGATAGAACATGAAGGAAATCCTTCTCCTCCAGTTTGGAATCCGATCCCCAGGTGTGATCAAGGATTTGCCGTACAATTTTGTACGCAGCAGTATCCTTTACTCCAATGTCTCCCATCATTAAAGCAACAGAATAACAGGCTATCTCCGCCTCATACCCACGGGAACAGTTCGATTCCTATCGGGATGTCCATGAAGACGAGCTCTCTGTCGGTAGAACTGTCGATAACCGATAGGACGAACGGGAGATGGAGTAGAAAGTTGATGGACGCTTGATTCCATCGCCCCGGGATGTTCTTGAAGATAT
>Ga0326727_10004484_pt1 | contig 41860 bp, 25 predicted proteins | sample MB2enrmetagenome_FD_207643 | JGI IMG/M metagenome (GOLD analysis project Ga0326727, IMG submission 207643) | Lab enriched peat soil microbial communities from McLean, Ithaca, NY, United States - MB29MY | ecosystem: Environmental > Terrestrial > Soil > Wetlands > Peat | place: USA: New York...
TCCGTTCCACCGAAGGGGCTGGACAAACGTTACAGAACCGTGAAACGATGAACCCTAGCAACCGGCCTCAGTGGTGATTTTTAATTGTCGCTGATGGTGAAGAATAGTTGTCGTTGAAGACAGCCGCCCCGCCCCGCCGCAAGACCGACCGAAATACTCTCAAAACACGCTCTGAGATGGGCATGCCTTTTGGAATCGCAGGCCGGTTCGCTTCGCGCGGCAAACTTGATTCTTCACTCCTTTGCCATCAAGATCACCGCACCTTAAACCGATATTTGCCCGAAACGATCTCAAACATCACAACGCCCTTTTCCAGGCGAAGAAACTTCACGCCACGCGACGTTGCGGCCATGACACCGCTCTCGCGAACTTGATCCACTGATTGCGCCGGTAAAAAAACGGTCGCAGTCGTACTGGGCGGAATAGCCACATCAAGGGTGATCCCTTCGACATCGCGTTTCCATTCAGTCGTGATCAGGCCGCGAATGGAATCGTATTTTGCTTTGACCCAGTTCAGATTGCCCACCATGGCAGGGTGAATCACAATCTTCTTGAAACCGGGCGCGGAGGGGTCCGGCGCGATGCCGGCCAAGTCGTGAAAAAACCACTCGTTAATCTGCCCGAGCATGAAGTGATTTTGCGAGGAGGACCGCTCGGCATTCCAAGCCTCGGTCAGACTGGTCGCGCCCATTTTTAATTGGTAACCGTACCCCGGTTTGTCCGACTGATTGTTCATCTCGAAAATCACATCTGAACGACCCCCATCGGCCAGCGCCCGCAACAGATAGCGATAGCCGACGTCGCCCGCGGTTATGGCGTTGCCATGCTGGCGCACATCGGCCACAATCGCGTCCAGAACAGCAACGCGGTTCTCCGGATCGGCCAGCTCCATCACGAGCGGAACGGCATTGGCGCATTGCGAGCCTGTCGCGTAGCTCTTCCTGGCCGGGTCGAAGAATTCCCTGTTAAACGCGGCGCGGATCTCGTTGGCCTGCCCAGTGAATTGTTTGGCCTCATCCGTTTCCCCGAGCATCCCCGCCGTCTGCGAGAGAATCCACGTGTCGTAAAAATAGAAGGCGGTGGCGGTCAGTGAGCTGGGTGTCAACTGCGCCGGGCCTGGCGGGCGCGGGCCGATGTCATACCAATCGCCCAGCCCGTAGGAGACGATGTCAGCGCGGGCCTTGCTGCCAAGATACGCCACGTAACGTTTCATCCCGTCGTAGTAACGGCGAAGCAAATCAGGATCACCGGTGAATTGGTACTGTTGCCATGGCACCAGAACGAAGGCACTGCCCCATTCGGGCGAATCGCGAAAGGCGCCGCCAAAGACGGGATATTCCGGTGCAATGCTCGGCACCAGGCCGTCCGCCAATTGGGAATCGGCCATGTCGTTCATGCCTTTGGTGAACAGTTGCGCCAGATCGAAGTTGTACCGCAGCGAGGGGCCGTTTAAATGATACTGTTCCAACCAACCGAGCCGTTCACGGTGCGGACAATCCGTCAGCACGCTCACGATGTTGGCGCGTTGCGCCCAGCGGATGAGCGTGTAAATGCGATTGAACAGATCATCCGAGCAGGCGAACTCTCCCACTGGCGCGGAAGACGAATGAACCACCACGCCTTCGATGGATTCAACCACGGGCAGTTCACCGCCGTCCTCGGCAGCAACGCGCTCGACTTGCAGATAACGGCAGCCGTGATAAAAAAATCTCGAGAACCATGCTTCATCGCCGTGACCGGCCAAGGTGTATTGCCACCACGCGGTTTTGCCGCCGACCGATCCACGATCCGCCGCGCCGTTGGATTGAACTAGTTCAGCGGGAATAATTCTCACTCTCGAGCCGGCGGGGCCTTTTACTCTTATCCGCGCCATTATGGGCGCGTTTTGTCCCAGATCATAAACAGTGGTGTCGGAGCTAATGGGACGCGCTTGGACTGGTTGCAGCACTTCAAACGCGCGCAACGGCGGGGCGGCGCAGGAAAGCCCCGACAGTTTTCCACCCGGCCCGGGCATAATCCGCGCGGGACTCCATGCAGTGCTGTCAAATCCTGCTCTGTCCCAGCCATCCAGGGTCAACCGGGCGTCGTAATCCTCGCCGCCATAGATGCTGCAAAAGGTGATCGGACCCGGTGCGACGCGCCATTGTTCATCCGTGCCGATAAACTCGGTCCGTCCATCGGCGTATTCCAAGCGCAGATGCGCGATGGCTTCAAGCGGTCCGAATGTGCCGGTGAATTTTGTGTAGCGGCCCGGTTTGACGTTATACATGCCATTGCCCAGAAAGAGGCCCACCGCGTTTGGCCCCTCCTGCAACTGAGAGGTGACATCGCGCGTGTCGTAGAGGCAGGTCTTGTTGTATTTCGACCAGCCGGGCGCGAGCAAATCGTCGCCGGCTTTTGCGCCATTGAGCGTGAGCTCATATTGGCCCAACCCGCAAACATGCAACAGTGCGCGCCGCAGTCCGGGTCTCACCTCGAAATTGCGGCGCAACAAAAGCGTCTCGCAATCGGCGGGCGACCCTATCCATTTGGCTTGCCAATCGGCTCGGGACAAAAGCCCCATCGTCCACGAAGCAGGCCGGCTCCAATCCGAAACTTTGCGAGACTTGTCCCAGACGCGGACTTTCCAAAAAACTTCCTGAGACGACCGCAGCATTTTTCCAGCGTAGGGAATCTGCAGAGTCTCGTCGGAACGGACGCGACCACTGTCCCACAAGTCGCCGCTGTTCCGGGCCAGTGTCGTTGCGCTGGAGGCGGCGAGGATTTGATAAGCCGTCTGCAACTCTCCGCGTTGGTCACTTTCCAGTTTCCAAAATAATCGCGGGGGCGACGAGTCCACGCCCAGCGGATTCTCAGCGTAGTCGCAGCGCAGGTGAACCGGAACGACCCGGCCGAAGTCTTTCAAAGCGCTGGCGACTTGGGCGCCAGCCACCCCCCAACCCAACACCAGCAAACCGGCAATTATTCGGACCATACAAATCCTGACGTATCGCTTTCTCAAGCTTCAGGCCGAATCGCGGACCATGCAAGTTTGTTTCCGTTCTTTAAAACTTGTTTCCATCATCGGCATCGAACAATGAAAAGGCAATCCTGATAATCTAGTGGTCAGCGAGGTGATCCAGGCCACTTCGCAACGTGCAGCGGATTGAGGTCGGAAACAGTCGCATGACATCCTTGACCATTCGGCACAAAGAATGGCGAATTAGACATTTACACGGCACATTGGAAGTCCCATCATTCGAGAATGGCATGCCAGAACGCCGTTATGATGCCGTTGACTGATGCGATCCGCGAACGTTCTCAGCAACGTGCCGCGAAGGGATGGCGGCAACTCAGGTAGGATGATGACAAAACAAACATCATCAAGGGATGTGCCGCAGGATGAGTCCGGGCGGAGACGATCCACTATGTTCCGCACGCCGGATGGCGCGAGTCATTTGGCTACCTTCGTGCTGGTTTGCTGCCTGTTCTGTCTTTCGGGCTTGTGCAACGGGATGATCGATGTGCTCAACAAGCACTTCCAGAATTCCCTGCAAGTTTCCAAGGCCCAATCCGCACTCGTTCAAGGTTTTTGGTATGGCGGCTATTTTCTGCTGGCGCTCCCGGCTGGGATATTTGCCCGGCGCTACGGCTATCGCGGCGGCATCCTGCTTGGTCTTTCCGTGATTGCCATCGGATGCGTTTGTTTTGTTCCAGTGACGAGGATCGTCGCCAGCCAAAGGGCTGTTTTCGCTGTCTTTCTGCTCGCGCTGGGTCTGGTTGCATGCGGATTCACTTTCATCGAGACCATCGCCAATCCTTACGCCACAGTTCTTGGCTCACCGGAGGCCGGGGTCGCGCGCATCAACCTGGCGCAAAGCTGCAACGCCGTCGGATGGATCTTTGGCCCGCTTCTGGGCGGCTCCTTCATTCTGTCCAAAACAGAGCAGGTCAATACCAGCAACGCCGGGCTTTACGTGCCTTACCTGATCGTTGCCGGGATTGTCAGCGCCCTAATCGTGGCTTTTGTTTTCGCTCCGGTTCCGGACCTCCATGCCAGGCGGGAAGCTGAGTGTCCCGTGAATGACCCATCGCGCGAACGTCCCTTGTTCCGCGAATGGCATTTTGTACTGGCCATTGCCTCGCAATTCCTGTATTGCGCGGCGCAAATCGGCATCTTCAGCTTTTTCATCAATTACATAAAGGATCCACAGTCGACTCCGCCCTTGCCATCATGGTTGGCGGGTCTCCTGCCGGCAAACATGAAGTACCAGGCGGAAGGCGTGTGGCACATTACCGACTATTGTGCGGGGGCGATGCTTTCTCTGGCGTTCATCTTTTTTACTGTGGGACGTTTCTCCGGCAGCGTTATTCTGCGCTTCGCCCCCGCCCATCGAGTGTTGGGCATCTATGCCCTCTGCAATGTTGTGCTCATGGGGTTGGTCTTTTTGGGTTTGGGTTGGATTTCAGTGACCGCCCTGATTCTCAGCTTTTTCTTCATGTCCATCATGTATCCCACCCACTTCGCCCTGGCGATTCGTGGCTTGGGAGAAAGGACCAAGCTCGCTTCCTCGTGGATGGTCACCGCGGTAGTGGGCGGTTCCGTCATGCCAATTCTCATGGGCTGGCTGGCGGATCACTACTCCATGCGGGTTGGGTTTTTGATGCCAATGGCATTCTTCTCTTGCATAATGGCCTACGGCTTTGGCTGGAAGCGGCTTTTTGACCGGGACATGGAACCGGAATCATAGATGGCCCTTGTTCGTCACTGAAGTATGACCGGAAGAATATGAATGCAAGGTGTTTGAACACAAAACGCGCCGCCTGCCTTGCGGCGTTGCTCGCCGCCCTGGCCGCCAGTTCGTTGACGGCTGCCGATAAGCTTGAACTTGGGGCGGGAGACGGTCCGTTCCAGCCCGCGTGGGAATCGTTAAAGCAATACCGGTGTCCCGACTGGTTCCGAGACGCCAAGCTGGGCATCTGGGCAGTGTGGGGGCCGGAGGCGGTGCCCACGCAGGGCGATTGGTACGCCCGGCACCTGTACGAAGAGGGCAGCCCTGACTACCAGTATCACGTCGCGCATTACGGCCACCCCTCCAGGTTCGGCTACAAAGACATCATACCGCTTTGGAAAGCCGAACACTGGGACCCTGACCAGCTTATGGCGCTTTACAAGAAGGCAGGCGCGAAATACTTCTGTGTCATCGCCCAGCACCACGACAACTTCGATTGCTGGAATTCCAGATTCCACAAATGGAACTCCGTCAACATGGGGCCGAGACGTGACGTCGTCGGGGAATGGAAGAGGGCCGCCGACAAGTACGGCTTGCGGTTCGGGGTCACCGAACATTTGGGCGCGAGTTACAATTGGTACAATGTCACCAAGCAGGCCGATAAAGCAGGCCCTCTGGCTGGCGTGCCTTACGACGGCGCTGATCCACGGTTTGCCGATTTGTATCACGCCGGCAACAAGGACGCCCAAGGCTGGCTGGACAACGTGCCTGAGACGTGGAAACAAGAGTGGTATAATCGCATCAAGGATCTGGTGGACAGCTACCGGCCCGATCTGCTCTACTCCGACAGCGGATTTCCTTTCGATGAGACTGGCCGCCGTTTGGTCGCTCACTTCTACAATCAGAACCTGCGCGACCATTACGGTAAGCTGGAGGCGGTGTACAATTGCAAACAGGATTCTCAAGGCATGTGGGTGCAGGACGTCGAACGTGGCATCATGGGCGAGGTCAGCGCCGAGCCGTGGCAGACCGACACCTGCGTCGGGGACTGGTACTATGACATTCGACTCTTCGAGCAACATCGCTACAAGTCCGCCACGCTTGTGCTCCAGATGCTGGCCGACATCGTCAGTAAAAATGGCAATCTGCTCCTTAATTTGCCGCCGCGACCAGATGGGACGCTCGACGGCGACGAACTCAAAATCCTGGACCAACTGGCCAAATGGATGCCCATCTGCGGCGAAGCCATCTTCGGCACGAGACCGTGGAAAGTGTTTGGCGAAGGTCCTTCGCGCGTCAACAGTGGCAGCTTCAACGAAGGCAAACTGCGCTACACTGCCCAGGACATCCGCTTCACCACCAAGGGCCCAAATCTCTACGCTCTGGCGCTTGGCTGGCCCGACGACCGCCGGCTCATCGTCCGCTCCCTGGCGACTTCTGCCGGCAAGGTCCGCAAGGTCAGTCTGCTCGGTTACGGGGGCAAACTCGCCTGGGAACAAACCGACGCCGGCTTGGTTGTCACCATGCCTGAAAAAAAGCCGTGCGATCACGTATTCGCTTTTAGGATCATCGGAAGCGACTTGAAGCCGGTGCCCGTGCCCGTCACGGCCAAGGTTGTGACACCGCAGGCTGACGGCCGCATTGTCTTGCGCGCCGCTGAAGCGACCATTCACGGCAGTTCCCCGCTGTACGAAGAAGGCGGCGGCAAAGACCAGATCGGCTACTGGGGGGACGCGCAGGATTTCGTCTCTTGGAACTTCAAGGTGAGTCATCGCGGTGTTTTTGCGGTCTCAGTCACTTACTCCTGCGACCCCGGCGCCGAAGGCAGCGAATTTCTCGTCGAGGTCAACGCGCAAAAGCTCATCGGCACATCGAAACCGACCGGCTCCTGGGCGGAGTACACCACCGAGTCACTGGGCCAGGTAACGCTCGACCAACCGGGGACCCTTGCGTTGTCGGTCAAACCGAAGATTGACAAGGCCTCCTGGAAGGTGATTGGACTCAAATCCGTCATTCTCACTCCCTTGGGGAACGGGGAGAAAGGGTCTCCATGAATCACCCGGCATTGGCAGCGTCAGTGGCCGGCCGGCTGCGGTTCAGCAGGCTTTCAGGTTGGCAAAAAGCCCGTTCTCCGACCACCCCGCACCCACGCTGGCCACTCGCGAGCCGGCGGGGTTCGAGTTTCATCCATTGACCTCAAGAAAGACTGCTCCCATGCTTCACGATCCCAGTCACCGTCCCCAGCCCATCACGGCCAGTGAAATCAAACTTGAGCCAGCGGAAAAGGATGTCCTGCGGAGCCTGGTCGCCCAACTAGCCCAGATTGCAGCGCTGCCTGTCCAGCGCGAAAAGGCCGAACTGTGGCGCTGTCTCAATGATCTGGAGTCCGACCGTCCGATGGTGTGGATCAACGAGATTCCCTGGCATGAAATGAACGTCAACGACGAGTTGACGTTACGCACACAACATCTGTGGGCGCGTGAGTGGGAGACGACGCTCCGCCAGACGCTCTACCAGTGGCGACACCTGCCGGCTGACATGATCGTGAGCGATTTCATGGAGTGCCCCCTGGCCATTAACAGCACTGACTTCGGCATCATCGAAGACGTGGAACTGGCCAAGACGGACGAAGCCAACCCTGTCGTCTCGCGCCATTTCAACATCCAGATTCGCGACTGGCCGGACTTGGAGAAGATCAAAATGCCTAAAATCACGCACTTTTCCGCCGTCACGGAGGAGCGTTTCCGTCTCATGTCCGCGATTTGCGCGGGCCTCATGCCTGTGCGCAAAGTCGGCCAGAGCCACATCTGGTTCACGCCTTGGGACTACCTGATCCGCTGGTGGGGCGTGCAGGAAGCGATGCTCGACCTGGTGGATCGGCCCCAGTTGGTGCATGCTGCCGTGGACCGGATGGTGACCGCTTGGAATACCGAACTGGATCAATTCATTGAGCAAAACCTCCTTTCTCCGGACGCCAACAACACCCGTATTGGCTCGGGCGGCTACGGCTTCACGAAGGCGCTGCCCAATCCCAACTGCCAGACCATCGGCGTCAAGCCCCACCAGATGTGGGGCTGCTCGAACGCCCAGATCTTTTCCGAAGTGTCACCGGAAATGCACTGGGAATTTGCGCTTCAGCATGACTTCCCCTGGCTCTCCCGCTGGGGATTGATCTATTACGGCTGCTGCGAGCCGTTGGATTTCAAACTCGATCTGCTCCGCCGTATTGTCAACCTGCGGAAGATTTCGATGAACTATCGTGTCAAAGTCGAGCGAGCTGTCCGGAACGTGGCCGACCAATATGTGTTCAGCTACAAGCCCAACCCCGCCATTTTCGCCACTGACAACTGGCGTCCAGATGAAGCACGCCGCGAACTGATCACCGTGCTGGAACGTGCGCGCGGCTGTCATGTGGAAATCATCATGAAAGACATTTCCACCGTGCGCTACCAGCCGCAGCGTCTCTGGGAATGGGCCGCCATCGCCATGGACGTCGTGCAACGGTTTCGATCCTGAAGAATTCTGAACAATTTGCAGCCACCCCTCGGAACAGGGACTTCTGCGGACATGTTCCCTCTGCAATTGGCCGGTTTTTGCTCTCAGGCCGGCCAGATGTTACTCGATGCTCCACAGACTCAACGTCTCGCTGTCCTTGACGAAAATCCTGTTTCCCGCGACAACTGGATGCGCCCACGTTTCGGAATCGGCCACCTTGATTTGCGCCAACTGGGCGTATTTGGATCCGGGCCTGAAAACAAGCAAGTCACCGTGACTGCCGAGCGCGAAAACAACCGACCCCGCATTAACGAGAGACGCGCTTTGACCCAGGTTCGCAGCTTGGTCCCAGAGCAGCGAACCGGTCTGGGCATCAGCACAGAAGAGGTGGCCGCTGTAACCGTAGAGCAAGCCGTCCTTGAGCACGGGCGTCGTGAAGCGCGCGCCCAACTGCGCGGTGGTCCACAACGGCGTGGCGGTGAAGCCTTCGCCCTCCTGCGGTTCGATCTTCACGGCCAACAGGCCTTTGCCCTGGCCCGTGCAAATCACGGTTGGTCCGGCGACGACGGGAGTAGTGTTGTTGCCCTGGGCCGCTTCGAAAGGAAACTGCCACAGCAACTTGCCCTCGGCCAAGTCGAGACCCACCAGCTTCTTCGCGCTCAAGGTGACTAATTGTTTCTTGTTCCCGACCGTCATAGTCACGGGGGAGGAATTCGCCGGGCCGTCGCCGTCCCATTTCCACTTGGGCGCGCCGTTGCCCAGGTCGAAAGAGATTATGGCTCCATTGGTCTTAACACCGACATGCACGATACACCGCTCCTCCTCAACAATGGGCGACATGGAGGTGTCGGACTTGTAGGGAATGCCGAGGTAATCGTTGGCGGACTGCTTGCGCCAGAGGAGCAGACCGTGGGCGGTGTCAAAGCAGGAGAGGATGCCGCCAACCCCCAAGGTGCAGACTTTGCCGTCGGCGACTACAGGCGAACTTCTTGGTCCCGGATGTCCGACAGCCGGGCCTCTCACAACGAAGTCCGCCGGGTACTTTGACTTCCATTGCGTTTGGCCGGTGGCGGCATCCAGGCACAGCAGCACCTCGTCGGTTCCCTGGCGGGTAAAGACGTACAGGTTCGTGCCGACCAACGCGGGGGTGGCGTCGCCTTTGCCCACGTTGACTTTCCATTTCTGCGCCAGGTTTGTCGGCCAGGTCGAAGGGGCGGCGAACGCGCCGGTTTTGCCATCGCGATTCGCGCCGCGCCATTGCGGCCAGTCTTGGGAGGGCAGGCACTGCCCACTGATCAGGATGACCGAGACCGCCATTGGAACTGCCCATTGCTTGATATTATTCATGGGAGGAACAGGTTAATTGAGCGGACCAATTGTTGTTTTTTTTGACGCACCGCAGAAGCATCAACGCTGGGCATCTTCCGGCGCATCGGGTTCATCGAGAAGCTGAATGCTGGTGGCCGGCCCAAGGTCTGGGTCTTTCCATGAAGACAAAGCCCAAACGACTTTCTTGTCTGGAGTCAGTTCGATGACCTGCACCGTGCCCGGCCAGTGTGATGTGTTGTTGTCCCCGGCGATCCAGCAGCATACCACCGTATTACCGTTGGCCAGCCGGTCGGCCGTCTGAATGTTGCCCAGCTTGTAGTCGGGCACGTCCGTCTGCGTGAACTCCCACACCGTCTCTCCCTTCGGGTTGACTTCCCGCGCGTAGCGGCTCCAGTCTCCCGCGATCAGGGTGTTGCCGTTCTTGAGCCGCACCGCCTGCCAGGGTGATTTGGCTTCAACCGACCAGAGGACCTTGCCCTCCAGATCATACTCGACCACTTTGCCTTCCCCAAGGTGCGGCACCAGCAACGTGCCCGCTTTGGTCATGCGGATGTGCCGGAACTGCCCGTGGGTGCCGGTGACAAGGGTCGGGATGGGGATTTCCTTTTCGATGTTTCCCGTAGCTGTGTTGATGATCATTGCCTGGGCCGGATTGCCGTTGCGCATGATCAAAACACGGTCCTTGCCGATGGACTGGCACGAGTGGATTTCGGTTCCGGGCGGAGCCGGATAATCCCACAGGAGATTCTTGTCCGGGCTGACCATTCCCGCTCCAGACATGCGGGAAAAAATCACGTTGCCATCGGACAGCAGCGTCGCGTCGTCGAACTCCTGGTTGCCGCCGCTGGCGGTTTTTATCGGCATGGAGTACTGCCAGACGATCTTGCCTTCACGGACTATGAAAATGGACTGCTCCTGCGGTTTGCGTGTGTCCCATTCGCCGGCATAGAGAAAGGGATGTTGCGCCGCTCCCTTGCCCGGCAGCAAAGGGGGAGTCGTGGGGGTCATTGGCGTGTCGGCAGAGTAAGAGTTGAAGGCTGGCGCCGCACAGGTGGCAACTAAGGCCAGTCTAAAAAATGCACTTTTCACATCCATTTTAGTTATGTTCGTTTGCTGACATCTAAGGTTTGTAAATCGGTGTTTGGCGGTAGGCGAAAATGGTAGGCTTGGGGGTGGGCGCTCCAGCCCGATTGATCAGGAGGTTGTCAAAGAGGGCGGTGTTTCGGGTGTTGGGGTCGTTGCCGGTGATGAGGCCAGCCATGCCTTTGGCAAAAAGGGTGTCGACGGCAGCGAAGGTCTGAACGCCATCCACGAAGCCGGCGATACTGGAGCCGGAGAACTGGAGTTTCAGGTTGTGCCATTGATTGGGAACGATGTTGCTGACGCGAGCGGTGGCAATCATAGTCCCCTCATCGTTGTTTTTGCCGCCAGACGCGGTGGAGGCGTACAGGGAACACGCGCCGGCGGCGGCCAGACGCAAGTAGTAGCCTTTGGGAACGCAGCCATAGCCGTAGCCGACGTTGTTGACGCGTCCCATGACGCCGGCCCAACCGCTCTGGTCCAGGCAGATGTCGGCGCTGACTTCATAGTCGGTCCAGTCCCGGTCGCCGATGATGGTATAGGGCATCCATTCCGGCGCCCAGCATTGGGCTTTTTTGTCCAGGACCTGGCGCAGACAGATGCCGGCGTTGTCGGGGCGGCGGGAAAGTTCAAAGACGCCGGAGATGTCGGCGGTATAGTGTGGCAGCCAGCCAAACTGTTGGGGTTGCGTATATTCATCAAAAGTGTCGAAATAGGGAAATGGAAAACTCCGTTCGGGCGGGATGTGGTCAAAGGTGCCTTTTTTCTGGCCGGTGGTTGTAGAAATGGAATAGACGGATTCGGGCTCCAAGGTGATGGTGAACGTTCCGTTCCTGGGGGTGAGATTGGCCTGCTGGACGAATTGTTCCGCGGCGCTGCTGCGCCAGACGCAGAGTTTGCCGGTGGACAAGCCGCCGCTGATTTTGAAGGTGACGTTTTGGTCGGTCTGGGCATTGCTGGTCTCGATGATCACGCTGTAATCCTTGCCCGGCGATTTGAGCGTGACAAAGGTGCCGCCGCCGGCAAGTTTTCCGCAGGCGCCATTAAGATACTGCCAGCCGACCTTGGAGAATTGTCCGTAATGAGCGTAGCCCCAGAGGGCAGGTCGGGTGGCGTAGTGACCGCTCCAGGGGGAGTTGGCGATCATGGCGGCTGGTTGCTCAGGATAAGGCTCCATCGGGTAAACGGACGCGACCAGATACCAATTCACGATCTTCGTCACACCGCTGTTTATGTAGTTGTTATTAAACGCCTGGACGATGCTGATTTCGCAGTCGAAACCGTCCTTGTACACGTGCTCTTCGGAGTTCCAAATGGGTTTGTGCAACGTTTCGGCAAGTTGACGCACCTCGGGGGGCGTGGGCGCGGTCGCCATGGTGTGATTGCTAAGGATGGCGACGGCTTTTCTTAATTCAGCGTCCGTATTCAAGTCCTTGGTCCAATCAAACTTTGTTTTGTCCCAATTGTCAAAACCGTGGATTCTGACTTTTCTCAGACCGTTCGCATCGAGGGTGGTGCGGAACATTTTTGCAAAATTCTCGTTGACGCCTTTTTCGTTCCGGCAACCGATGGCATCGAGGTCCAGTCCATAGACTTGCTTGAGGCCCTGAATCCATTTGGTGTAATAGTCACACATATCCTGAGACCAGAAATGCCCGTTGCCGACCCAGCCAGGACAACCCCAGGCGCAGGCATCCAGCGTGAAATCGCGGTTTCTTTTTTTAGCCTCGCGCATCAGCCACCATTCGTAACCGCGGCTGAAGTTCAAATCATTCCTTGTATGCATGTGGCTCGGCTCGGAACCTTGGGTGGAGTTTCCGTCCCCCGGCACTTCGACGAGCAGAGCGCTCATGGAAGCGCCGAATTTGGGCTTAAAAAGCAAATCAAGAATCTGACTGCGCTGGGGTTCGGGATAGTCCTTAAGCAGGACCGACGTAGCGCCGCCGCCGCTGACTGCTCCGATGCCGTCAAAGCGAGGGCCGCCAGCATCACCTTTCAGCTCAACGGTTTGATCCGCGGGGGCTGGAAAAAGCAGACCAAGCCAAAAGCAGCAAATCAATCCGGTTATTCTGGCAGCATGTCGTTTTTTAAGAAGTTCACTCGGGTTTTTCATAAAGGCACTCAACTGTCAACGGTTCAAAAGGAGATTCTCCAGTCAACATCGCTGCTGGCTGGCGCGACGAAGTCCACCGTAGCAAGCGGCCGTCTGTTCTCATTGTGGCCGGAATGTTGCCGGCCAGTTCCGCGCTCCGGGCAGTGAAGCCCTCTGGCGCATGGATGCGTAACTGGTAGAGATCGCCGGCAACGGCCCGAGAAGTGCCCCTGAGCAGGTGTTGTTGGCTGTCATAGGCGAGGTCCCTGATGTCAAAGGCCATCTGGCGCACGTGGCGGCTGGTAGAGATCAAAACCGGATGCTCCCTTTTCTTGACCGCGCTGTAGATGTCGCAATTGTGTGGACTGAGCGGACGGGTATCGAATTTGCCCTTAAACGTTCCGATGAGTTGCTTGCTCCTGAATTCATAGACAATGTCTTTGAACGTGATTCCAATGACAATCTCATTTGCGGTTTCACGATTGTAGAAATCTTCAAGATCAATTTCGGCTGTAGTTGTGTAAAAAACCTCTACCGCACGCAAAAACGTTGATTTACCCGCTCCATTTGCTCCCACTAACGCCGTGAAACTCGCACAGTGCAAAGTATCGGCGAGCACAGATTGAAACCTTTTCACCTCAACGGATTCGATAATCATAACTTCGCCTGCTGATTTGGCGCAATCTGCGCCTGCCGCCGCCCGTCGTCAAGCTGGAAGGCAATTGCCTACGGGCGTAGAGTCCGGTAATTCGTGCATGTGAGATTCTCAGGCGGCTTCGGGGTAATAGCAGCGAATCAGTCCACCCAAGCGCTTGCGGCGATGAACCGCACCCTTGGTCGGGAATGGCGTAAACTCCGGTTGGATGATCTTGTTCTTTAATCCCTGATGGTTTCTTTCTTGATGATAATGAAGAACGAACTGCGATGTCGCTCGGTGGAGACTGGACTTCCCGATCAGCACCATCCGGTCCAAACAGGATTCCTTGATGCTCCTGACAAAACGCTCGGCGATGGCCTTCAAATTCGGGGAACGCGCCGGCAATCGCACCGATTCGACGCCAGCAGTCTGGAGGATCATTCTGAAGGCCTCGCTGAACACGCTGGCCCGATCATGAATGAGATAACGGCAGCCGCCTAAGAACCCGTCCAAGCCATCGGTCAGATTTCGGGCGACTTGTTTCATCCACGGCCCATCGGGTTCAAGAACGATACCGGCAATATGCACCTCCCGCGTGGCTAATCGAATCACGAAGAAAACGTGGTAACGGACCAAACCCAGAACGGTCCACACTTCCACGCTAAAGAAGTCGGCGGCAGCCAGGTACGTCCCAGTGGGTGCGCAGGAACTCCTTCCAGGTCGTCCTTTTCTGACGATCTGGAGCCCGGGTCCGCGCCGGCCTCCAATATCTTGGCGATCGTCCTGCGGCCAATCTCATGGCCCAGGTTCTGGAGCGCCCCCTGGACGCGAGTGTAGCCCCAGGTGCGGTTTTCCGCTGCCATGCGCAGGATCAGAGCGCGCAACACGGCCGCGGTGGGAGGGCGCCCCGGTGAGCGATGGCGGCCGTTGGCGAGCGGGTGCCCTCCTCTTCGACATTCCCTGGCACCAGGCGCCAGAATCGGGTGACGTCCTCATCGCGAACAAGGGCCCGGTAGTGCTTGATGATCACTTCGGGTGAATTGCCCATCTCTGAGGCAGTGAGGTTTTCGTCCTTGGACCTGCCCAGGAAGTAACTGCCAAAAGTGTGGCGGATCGCGTTGTGCGGCCATGGGGTGATCCCGGCCTTCATCGTCAATTCCTGCAAACGCTTCGAGAAGACGTCAATGTTGCGCTCGGGGCTGATGGCACCGGTCGTCTTCCGGTGCGGATTCAGCCACTCGACGAGGTTGTCGCCGACACTCACGAGACGACGCTGGCGCGTCTTCGCCTTGATCCCCTTGACTTCAATCGTGCGGTGTTCATGATCGATCTCCGACCAGTCGAGAGCGAAGAGCTCTGAGCGTCGAAGTCCCGCGAACAGTCCGATCTCCAGTGGAGGCAGCATGTCAGGATCAAACTCCTTCGCCACGCGCAGCAATTCCCTCACCTGCTTCACCGTCAGGATCCCAATAGGCCGGTCGTCAAGAATGGGCCGGTCGATGGTTGCCGCCGGATTGTCGGGGCGATACCTGTGGGTGGCAGAAATTCCGTCCAGATGGCCCGCTTGGACTTGAACACCGGCTTGGGCCATTGCAGGCGCGGAATGACCGATTTAAGCAGCCATTCCATGCCCAGGGCATGATTGTGTATCCGCCGCAGGTAAACATTGGTGGCCGCCACGCTGCATCCAAACTCTGCGGCGAAACACAAGCGCCTTTGTGACAGTGTCTTCCAACTAGATTAATCTCGTCAGGAATCACCCTCCAGGAGACTGCACATTGTGCCCATTCGTTTCAAACACGAAAGGAATCCAAATCCTGGCCGGAAAACCAGGGATTCTCGGCTGGTTTATGCGTTCAACCGTTACTCCTGGTCATGTTATGGGTTCAAGATCTTGAAGCTTCTGCCTCTCAACTCTTGGCCGGGCATGAGATTCGATTGCGGTGGCGTTTTCGGTCGGGGGTCGAGCTAATGGCAAAGCCCACCAAAATGGCTCGGCCAGAACGCCATTCTTGCCGAAATTGGGCGTCGGTTCGACAAAGTCGGTTGCGGTTTGGGGGATGAATCTGGAGGGGAGCAACATAAATTTACACGACGGCGATGGGACGGCTAGTTTTGATGATGTGATGGGTGAGATCTAGGCCGCTGCCGCCTGGTCAAGCGGTTCTTCGCCCAGCAGACGCGCCGTGTGCTTGCTGTTGAGGACGCCGGCCACGTTGCCGCATTGCCATTTCCCTTTGCCGGTCTTGGTTCTGACACCGTCGGCGTTGAGTTGATCGGGAATCTCCTTGTAACTGCAGCCGACGTCGTCCCGCAGATGCGCGATACGCCGGATGACCGCTTGCTAGGCCGGGTTGTCCACCAGCCGATACAGCGGCCGGCCATTCTTTGGATTGACACCGCACGGCTCTAAATCGTAGCCGTACCCGCGTCCGCCACCCCAACGGCATGGCGGTGGCGGGCTTGTACCGGCGCTTGGCCAACAGCCTCTTTGTGGAGTGGCGCTCTCATCAAAACAACCCGCAGTATTTGACAACCACCGATTTCGCCGTGGACATGGCCGCCGAAGGCCATTGCCGCGCCCTGAACATGATCACGACAATCCATCCATCCTTCACCCGAGCTCCTCAGCCATCCTGGCCATCCCTTCAAAGCCCTCGAGACCAGGCTTCGAAAGCCTCACCGCAGACCTCTGCCCAAATCAGATTTCCGGCAGCCTAAAACCGCGTTGCCCTTGCCCATCCTGACACTGCCCGAGCCTCCCAACCCGCCAGACCACCAGCACACCGGCCTCCGGGCCAAACCAGACGCTCAGATTCTCAAATCCTCTTGCGCCTTGGCTGCCTTCGTGAATTCGCCCTGCCTTTCCCAAATTGTGAATAAAAAAGGCTTGCCAACTTCGGAAATATGCCCCAAAACCACCATCGAAGCTATTGCTATGTTAACAAGCCTTGAAACGACCACGAATTCTTTCGCAGGTTTCCGATCATCAGGCGTTCCGGGCACGTTCAATCCGATCCGCTGGTGTCATCTGATTGCCTCCGAGCCAACCGCATTGGAAAAGGGAAAGCGCAGATGGGGGATTTTGCTTTTAATCGCCCTGTTCTGGGTGAGGTTGGGGAGTGCTAATGCGGGCGAACCGGCTGTCAATCGGACGCTGCCTGCTTTTTCGCCCCCTCATGCCGAGTTCGACATCCCAGAAACGCCAACGGTTCGGGACATTGCCAGTGTTCATCTCCTGCCGGAGGCCCTTGTGCCGGTTCACCCTACGCCCTCCGCAGCCCAAAACAAGGAAATCGCCGATGCCTTGCGGCTTCTCTCAAAGCGGACGGTCCGGGACGATTTTTCCGCGTTGGAACAGTTCGTCAATGAATACCCTGACTCGCCGTGGACGCCGTCCGTATTATTTAATCTTGGGCTGGGCTATTACAGAACCGGGTGGTATTCCAAGGCCATAAATGCGTGGGAGACTGCCTGGCCGGCGCTAAAACCATCAAGTGATCTGGCCGTAAGAGCAGTGGCAGACGACGCAGTTGGGGAGTTGGCCTTGATGTATGCACGAGTCGGTCGGATGAGAGAACTTGCCCAGTTGCTCGATCCGATCAAAGACCGTCCTTTGCTCGGCCCAGGCCGGGGCAAAGTGGCCGGCGCCAGACAAGGGCTGTGGACTATGCAGCATGAGCCGGAGATTTCCTTCCGTTGCGGGCCGCTGGCTTTGGATCGAATTATCGCGTTCCAGAATCCTGGTAAAGGCGGCCAGCTACTGATCCAGAATTCCCATTCGACTACCAACGGCTTCTCCCTGAACCAAGTGGCGGCATTGTCGCGCAAGGCGGGTTTGAATTACCAGATGGCTTTTCGCAGCGCCGGTGCATCCGTCCTTTTGCCGGCGGTCGTCAATTGGAAGGTCGGACATTACGCGGCCTTGGTGAAGGAGAAGGATGGTTTTTACCTTCTGCAAGATCCGACTTTCCGCAATGATGTCTGGGTGTCGCCGAGGGCCCTGGAGAACGAAGCGTCAGGTTATTTTCTGGTCCCGCCAGGGGATCTCCCAAGGGGCTGGCGGAGCGTTTCTGAAGCCGAAGGAAGTACGGTTTGGGGCAAAGGAACCACCGGTTCCAGCGACCCGAATAACAACACGCCAAACGATCAAAAGTCGTGCGGAGGCGTGGGATCCGGCATGGCGGTTTCCAGCGTTTATTTGCTCGATGTGAGCCTGAACATCCGCGACAAACCGGTCGGCTACGATCCGCCCGTCGGGCCGCCGGTAAGGCTTGAAGTCAATTATAACCAACTCGAATCCGACCAGCCCGCGGTGTTTAGTTATGCCAACCTGGGCGCGCAGTGGACTTTCAATTTCCTGGCCTATATCACCGATGATCCCCAGGTTCCGGATGCCGATGTCAGTTACTTCACCGTCGGCGGCGGCACCCTGCCGTTTACGGACTTCGATGACACTTCGCAGTCCTTTGCGTCACAAATAAAAAGCCAAGCCGTCCTGACACGCACCTCCGCCAACAGCTACCAAATGCTGTTTGCGGACGGATCCAGCTATATCTTTTCGCTGCCCGACTCAACCAACACCGTTTCGCGCCGTGTTTTTCTAACTCGGATGGTGGATCCGCAAGGCAATTCGGTGCAAATCAGCTTCGATAGCAGCTTCCGGGTTGTGGCGGTGACCGATGCGATTGGACAAGTGACGACCTTTTCCTATCAGGACCCCGGTGACCGGCTGAAAATCACGAAGGTGACCGATCCGTTCGGCCGCTTCGCCACTTTCCAATACGACAGCAACAACCGCCTTTCAGAGATCACCGACTGTATCGGGCTGACATCGCAATTCGCGTATGACTCGGGCGATAACATCCTGACGATGACCACCCCTTATGGCACCACCTCCTACGCTTTTGGCCAGGAAGGGAGGGACACGTGGCTGGAAACAACCTATCCGGACGGCGAAAAGGACCGCGCTGAATATTCGGAATCAACCAGCGTCGGCACCGATTCGCAGGACCCGGCTTCGACGTTGCCGCAAGGCATATGGACGCGAGATTGGGTGATGTACGCGCGCAACACGTATTTTTGGGATCGCAACGCTTACTGGGCCTACGCTGCCAATACCAACGATTATACCAAGGCTCATATCTTCCACTGGCTGCACGACGCTTCGCTCAGCACGGCGATGGGCGTGCTGGAAAGTGAAAAGGCGCCCTTGGAAAACCGCGTTTGGTACAATTACGCCGGCCAGCCTGCCGGCGACTATTACGCGACTATCATCGGGACATCCGCCCAGCCCATCGTCGTGGCACGGGTCCTGGACGACGGCAGCACTCAGCTTCGCCAATACGCCTACAATGCCCTTGGCCACCTGATCAACTCCATCGATCCGCTGGGGCGGGGCATGACTTGCGTTTATTCGACAAATCTTATCGATTTGCTCGAAGTACGCCAAACGACCGGAACCAACAACGACCTTTTGCTCAAAGTCCAATATAACTCCCAGCATCGGCCCATTGCCATTTACGATGCCTCCGGAGAACTGACGACCAATACCTACAACTCGCGCGGCCAGCTCCTCACCGCCACGGATCCAAAAGGCGAAACGACTAGTTTCACCTACGACACGAACGGATATCTTCTCACCATTACCGGCCCGCTGCAAACGGCGGGTGACCAGACAAATTTTACGTACGACAGTTTTGGCCGAGTTCGCACCATGACCAACACCGAGGGCTACACTTTGACCTACAGCTACGACAATCTGGATCGCATCACCAACGTTACTCACCCGGACGGCACGTTTGAGGCCTTTAGCTACAACAAATTGGATCGCGTCATGGCCCAGGATCGGCTTGGGCACCAGACGATTTACAGCTACGATTCTCTGCGGCGGATGGTATCCATGCAGGACCCGCTCCATCGTGTTACCTGCTTCCAGTATTGCGGGTGCGGCTCACTGTCGGCCTTGATTGATCCGAATGGGCAGCAAACCAGCTGGGTGCATGACGTTCAGGGCCGTTTGACCGGCAAGGTTTATGCCGATGGCTCCCGCGCCACCTATAACTACGAAAACACCACCAGCCGGCTGCAGTCTGTGGTTGATGAAGAGGGACAATACAAAGTCTTTTCATATTATCAGGACGATGCGCTGGAAAGTATCAGTTACCCCGCCGCGACCGTGCCGACCGCGTCCGTGACCTATGCGTACGATTCCAATTACGGCCGCGTTGTGAGCATGAAGGACGGCATGGGAACGACCACTTACACCTATAATCCGGTGACATCGTCGCCAACTCTCGGCGCGAGCAGATTGGCATCCGCCAGTGGGCCGTTGCCAAACAGCCTGGTGACCTATCAGTACGATCCGCTTGGCCGCGTGATCGGACGCGCCATAAATGGCGTGGCGGAAAGTGTCAGTTTTGACGCGCTTGGACGACCAACCAACATCGCCAACGCCCTGGGCGCCTTTGTTTACTCGTACGTCAATGCGACGACGCGCCTGGCGTCGGAGGTTTATCCTAACGGGCAGTCGAACAGCTACACCTACTACAACAACATCGGTGATCAGAGGCTGCAGCAAATTCAGCATTTCAAGCCCGGCGGCGCGCTGTTGTCGGCCTTCGGGTATTCCTACAATGCGGTCGGCCTTATTACCTCGTGGACCAATCAGTGGGACACGATCTCGACCGGCATTTTGCTGCCGACGTACGACGCCGCATACCAGTTGACGAACGTGGTCATCGCCGGCGGCCCCTTTGCGGTTTCAAATTACACCTACGGGTACGACGCCGCCGGCAATCGGTTGCTGGTGGCAACTAATGGCATGCAAAATGTTCACTCCTGCAATTCCCTTAACCAGCTGGTGAGCACTGGACCGGGACCAACTAACACCAGTTTCCAATGGGATGGAGAAAACCGGCTTACGGCCATTAACGCCGGCCTCAATGACAGCACGTTTAGCTACGACGGTTTGGGACGCCGATCCGAAATCGTGGAGAAGACCAACAGTGTGGTCGTGACGAACAATTACTACCTGTGGTGTGATAACGAGATTTGTGAAGTGCGCGACCCGACCGGAACCACGGTGGTAAAACGGTTGTTTCCTCAAGGCGAAGTGACGCTTGGCGCGACAGGCAGTACGAACTATTTTTACACCCGAGACCATCTGGGGAGCGTCCGGGAGGCTTTGGACTCAAGCGGGACCCTCGTGACGCGCTACACGTACGATCCGTACGGCCAAAAGTCGGTCGTGGAAGAGGGCTACGCGACCGCTTTTGGTTTCGGCGGAGATTTCGTTCATCAGCGGTCCAGTTTGAATCTGACTCGGTTTCGCCCGTACGACAGCGCGAAGGGGCGATGGTTGAGCCGCGATCCGATCTCGGCTCCGACTTTGATTCTCTTGAATTATTCGGGCGGCTTTGGGCTAACGAGTTACGTTCCGCCTCAGTCTTTGCGCGGCCAGCCTTTGCAGGTCATGCCCAACACATCGGGGATCAACCTGTACGAATTCGCGCTCAACAATCCAGTCAACTTCACCGACCCGCTCGGCCTGTCGACGTTCACCGTGGGCCTGAGTGTCAGCGGCCAGTTGGGACCGATTAATCTGAATTACTCGGCAGGAATCGCGATCGACGGCCATGGAAATATCGGCACGTTTGGCGTTCCGGGTGGCGGCGTTGGGGTGGGGGCGGGCGTTTCCGGCGGCGTCAGCTTTACCGGTTCCAATGCGGAGACCATTTGTGATCTGGGCGGATGGTTTGATAATTTCAGTGTTGGCGCAGGCGCTGGCGTTGACGCTTCGATCGAGGGTTTTACAGGCCCCAGCGACCATGGACCTGTCGTGGGCGGCGGGTTTACCCTGGGGGCTGGGCTCGGGGCCGGCGGTTCGGTAGGCGCCAGTTATACCGTGGTCAACCCGATTGGAAGGCTGTGGTGAAAGCTGCTTCTATGCGAACGAAACATTCCATTTTGCTGCCGCTCTTACTGGGACTCGGCGTGTCCGCTGGGCTCCGAGGACAGGTATCTTACCAATATGATCCCCCGGGCAATTTGAATTCGCAAAGTAATGTCGTGTCGGCTCCGCTGCCGCAATTCCAGCAGACTCCACCCTTCTATGTGATCGCCGCTTCCAATGGATTGCTCGCGGTATCCGCGCCGGTTACCGGTGTGGGCCCATTTTCCTATCAGTGGTTGTTCAATGGCGCCAGACTTTTGGGTGCCACCAATGCATCCTATGTGGTTACAAGCGCTTCGACAGCCAATCTCGGCTCTTATCAGCTCGTCGTGAGCAACAGCGCCGGTGCCGTGACCAGCGCGGTGATCACCGTCTCTTTCGACACCGATCACAGCGGCTTGCCGGACGCGTGGCAAATCACGTACTTTGGTTCTCTCGGCGTCGATCCTGCGGCACTGGTGGATGGAGTACCTATTTATGACATCTATGCAGACGGGAGCAATCCGAACAATGCCAACTCCATTCTGCCGCGATTGCACCTTTCCAGTACGCTTGGCGGGACGGCCAGCGTATCGCCATTGCAGCCGAAGTACCCGTTGAATCAGGTGGTTCAGCTGACAGCCGTGGCCAGTCTAGGCTATTCGTTTATCGGCTGGTCGGGAGACATTACCAACACCAATAGCACCGTGAATCTGGTAATGAACACCACCAAGACGGTGAACGCCGGTTTCGGCTTGCCGCTGGGCCAAGTCCTCAACGCGACGAACCTGGTCTGGACGACCGGGGGCGACAGCAGTTGGTTCGGAGAAACCAATATCAGTTTTGACGGCGTTAGCGCGGCGCAGAGCGGCGTGGTCCTGGTGGGCCAGCAATCGTGGATACAAACGACTGTCACCGGCAGCAATGTGACGGAGATTGCGTTCCAGTGGGCCGTTTCGTCCGAAGCTGAGGAGAATTTTCTGAATTTTAATGTCAATGGAACTACGAGCAACGGCATCAGCGGTGGGGAGGGACTTATTATCTGGCAGCATCAAGTCTATCTGGCGCCGCCGGGCACGACCGTCTATAATTGGGACTACGCCCAAAATGTGGGCGATAATGATTACGGCTGGATTAATCTGGATGCCGGGTGGCTTGACCAGGTGCATGTCACGCCCCTGATTCTATCAACGGGATACTCGGACGTAATCGCTTGGGGCGACGATACCAACGGCGAAGCCGACGTTCCTTCGCGACTTACCAATGTGGTTGGTCTGTCTTGCGGCGAGTACCATAGCCTGGCCCTAAAGAGTAATGGGACGGTCGTCGGATGGGGATACAACGGCGACGGAGAAACCAATGTTCCACCCATGGCAACCAATGTGACTGAGATCGCCAGCGGCTGGTTTCATAATTTGGCGCTTCGGCGCGACGGGACGGTGGTGGCCTGGGGCAGAAATGATTCTGGCCAAACGGACGTGCCCGCGGGATTGAGCAACGTGGTGGCTGTTGCCGGCGGTGGACAGCACAGCCTGGCGCTCAAGAGCGACGGCACGGTGGTGGCCTGGGGCGACAACAGTTCCGATCAGTCCACGGTCCCTTCGGGTTTGACGAACGTCGTGGCCATAGCTGCAGGAGGTCAGCATAGCCTGGCACTTAGGGGCGATGGCTCGGTAGTCGCCTGGGGGGATGACAGTTATGGCCAGACCAGCATACCGCCGGGTTTAGGCGGCGTGACAGCCATTGCCTCCGGAGCGGATTTCAATCTGGCGCTAGACGCCGATGGCACCGTCGTTGCGTGGGGTGACGATAGTTCGAACCAGACGAATGTCATTTCAGGATTAAGCAACGCCGTGGCTATTGCGGCGGGCTTTTACTATGCCCTGGCGCTGTTGAGTGATGGCACGGTCGCCTCGTGGGGAGACGACAGCTACGGCCAAACCAACGTTCCAGCGATGCCGTCGGGATACGGCGACTACATCGCCATCGCCGGGGGTGGCTACCACGCGCTAGGGCTTCTCAATGGTGGAGCACCTTTCATTGCCACCGAGCCGGTTGATCAAACCCATTTCAGTGGCGTGACCACAGTGTTCGCGGCCGATGCCGTTGGCGCCTCGCCGCTGACTTACCAATGGCGTTTCAATGGGGTGAATATTGCCGGTGCGACCAGGGCCGCGTTAAGCCTCACCAATGTGCAGTATGCCAACATCGGCACTTACAGTGTTCTCGTGAGCAATACCCTGGGAAGTGTCACCAGTTCGAATGCCACTTTGACCGTCGTTCACGCCGGGCCGATCATTAGCAGCGAACCGACCAATCTGGTGCTGGTGCCGGGAGAGACGGCCGCGTTTTCTGTGACGGCCGCGGGCTCCCTGCCTTTGAGCTATCAGTGGCGTTTTGGAACTGCGACGCTCACCGGCGCCACTTCTTCGGCCTTGGTCCTTCCCGATGTGACGGAATCGCAGGGGGGCAGTTATGAAGTGGTGATAACTAACCTTTATGGCGAAGTGACCAGCAGCGTGGCGACGCTTACGGTGGCTCCCATTGCACCAAATGTTGTGTTTTCCAACGTGCATACCTTTGGATCGATTCAAGACGATTATGGCGACTTGCTGGATGGGACGTTTCCGTACGCCGCCTTGATGCTCAACACCAATGGGTACCTTTATGGCACAACATTCAGCGGCGGCAGCAACGGCTACGGCACCGTCTTCAAAATGACCACCAGCGGTGTGCTGAGCAGCTTGTATTCCTTCGGCGCTATCACGGATACCAACGGTGATGAACTGGATGGAGCTAATCCGTACGCCGCGTTGAGCCTCGGGCCAGACAGCAACCTTTATGGCACCACCTACAGCGGGGGGGCCAATACCGACCAGCTTGGCACGGTCTTCAGAATGACTGACGGCGGTGCGCTGACCAGCCTGTATTCGTTCGGTTCGATCGAAGACACGAACGGTTTCGCGTTGGATGGGGCCGAGCCTCGAGCCTCCTTGGTGCTGGCCAATGGCGAGATGTTCGGCACGACATCTAGCGGCGGCAGCAACGATTATGGCACGGTATTCAAAATAACTACCCAGGGCGCGCTGACTACCGTGCATGCATTCGGTTCGATCCAGATCACAATTAGTGCAGCGTTAGATGGGATCGCTCCCTATGCTGCCTTGGTGCTGGGCCAAGACGGCAACTTGTACGGGACGGCCTACGGCGGCGGCAGCAACGGCTACGGCACCGTCTTCAAAATGACCACCAGCGGTGTGCTGAGCAGCTTGTATTCCTTCGGCGCCATCACAGATACCAACGGTGATGAACTGGATGGAGCTAATCCGAAGGGACCGCTGGTTGCCGCCAGCGACGGCAGCCTCTACGGCACGACCTATCAGGGCGGGTCCAATGCCAATCAGAGTGGCGATGGCTTTGGCACCGTATTTCGAATTACGACCAATGGCGCACTGACCACCTTGTATTCGTTCGGGTTGCTGCAGGATGCCAATGGCAATCCGCTGGATGGCGCGAACCCCGTGGGAGGCTTGGTGCAAGGGGGCAGTGGCGCCCTTTATGGGACCACCAGCGCCGGCGGCGATAATGGCAACGGAACAGTCTTCGAGATCACGACCAATGGAACCTTCCTCACTTTGTATAGGTTCAGCGGCACCAACGACGGCGCTAATCCGCTGGCGGGGTTGGTCATGGTCGGCAACACCTTGTATGGAACGGCCTCCGCTGGCGGAAGCAACTCTGATGGCACGGTGTTCAGCCTCGCCTTGGAATCGGCCATCGCTTCACCCGAACTCTCCATTCTTCGCTCCGGCAACGAGGTGATTCTCACCTGGCCGGCCAGTGCCACGGGCTTCACTTTGCAATCCACCACGAACCTTGCTTTGCCGGACCTTTGGTCTGCAGTTCCTGCGTCGCCGGTCATCGTCAGCGGCGAATACACCGTTACCAACGCCCTTACCAGCCACGTGACCTTCTATCGATTAGCACGCTGATTTGCGGCACGCTCGGGCAACGCTTTTCGCCCCGCGCAGGCCAATACTTCCAAGAGGCGAACTCCCGTCCCTGGTTCAAATTGAGCGTTTTACAAGGTCCTCAGGGCGCTACTCGCGGCGCAGGAACTTGTTCGCTTGGCCAGGGTTGCTGAATACTTGCTCAACCGCGCTGCGGCTTGGCCCAAGGCGCCCGCTTGGTTCAAAAACTCACAACCTGTGAAATGACCTTTTTTCCCTGGCTTAGAGCGAAAGCAGATAAGCGCAAAGGTCGTCGATCTCCTGGCCTGACAAATTCGAGGTCGCACCGTGCAGGTCCCTTGGATTGCGCGTAATCACTACAGCGCGCATCGTGGGGGCCGACCCATCATGCAAATAAGGCGCCGTACGCCAAACCTCGATCAAGGTCGGCGTGTAGAATTTGTCCGTGGGCTTATCACCGGAAGCTCGAGTGCCGACATCGTGTGCCCGTAAGTCCGTATAGAGCCCAGGGACATGGCAATCGGCACAACCTGATTTTGCGAAAACCTTCATTCCACGTCGGGCCTGAGCGGAGAGCTGAGCGTGAACCAAGAATGGGCTGGGCACGGGTTTCAGAGCCTGTAGATAGGCAAAAATGGAATTCACAATGTCCTCCTGTGGCTGACTTGCGAAGAGAATGTTCTGAATTCCAGCGCGGATAGCCACCTTTGCATCGGCGCGGCCGCCCATACTCATGAGTGGCGGCGTCTTTGTGGCCAGCAACAGACTCTTTGTGTTCTTTGGGTTACCTTCTCCATCATTCAAAAGATCCCAATTGAACCCGTCCACGCGGCCATCGCCGGGATGACAACTGGCACAACTTTGCCATCCATCGTAGCAAATCGTGGCATCGTGAAAGTATAATTCACCCTTGCGAACGGCGTCCACGGCTGGCTTGCCTCCAAGAGGAATGGATTTCGCTTTCGTAATCCCGCCGCTCAAATCAATCGCCGTCAACGTATCGGAGAAATAATTTGCCACATACACCGTTTGACAAACAAACACAGATGCTCGCGGCCCAAGATCACCGTTGTCCAATTTGACTCTAACGCGGCTTCGCCCGGCGAATGGCAAATTGTCAGGTTGTTCATAAATGGCTTTCGATTTTGTGAAAACATCGGCAGCCTTTACTGGGTCATAGGCTCCGGGCAGCGCTGACAATTCGGCCAGCAAAGTCGAAAAATCAATGACACTGATTTCATGAGTTCCGGCATGGGTCAGAACCAGCATTTTCCCATCCGGAGACCATGCGGCACTCCAAGGATTGGCCATCCCTCGATAGTGATCATCCAGGAGGATCGTCCCGTGGACCCTCATTTCCGGAATGTCAATTACTGTCAAGGCGTTGGCGTTGATCCAACCCTCGCTAAGGTGGGTCGGCAGTCGGTTGAACCGGCTCACGAGGTGAGGCACCACGGCATAGAGGCCATCCGGTGAAACGCGAATGTCGTTCAACGAACCGCTGCCGTTTGGCATTTGAAGTTCTTTGATTGCTCTGTTCAAACCCGTGTCAATGACCGTGATAACGGCCGCAACATAATTAGCGTCCGCCCTGCCAGACGGAATGTGGTTCGCTATCAGCAGCAATTTCCCGTCCTTTGTAATGGCTGCCGCAACCGGTTCACGCGTGACAGGAACGCGGCATATCTGTTTCTTCGACGCCAAATCAATCACGCTTACGTCGTTGTCGAATCGATTGCAGAGGTAGAGCGTCCTGCCATCCGGGCTGAGAACGGGAGCCATTGCCGTGTGACCGGCATGGATGAACCCGATAATTTTCATTTTGGGCAGGGCAACCAGGCAGACCCGACTCTCCGGTGCTGCGCATATGACATACAGTGTCCTTTTGTCCACTGAAAGAGCGATGCCTAGCGGTGGATCCGGGACCGGGACGAACCCTGATACCTTTTGGCTCACGGTATCGAAGCGCAGAACGCGCTTGGCTGTAACGCAAGCTAAATACAATGTCTTATCATCCGAAGCGGCGATCATGGCCGTTGGCGACAGTGGCAGAGACTGGGCAACGGCTTCGCAAATTATCGCCTGCCTGAGCAACCCTGAGACCAGGCTCACAACCAAGAAAAACCTCGGTGTTTTAACCGAGAATTCGTTCATATCCGTTAAAGAGTATAAAACCGGTTTATCCTTTAAACAAGGTAAGAAGCCGTAAGCTCAAAATATTTGGCTTCGTCAGCAGAATCCATGGGCAGGCAAACATATCACCAATGCACAAGTGTCTTGTGCGCAACGACATCCGCCAGAGCGCGGCCCTGTTTCAACTGACTCCCTGTGGGTGGCAGAAAACCCGTCGCAACCGAAAAATCAGTCGTCCACTTGTCGCCGTGCGTATTTTATCGCTGAGCAGCGACACGGCACTGAGGACCCTGGCCCCATGCGCGTGAAGAGCCACAGTGCGAGGCTTTTTTTTCGCGATGTCGGCGATGGTGCCAAATGCAGGCTCCGCCTCAGGCAGCCTGCCGCAGGTAGTGGTGATGCAGACCTCCGGCCAGCGGCAACTCGACCACCTTTCCGCGCTCCGGTGGCTCCACCGGCCGTGAGATTGGACTGTCGTGCCAGAGAGATCGGTGTGGACGGACTTTATGATAATATTCGAAATAAGATTGGAGAAGTTGTCGCAGCTGCCGTTCATTGAACACGATTGCTCGATCCAGGCATTCCCGCCGAATGGAACCCGCCAACCGCTCGACAAATGGGTTCTGCCAAGGAGATCTCGGGGAGATCAACTTCTGCTCGATGCCCATGCCCTTGACCCGCTGCACGAAGAGCGATCCGTAGATCGCATCGCGATCCCTCAACAGATACTTGGGTGCTGTGTCGTAGGGAAACGCATGGACGATTTGTTGTGCGGTCCATCTGGCCGTGGGAGCGTCCGTAACGTTGAAATGAATGATCTTGCGCCGTTCATGGTGCATGACGACCAACACGTAGAGCAGACGGTATCGCCAAGCCAGAATTCCATTCATGTACACCACGTTTAACGACGAACCGGACATTGAAGACGTCATTGTGGACAAATTGGCTGAGGCAACGCTCGATCTGTAAAGCATGGAAACGAAAAAAATAAATATCTTCGCGCGACCATTCGCCGAAAAAGGAGAGCCTGCGACCAGCACAGGCTCCCCCGTTTATTCAGACTGCAAACTTCCGTCCCTGTCGCTCAGTTTCCACTGGCGTGGCCCGCCGCGCCCGTCCCTTGGCCCACTTCCGCAATCCGTCGATCTGGGGATGTGAGGAGTAGAGAAACCGGTCCTTCAGTGCCTTGAGTCGGCGATGGCAGCGCAGCAGGGTGGCAGGCTTGACGACGATGGCGGCGCGCAGGAGCCGGCGAGGGTTGAGGAATACGGGCCAAAACCCGAACCACAGCCGGACAGTCCAGCGAAGGTTGGGGGCGCACCGACGGGACCGCTGCAGAACCAGCAGTTGTTGTTTGAGCAGGAGGTTTTCGGCCAAGAGGGTTTTGGGTCCCCCGGGTCTGAGCAACACGGCCACTGGAACGAACAAGTGGGCCAACAAAACAATTGCCACTTTCATCATTCGCGATAATGAACATCTTGGCAATCGGGCTCAAGCAGCGCACGAGCTGCGCGCAAATTACGAATTCGCCATCTACAGACGATGGCCGCAGGATGGCGAGCTTCTGGTCGGCGGAAACGCGGCGACCGCGTCCGTTCTTGACGGGTGGATTTTAATTCATTTGCATAAGCTTAATGAGGCCTTTCAAACTGTCCAAATCCCAACTGGGGCAGACCAGCTTCATGTCTGAACTAGACGATCCGTCTGGATTGCGGCACGGTTGCGTTGTGAATACCGGTCGAATCGTTTCGCTGCGGCGTTTCTTTCTGCTCGGCGTGCTTTGGCTTTCAAGCATGGCCGCCACGATGGAAGCTCCTCCTGATCCGAAGCAAATGCTGGTAGAAGTCACGACGGCAAGCGACGCGCGGATGCAGCCTTTCTCGATTCAGCGCCAGGACGCGAGTTGGTGGCTGGCTACGCCGGAGGGCCGAAGGTTCTTTTCGCTCGGCGTCTGCTGTGTCCAACGAGGCGCCTCGCGCCAGTCGTTCGATCCGGAGAATCCAGGCTACGCTGCCTGGCGACAATACGACAATCCCGCAGCCTGGGCCGATGCGACATTGCGACGAATCAAATCCTGGGGGTTTACAACGATTGGCGGCTGGGGCGATTTGGAGACGCTGCGAAAGTCGCCTGAAGAGACGCTTTACCTGACCCCGGTCTTGCACATTGGCTCGAGCACGGGGGCGCCCTGGTTGGATATGTGGGACACGAAAATCATCCAACGCATGGATGAAATCGTGCGCGAACAAATCCTCGCGCTTCGTGGCGACGGCCGCGTGATCGGCTACTACAGCGACAACGAACTCGGCTGGTGGAACGCGACGCTGTGGAAAATGACGCTGGAACAACCCGCCGCGAGTGGACAGCGCCAGCGGCTGATCCAACTGCTGCGGGACGTTTACCAAAACGACTGGGACAAGCTGCTCCAGGATTTTGAACCGGAAAATGCGGGCAACTGGCACCAACTCCAGCGCGGGGGCATGTTGTTTCTCAAATCCGGCGGCAACGGCATTTACACCATGCGCCGTTTTCTTGGCATGCTCGCCGTCCGCTATTACCAACTTATGCATGATATCATTCGGAAATACGATTCGCGCGCGCTGTTCTTGGGCGACCGCTACCAGTCGTTTTACTACCCTGAAGTCGCGCAGGCGTCGGGCCGATACGTGGATATTGCTTCGAGCAATCTAAATCCGAGTTGGAACGACGGCAGCTTTCCGCGTTGCTATCTCGACACACTTCACGCGCTTACCGGCAAGCCGGTCCTCATCGGTGAGATTTACCTCGCCGCCGCCGACAACCGCAGTGGCAACCAAAATACCGCCGGGATCTACCCCGTCGTCGCGACCCAGCGCCGGCGTGCCGAGGCCGCCCGCAACACCTTGTTGGCTCTGACGCGACTGCCCTATGTGCTTGGAGTTGATTGGTTTCAATTCGCAGACGAGCCTCAGCACGGACGAACCGATGGTGAGAACTTCAACTTCGGACTGGTGGACATCAACGATCAACCATACGGAGAAATCACTGAGATGTTTGCCAGTCTGCGACCGGAACAGCTCAAGGCCCAACCGGCACCGTCGCGACCAGACGCCTCCTCCGGCATCCCGCCGGCGCCAAACCATCCCTTCGCCGACTTCACTCCGACCCGGGCACTGGAACAATGGGATCGTGAACGTGGCTTCGTGAAGCCCGTGTCGGAGTCTTCGTTGGGCGATCTCTACGTCTGCTGGAGCAGGGACTCGCTTTATCTCGGTCTGTACTCATTCGACAGCGTCGAGGCCGCTTACTACCGCGATTCCTCGGTGCCGAAAAATGACCGTGCCTTGTGGACGGTGCAGATCGACGGACGCGAAATCGCGCGCGCTCGGATCGGTGCCGGGCGCGAAGCGTTCGCGAGCGAGCCGCGCGTGCGCATCGTAAGCCTCCGTGCCCTTAACGCGACGGGGCGCGACGTCACGGCGTTGGAGCTACCGGCGAAGCTCTTCGGCAGAGACAGCTTGAAAGCGGGTGACGCCGTCGATATGGATTGTACGCTGCTGACTCATTGCCGCGCGTATCGCTACGATTGGAAAGGCAGATTCGCGTTGCACGAATGATTTTTTGGCTGCGGGTTCAATTTGTGGTGGGAAGCCTGCTTGAGCTTTTTATGAACTATTATTCAGAAACCACAAGGGCGACTTGTGCTGGAATCATGTTTTTGGAAGTGGCTTTCAGCGTGATTGTTCCCGGGTGACTGCCAGACTTGACGACTACCAAGCACCGGCCCCGCCAGCATTTTCGCTCTGGTCGCTGGCAACTCTCCAGGCTAACCGGGTTGGCATTTCCAACACCAATAATTGCACCGGGCCCATCCATCTCAAAGTGAACCAGATTGTCGGCCTTGGGATTGAGCACACCTTTCGAGTCCAGCAGTTCGACAGTGACGTAACTCAAATCTTCACCGCTAGGGACAAGCTTGCTGTGGTCGGCGGTGAGGAGAATTCTCACAGCCGCTGTCGCCGTGCTCAGTTCCGCCGAGGCAATTTTCTGGCCGGCATCGTAGCCAACCGCCTCCAAGCTGCCGGGTTGATAAATTGCTGGCCATACGGCTTTGAATTGCGTGGCGCGACTCGTGGGTTTGCGTCCCAAGGACTGTCCATTCAGAAAAAGTTCCACCTGTTCGCACGAGGAGAAAACCGTCACCGATAAGGACTTTACTGCGTTTGTATCCCAATTCCAATCCGACAGTAAATCGTCGAAATGCCAACGACTCCAATCTTTACGGCGGGGATTTTCATCGAACGATGGATGTGGCGATTGGATAAAGATCGACAGCTTGTCTTTCTGCCAAAGCGTTTCCCGATAAAAAGATTGAGGCCGTCGCCAGCCACATATATCAACGTCGCCGCAATAGGCCAGATTCCAGGGATAAAAGTCCTGAGATTGCTCATACCCACGCCAACCGATGCTGGCTTCACCGAGATAGTCCCACCCAGTCCAGACAAAGTCGCCGATCACATAAGGATGATCTAGCGCTCTTATCCAACTGCCGAACGAGTCAAGAGGAAAAGATTCCGTGCAAACCATAATGCGAGACGGTTTTCGCTGATGATCCAGTTCATACTGGCTGGTATCACCGGAGGCAGGATAATTGTATCCGGCAATATCCAGAGTGTCGAAATAAGCATCTTTGTCTTCTTTGATGTCGTTTACAGCGGAGGTAACAGGCCGAGTCGGATCAAGCCGGTGGACATTATCACTCAACTGTTTCGCGGTAGCCACCACGGAAGATTTCTCCTTATCGGGTATCTCATTGCCAATGCTCCACAAGATGACGGAGGGATGATTGCGGTCTCGCTCAATCATGTTTTCCAGGTCTTTTTGCCACCGGTCGCGGAAATAGAGATGATAATCGTTCGGATTTTTACCTTCCTCCCACATATCAAAAGCTTCGTCCAAGACCAACATGCCCAGCCTGTCACACGCCTCGAGAAACGCCTTTGATGGCGGATTGTGAGCGCAACGGACGGCGTTGAAGCCGGCAGCCTTCATAATCTCCACTTTGCGTTCTTCGGCGCGGTCATAGGATTTCGCGCCCAATGGTCCGTTGTCGTGATGCAGGCAGCCGCCTTTCAACTTGATTGGCCGCCCATTGAGACAGAATCCATTGGTAACGTCAAAGCTGATTTGCCGGATACCAAAGGGGGTTGCCACCCGGTCAGCGAGTTCGTCATTCCGATAAACTTCGGTCAGGTTCGTGTAAAGAATCGGTTGATCCAGCGACCAAAGGGCCGGAGATTGAATTGTGATTCCCTGGTCAATTTTGCTGGAATCGCCCGCGTCCATCCGCCGGCTGGTCTCCATGCGGCCGATTTCCTTGCCGTGGACGCCGACGATGCGCGTCAACAGTCGTATTTGGGCAAACCTGCGGTCTTGATTTGTCAGCCCCGTTTGAATCTTGATGCGGGCCGTTGATGGACTGACCTGAGTAGTCGTGACATAAACACCGTCGGGCGCGACATGAACCGGATTCACAAGTTTCAGCCAGACATGGCGGTAAATTCCCGAACCGGAGTACCATCGGCTGTTTTCTCCTTCGTTCGAAACCTTGACCACGAGAATGTTATTGGTCGTGAATGATACTTTGTCGGTCAGATCAAACCAGAACGGTGTGTAACCATAGGGGTGTTCGCCGACCCGCGAGCCATTGAGCCACACTTCGGTGTTCATGTAAGCGCCATCAAACTGTATGATAATGTGCTGGCCTTTCTGGAAGGCAGGCAGTTCAAAAGATTTCCGATACCATCCGGTGCCGCCCACCGTGAATCCGCCGCTGACCTGGCTGATGGCATCGCGGGAGAAAGGCGACTCCGTGCCGGGCAAATCCTCAATGCTCCAATCATGCGGCAAATCAACCCGGCGCCAGCCGGTGTCGTCAAAGAATGTTTCCTGCGCGCCTTGCGCCCCACCGCGATGAAATCGCCAGCCTTGGTCGAAATTAGATTCCTGGCGTCCACCAGGGCCAGTGTCTTGAAGAGCCGTGTTTTGTTGGGCAATGACATTCAGCCCGGCAAAGATGCCCAATAGAAAGAACACGGTAGAATTCGCCCGCGATTTGCGCGACGGGATGGATATTGTATAATTGTTGATCATACTGACTCATTTATGGTTCGACCATTGTCCCAATGGATAGTGTCCGGGAAACAATTGTGTTGCCGGTCGAAGTCGACACGGTGCGGCCGCGTTGGCAGGTATCTTAATTGCCTGCTTGCGGTATTCAAACTGTCTCCCTCACCTTTCATTCAGTGCCTGCATGCCTTACGATAAGCGACACCAACGGAAGTGAGCTTGTGAGCCTCGGCGTCATAGAGGCCGACAGTCGGGTAGATCTCATCATTCGGCATCCATTTGTCGCCAAACCAGGCATAACGCTCCACAAATGGAAGTTGTTCCAGCATCGCGCACGCAGCAGTGGCAAAAGTCGCGTTATCTTCGACGGTGGCCTTCCGCAAATGCCAGTCAAAATTGCAACCTGAGAATTCCGTCAACCAGATGGGCAAATGATAGCGATTCCAGTAACTTTGAAGGTAGTCACGCAGCTCTTGAACCGCGTTCGGCCTGGTGATGTCGCCGTACCAATGCAGACACAGAATATCCACCCGCAGATTTTTCTTCTTCGCTTCCGCCATGAAGTCGTCCAGCCAAGGACTCCCGGTCTTGGTCGCCGGACTTCCCAGGCGCATTCCCGTGGCCATGAGTTTAGGCCAGAGAGATGCCGCCTCGGCTACGGTCATGTCGCCCTCGGTCTTGTTGTCAGGTTCATTAAAACCCAAAAGTGTGGTGGCGCCGGACTCCATCGCAGCTCTTAATCCGGCATCGATTCCCCAACCGTTCCAAATCATTGGCACATACTGTGCGCGTATCACCTCTTCCCCCTTAAATGGACGCGGTGTCCAGTTGTAATACCAATTGCAACCCAACATATCCACTATTTCGGGCGCATTGTGGTAAAAGTGGCCGATGCCTTTTTTACCCCGAATGCCTGGTGACATGGAAACCGCCGAAGCAGGGTCAAGCGCCGCTACAAGGCATTGCGCATACCACCGGGCGAGATAGTCATTGGGGTGAAGCGGATCATTCAGGAAATCTCTCGGCTTTTTGGCGGCATAAAGGCATTCGGTCATTGCGGTCATGTCCACGAGCTGCACGACTGGACCCGCCATGGACTTCAAACGGGCTTCGTATTCGCCCACCCGATTCCAATAGTTTGTCTTTGTGGTGTAGGCGGGATCAAATCGCATGGTGGAAACCAGTAGAAACTCCGTCGCCGGATTGTTGGCGCGAACGGTTTTGATGACGCCGGCAATGTTGTTGGAAAAGTCATTGGCCGGATAACTCCAGAAATCGTTCTGACCGAAAGCGATGATCACCAAGTCGGGATTTAATGATGACACCATGCGGGCAGCCATTGTCCTGGCCCAGTATGCGTCCGCGCCGCTTTGCGCGGAGTTAAAAACCTGGACGTCAGGGTCGTGATAAATTGTCTGGAGGCGATGCGCAAAAAGCTCGGCCCACGGCGGCAGGAACGGCTCAATATGCGACAGGCGACTGGCACCAATTCCGTGGGTGATGCTGTCACCGAACGCCACGATTCTCAGCGGGGCGTGCGCCTGCAATTTCCTCATCGTGCCGGGCAGATTGTCGCCTAGGTAGACGGGCAATTGATAATTCCATACGTCGTCGTGTTCGTATGTCACCATCACCTGCTTGCCGCCAACTTGATTCCACTTCAGTTCACCTTTGAGCAAGTCTTCATCCCGGATTTGCGCCATGCGGGACGACGCCGTGCAGGTCAGCGTCCGGCCATCAACCCTGTAGTCCGTGCCGTTAATATAGTTGGTTGCCAGCCCGTAATCCTGAACGGAAATAATCCGCCTCGGGAGGAACATCAACTGTCCGGTGGCTGGCTTGCCGTTGTCCGACAGCATCAAGACCGCCTCGTTGTAAATGGTTTTCCCCTGCCAAAACGGCTGCATGGCCTGATCCAAATCGCAAGTGGATGTTGCCGCCGCCGCATTTTCATCCGCCATCTTCAACCCCACCTCGTCGATCGCGACCGAACCTTCGGGGCTGTTTTTTGCAATCACGACTTCAACCCACTTCGTCAGTGGATGCGCTTTCATGTAATAACCAAACTTGTGCGAATCTTTCTTGTCCGGCATGATATCAGACAATGAATCCACCTTCATCGCTTCACGGCCGTTCTTATCCAGAAATCGGACGGCCAAAACAAAACCATTGGTGGGCTGTGCCAGGATGGTCGCGGTCAAGGTAAGATGATTGCCACTGCCCGTTTCAATCCGCTGGACCAGAGAACCCGCTTTAGGACCGATGCGAGCCGAAATTCTTCCGGCCAGCGGTTCATTTGTTTCCAAGTGGACATCGCCGGTGGCCAGCCAGGCCGTCAGTCCATCCTCGAATCTGCCGTTGATGAGTTTGGAATCTGTATCAGCGCCAAAGCCAATCAAAATGGTGGCCAACAGACCGGCCAGCGCAACTAATAAGAACTTCTTGATTGGCATTTATGACGAATGGAACATCACGATACTGTGGAACAACGTCCGCAAAAAGCACAAGAATCTCAAGAGCTTCGGCCAGTTTCACACTTGCTCCCAAGGGTTTGTGGCAGCTTAACTCGGCTGATACCGCCCATCCCATCGGCCGCATGTTGCCCTTCAAAAGCGTGGCCACATTCAGGTTTGGCCATGCTTATTTGTTTAGAGTCCGAGAATCAATCTGTTTATTGTTGTTGCAGGGTGTAGTACTGATATTGGGCAGTGGCGCTACCGTCAATGTAGGTGTCTGCGCCGCTAACGTTGCTGGGGTTGTCCAACAATGTCCAGTGAAGCAGGTCATGAGAGATATAGATGTTCACAGTACGGCCGATAACACTATTTATGGTGAACTGGAATTGGCCGGGACCGACAAAACTGCAGTTGCTAATGTAGGGAACCGGGTTGGTGACAACGCGCGCATCGGTGACATAATCAGTCCCAACGCCATCACCCACCCACACGCCTATGCCGATATCGTGACCAACCGGAGTTGGATTATCGCTGGTGCTAAACACCACCATGTAGTCGCCCCAGGAGTTGGTGGCTTCAATGGAACCCGAGCTTGCACTTAACCCGACCCAATTAGTATAATTAGCGGTGCCGCCGCTGGCATCCCAGAGGAATATCTTGTAGTACTGTGTGTATATCGATAGCCCTATTTTAAAGATCCCCTCATAGAGAGTATTGGGGGCAAACTGGTAACCGGTGTCCTGATAAACAGTTTCATAGTACTGTATGCCACAACAGGTGCCGTAAGTGGAAGTGGGATCAATTACGGCCTGGCAGTAGCTTCCGGACCAATCCGCAAAACTGGGGACACTAGCCTCGTCGCCAAAGAACGGGTTGAAGACCATTCCCGGTGTGACAGTGAGGTTAATGGGAGGTGTGTTGGTGTACCCGAAGTTGTTTGTCGCATAGAGAACATAATTCCCAGCCTGTGCCATTTGAAGGTCGGTTAGAGACAGGGTGACATTTGTCGCGTGCGGTATCGGTGTAGTATTGAGCTGCCACTGAAGCTCGAAGGGCGGGGAACCGGCCAAAACCGGATTCAAGGTGTATTGCCCATGCAGCGGACGGGTAGCACTCGCGGGCAATGAAGTGAACATCGGGGGTTCGGGCTGATTCACGGTGAGAGAGACCGCGGAACTCGTGATCGAACCAAAGGAATTGGAAATGACACATTGGTAGTTACCCGAATTCGTTGTGGCCTGGGTGTTGAGAATGTAAACGGAGTTGGTAGCTGTGGCATCCTGCGCTACGCCATTCTTAAGCCACTGGTAGCGCAAGGGCGGCGCTCCGCCGGCAATCACGGAAAACGTCACGGGCGTTCCAGCATAAACGGTATTAGCCGGTATGAGAAGCGTGTCTTGGGGCAAGGTTGGCGATGTAAGCTGGAACAAGGTGTAGCCAAAAATGCTGGACCAGGCGAACTCGTAATAGGTGAGATCTTCAAAAAAGTCAATCTGAGCGAAGTTGGTGCCCGCAGTAAAGGTGCAGGTAATTGAAGTGAGATTGGTTTGAGCGTCGTAAACATAGGTGGTTTCAGAATCCGCTCCGCCATTGGTGCTGGCGCTAACGTAAAATGCTCCATTGTCAAGGCCGTTCCAATTGTCGGCAACCATGACCTGCGCCTGGTAAGACTGTCCCGGCGTGAGATTGATAAAAGCGATGGTCAAGCTGCCTTCCCAGTTTGGCCAGCTGACAAAGTTGGTATAGAGCGACAACGCGTCGGGGTCGGTTCCCGCGTAGTAGCCAGGCCACCCAGGAAGGGGCTGGGTAGTGAGGGTTGAATCCCACCCATTTGGGGAGGTCGTATAGTAGGCATCGCCGGAAACAAAATTGGTGGTATGCACTTCGTTTGTCGTGAAGGGAATGCCATTCACAGTGGCTGGCGATGTAATGGAGCCGGTGTCGGGGCCAAGGTTGATGGCCTCAATCAGCAGTCCGTTGGTGAGCCAGCCGGTTATTGGGTCCACTCCATTCGATAAGACAGTTGTTTGCGCCTTGGCCTGACTGTCCAGGAGGGTTAGTGCAGCGAGAATGGCCAGGGTGGTTTGCAGCAGTGGGAGCGTTCCCGCACGGCTCAAATGGCACCGGATGGAAGCAGCGAGTAACATAACTGAGTTTTTAATGTCCATAGACTTCGTAGTTTTGTTGTCTTTTTGGGACGCATTGGCTGGCATTATGCCTCAACAGAGGATTCGTTCGATCATTTCGTTTAGTGTTGCTGAAATCGTCCCCAGAATAGCAAACGGCCAACGAATTGACCACCTGTTCTTATGGACAGGTGGGGCGGCGGTTTCTGCCGCTGCCGTTGAAGGCAAATCTCAGTCAATCTGCACCACGCCATGACGCACGGCCTCGATGGCGGCTTGCGTCCGGTCCAGAACTTTGAGCTTTTCGAAGATTCCCGCAAGGTGAAACTTGACCGTGCGCTCGGAAATGGCCAGATCCGAGGCGATTTCCTTGTTGCTCCGGCCCTTGACAATGAGTTTGAGCACCTGGATTTCCCGCTCGCTTAAATCCTTGCGGGTGAGCCGTTGCGCCAGCGCGCCGGCCACGGGCGGCGGCAGGACTTCGCGACCGGCAAACACATCGCGTACGGCGGCCACGATTTCGTCCTGCGACATGTCTTTGAGCAAATAAGATTTTGCGCCCGATTGGAGAGCGCGAAAAATGTCCTCGTCGGAATCATAGGTCGTCAGCACAATGATTCGGCAATCGGGAAACTCGCGGCGAATCTGCAAGGTGGCTTCAACCCCGCCCATTTTCGGGAGACGCAAATCCATGAGCACCACGTCCGGACGATGCTGCCGGTACGCCGCCACCGCCAAAGCCCCGTCGTCCGCCTGCGCCACGACTTTGATGTCCGGCAAATCCTGGAACATCGCCACCACGCCGGCACGGAAGACCGGATGGTCGTCCACAACGAGCAGCCGAATGAGTTTTGATTTCATGGGATTAAATGAGGGGCAATTCGATTTTGATTTCCGTGCCGTGTCCCGGGACGGTGTGGACCTTCATCTGGCCGCCGTTCCGGCGAACGCGTTCCTCCATGCCTTTCAAACCAAAATGGGCGTCGCCTTCGCCGGGGGATTGGACGATTTTTTGACTGAAACCACAACCATCGTCCTTCACCGCGAGAAGCACGCACTTCCTGGCGTAGGTCAATTCAAGGGTGACATGGGTTGGTCGCGCGTGGCGGATGGCGTTATGAATGGCCTCCTGGCCGACGCGCAAGAGGTCATTTTCGATGGCCGAAGGCAGTCGCCGCGTTTCACCGTGAATGATTGCGTTGGGCGTGATGCCCGCATTGCGGGACTCCTGTTCCAGCAAGTCCGTCAAGGCCGCTCCGAGATCACGATTCTCCAGAACCTGTGAGCGCATGTTCCAGATGGTGCGCCGTGCCTCCTGCAAGCTATTGCGGGCCGTGTCATGGGCCAACTTCAAATGGGTCAGCGCCGCCTCGCTGCCGACCGGAAGCTTTTTTCGCGCCACCTCCAATTGCGCGGAAATACCGGAAATGTCCTGGGCCAGCGTGTCATGAATTTCCCGCGCGAGCCGGTTGCGCTCCTGGAGAATGGCGGCGAATTCAGTTTCAGCCTGCCGGCGCTCCAGTCGCTGTTTTTCCAGGCGCGTCTTCGCAATGATAATCACACCCGTGATGCACAACGCCAATATCGTTACCACAAACGACGACGCGATCAAAATGCGTTGCGGCGTCCACCAAGGCGGTGGCTGGATGAGGCGCAAATCCCGCGCGGAGCGCAACAGCACCCGGATTGATTGGGGAGATTGCAGCGGATTTCGGGGCGCCAGCGGTCCCAGCACCACTGCGCAGATGCCCGCAAACTCAATTTCACTGCCCGTTTCAAATTGGGGCACTTCCTTCTGTTGGGACGACATTTGCAGAAATGCCGTAGAGACCGAACTGTCCATTTGCAGCGACAAAATCCAGCCATTTTCCTGCTGGAGCAAACCCAGCAGCTTGGCCCGTCCCATGATGATTTCGGCGTCGTGCTCGAAGGCTTCGCTCAAATGCCGGATGGTGATGGCGGCGGGAAGCTCTTTTCCGTGGGCCAACACTTCGAACACGGCATCTTCAATAATGGGTGAGTAATCTCCCTGGGCTGGAAACCCCACCACAGCGACCTCATCTCCAACCATGACGGGGGTATCCTGAAGTGTCCGCACAAATAATCCCCGTTCGTGATCATGAATGTAGATGAATTCACCGGGCTTGCAGTGGGTGACAATGCCTTGCACCCGCACACGATGGCCGAAGTTTCCTGACTGGGCAAATTGCAGCAAGCTGCTGATGTCCTGCAGCGGCAGATCAAATGGCCGGGCGACCGGCGGTTCTTTGACAATGACCGTCTCCCCTTCCGGCACGAGCAAATACATCTGATAGAACTGATGCTTTTGGTTGAACTTGTGAAAACAAACGCCCCGAATTTGAAGCGTGCCATCCACTAAATCCGGGGTTATTTCGCGGCCAAACGCCTCCACGGCCAGCCTGCCGCCGCCGGTGGCCAATTCCAGTTCCGTGCCGCCGATTTTGCTGGGCAGCGCCGTGGGCAGATAAACACAGGAACGCAAACGGCCCTCCATCTCGACCCACTGACTGTCCAACTGCCCCATCAGCAAATCCTCATAGTTCACGCGTCTTGGTTGGGGGATTTCGCTTTTTCCCAAAACCCGCACGTCCCGGGCGACAACAATGGGGGCAAATTCCCCCAGTCCGGCAACACCGTTCACCTCCAGAAGATTGGAGCGCGTCAGAAATTTTGTCTGCTCACCTCTGACTCGAATGAAAACTCCACCTTTCTCATCAACAATTTCAGCCGTCCCGGCATCCAATTCCCGGCCACTGATGACCACGCCGCGCAAACGTACCGGCATGCCCGCCTTGGCCTGGTCAAGGGACAACTTCAGTACCTGGACCGCCTGAGTCAGCACCAGCGATTCCGCCTGCGCAGCCGCCTGCGTCAGAATGAAATAGGCGAACGCAAGGTTCAGAATCAGCTTCATGCTTCGATTCTAGCTCAGATGCCATCGCAGTTGCAACCGGCAGGTTTTTTGTCACCGGATTTGGTTGTTCCCAATAACGGCCGCGTTGCGGCGCAACAAAACAAAATGCAGTATGTGAGAGGAATCTCAAAAAAGACGGCTGGTGCCGCGCGGGAAGCGGTTCAGCATCTCCAGGAATCTTGTAACGCATGTGGCGGATGCGGAGGTACATTACAAAATGTCTGACTGTCAACGGGCGCGGGTTCGCCGCCGGACGCGTTTGGTCGAACGGAGAAAATTGGGGACCTCGAGGCAAACGGCAGGTCAACTCCCCCCAAAACGAAGGGAAACAAGGAGAAAAATGTGACTACTCCTGTGACTACTCGAGCGTCGAGCTTTCTTGACAGTGAACGTAAGCCGTTGATACTGTGGCGCGCCCATCAGGAGTTGAACCTTCAACCTTCTGATCCGTAGTTGGCCTAGTTTAGTTTCACTGGGTTTCAGAATTTTTCAAATCGCTCGCGTAACCCATTCATCATCATGAGGTGATGCGGCGCAATGCCGCGTAAAGCTCGCGGTACCGGGCAAATTGCTCTTCGTAATAGCCGGCAGCGCGCGGCTCGACAGTGGCCTGCGGTTTGACCCACCGGCGGGCGAGGTCGGACAACACCTGGCCGGTGGCAGCGGCGCAAGCAAGCAGCGCTGCGCCAAGGCAACCGGCTTCGGTTATGTTCAACGTGGTGATGGGGTGTCCACCGCCGTCATCAGCGGCACGCCATAGGGATCCAGTTTCTGAAGGCACTTGAGCGCCTGGAACCGCTGATCGAATGTCAACAGGAACGCTTGCTGGCCTTCCAAGTGCCGGGCATCGACC
>Ga0326727_10004485_pt1 | contig 41860 bp, 26 predicted proteins | sample MB2enrmetagenome_FD_207643 | JGI IMG/M metagenome (GOLD analysis project Ga0326727, IMG submission 207643) | Lab enriched peat soil microbial communities from McLean, Ithaca, NY, United States - MB29MY | ecosystem: Environmental > Terrestrial > Soil > Wetlands > Peat | place: USA: New York...
CAGTCGCCTTGGTTCCCCCACTCATTGAGCTGGACCATGTTATCCGGCGTGGCCACCACATATAGGGACACGCTCTTGGTGTAGGAGTTGCCGTTCTGATCGGTGGCCATGACGTTGAAAGCGTAATCATTAGGACCGGTATTAGCGGTGCCGCTGATGAGGCCGGTGGTGGAATTCAGGGACAACCCGTTTGGCAGTCCTCCGTTGACGACGTACGTATAGGGCGCGGTGCCGCCGCTGGCCGTCAGCGTGTAGTTGTACGAAGAGTTTTGGTTGACGCTGGGCAGCAAACCAGGGCTGGTGATCTGGACGGTGTAAACGTTCAACTGAACCGACCGGCCCACCGTGTCCACTCCGTCGGTGAAACTGAAGTTAATGTTGTAGTTGCCGGGGGCCGTGGGCGTGCCGGAAAGTAAACCGCTTGAGGACAGCGACATGCCGGGGGGAATGCCGTTGTTGTAAGTCCAGGTGGCGATTACTGGCGACCCGCTGCCGTTGAGAGCGGTTAGCTGGTAAGTGGTGTACGGGACTCCTACGAAGGCGTCGGGAAGCGATCCGGACTGGTCCTTCAGCATGAGGCCTGTGATCCTCATTGTGAATGCCTGGCTGGCGGTTTCCGCGCCGCTGGTCACCTGCAAGGTGAAGCTGTAATTGCCGGGCGTGGTGGCCACCCCGATGATCCCGGCCGAAGCATTCGACGAAAACCACGATGGATTGTCCGCGCGCAGCGACAGCCCCGGCGGAAGCGAGCCGCCAGTTACACTCCAGGTGTAGGCGCCGCTGCCGCCGCTGGCGGTGAGCTGAGTCTCGAGTACGCCCAACGTCCACGTGCCGAGGTTCGGCCCCGAATTAATGGATATGGGCGGCGCGCCGCCGTTGGGATACACCGCCATGTTGAAGTAACCGGCGGCGGTGTGGCTGGCAGAGTCGCTGACGTTTACGTTGAAGGAGAACTGACCGGTCGCCGATGGCGTGCCGCTGATCGCTCCGGTAGAGGCATTCAGCGAAAGCCCCGGCGGCAGATACTGGCTCGCGGCCAGCGTCCAGGTGAGCGCACCCGTGCCGCCCGAAGCCGTCAGCGTCTGGGGACCGTAAGCCACCCCGACATTGCCATATGGCAAGGTGTTTGGCGTGGTCACCACCAGCGGCGTCACCACCACCACGATCTGGCGCGTTCCGAAATTGGCGGAGTTGCCCACCTGCGTGGCCTGCACCAAAAACGTGTAGGTGCCGGCGATGTCCGGCGTGCCGCTCAACTGGCCGCCGCTCGAAAGCGTGATGTTATGCGGCAGGCCTCCGCCGATCTGCGTCCATGTGTAACTACCGGCGCAGCAGGCGTTGAGTTGGGTAGACCAGAAACTGTTCAGCGTCGCGTAAAATGGCGTGTAGTTGTTCACATTCGTCGACGTCCCGGCAGCCCCGTTGATGTTGAAAAACTGCGAGGAGGCCAGTGTGTTGGCGGCGCCGGCCGAATCGGTGAACTGAAACACTGGATTGAAGTTGCCGCCTTCCAGGGGCGTCCCGCCGACCGTCAGGCCGCTCAGGGACAAGCCGGCCGGCAGCGTGCCGGAATTGTTAGTGGCGGGCACTTCCACAGCCGTGTAAGGAGGCACGCCGCCGACGACGCGGAACAAGTTGGAGTACGGGACTCCCACGGTTCCGTTCGGCAGCCCATTGTCGAGCGAAAGCGCCGAGACCTTCAGCGGAAGAAGCAAGGTCGTGCTCAAAGCATTGTCATCAGTTGCGGTGATAGTAAGGTTGAAGGTCCCCAGGGCCATGGGAGTGCCCCACAGTTCCACGTGGCTCGGCCAGACATTGGTCGACGTGACGCCGCTGCCGGTGCGGAAGTCCATTCCGGGGGGCAAGCCCGTGACGTTCCAGGCAATCGGTGGCGTGCCCCCGCTGTTGATTCCGATGTCGCGCGAGCAGCCCATGCCGATCGTGCAATCGCCCTCTTGCCCCCATTCGCTGAGCTGAACCATGTTATCCGGCGTTCCCACCACATACAGAGTCACGTTCTTGTTGTAGGAGTTGCCGTTGTGATCCGTGGCCGTGATGTTGAACGAGGTCGGGCCCTGCCCGGAATTGGGCGTGCCGCTGATCACGCCGGTGGTGGAGTTCAAAGACAGCCCGTTTGGTATGCCTCCGCCGATGGCGAAAGTATAGGGCGCGGTGCCGCCGCTGGCCGCCAGCGTATAGTTGTACGGGTTGTACTGCGTCGCGCTGGGCAGCACGCCGGGGCTGGTGATCTGGACGGTGTAAACGTTCAACTGAACCGACCGGCCCACCGTATCCACCCCGTCGGTGAAGTTGAAGTTGATGTTGTAGTTGCCGGGAGCCGTGGGGGTTCCGGAAAGCAGCCCGCTCGAAGAGAGCGACATGCCCGGAGGAATGCCGTTGTTGTAGGTCCAGGTGGCGCCGACTGGCGACCCGCTGCCGTTGAGAGCCGTGAGCTGGTAACTGGTGTACGGAGTCCCCACGAAGGCGTCCGGAAGTGGGCCGCCCTGATCCTTCAGCATCAGGCCGGTAATCCTCATAGTGAACGCCTGGGAAACCGTGCTGCCGGCGCTGCTCACAGAAAGGGTGAAGCTGTAATTGCCCGGAGTGGTGGCCACGCCGATGATCCCGGCTTGAGCGTTCGACGAGAAGGAGAAAGACTGCGTGTCGGTTCGCAGCGACAACCCCGGCGGAAGCGTTCCGCTCACCAGGCTGTAAGTGTAAATCCCATTACCCCCATACGCCGGCAGCCCATACTTAATCTCACCCATGGTCCAAGTGCCGAGATTACTTCCGATCTCGAACTGAGCCGGCGGAAACTGCCCGGGGTTGTAAATGTTCACCACGACATTGACGCTGTTCCTATTGCCAGCCCCATCCAATGCGTTGACGGTGAACCAGTACTGCCCCGCTTCCGTGGGTGTTCCGGCCAGATTCGATCCAACCAGGGAAAGACCAGGCGGCAGATAGGAGCCGAGCCCCGCCGTGAAGCTCAGCGACCCGGTGGCGCCGCTTACGGGGAAAGGCGCGCTGTACGGCACACCCACATTCCCCGCGGGCAGTTCGTTCCAGGAAGCCGTTCCATAGTTGAAGTTGAAGGCCAGGGGCGTCACCACCAGCGTGATCTGACGCAATCCATAGTTCGACGAGTTCCCAGGGTCTTGTGCCTTGACAATGAACGTGTAGGTCCCCGGCACGCTCGACGACCCGCTCAGCACGCCGGACGAACTCAGGGTGATGCCGGGGGGCAACTGTCCGGCGGTTTGCGACCATATGAAGACGCCGCCCGCTACGCAACACGCCCCCAGTTGCATGAAGTAATTAGAGTTGACGGTTATGGGGTTTAGGTTGAAATAAGAGTTGATATTGACGTTGGCGCCGTTCGCTCCCGCGATGTAAATGTTTTCCTGCAGTTGCAGCGTGTTGCTGGCCGAATCCGAGAACTCCACATAAGACCAGACCGAGCCGTCTTCGGCGGGTGTTCCACTTAATGTAAGACCGCTATAGGAAAGCCCCGCGGGCAGGTTCCCGGCAACCAACTGCGCGCTGTAGGGGCCGGCGCCGCCGAGCACCGGAAGAACGGAGGAGTATGGCGCCCCCAGCGTGCCATTCGGGTAATTCTGGTTCAGCCCGAGCACCGAAACATGCAACGGAAACACCTGGGTGGTGGTGTTGCTGCTGGCATCGGTGACCTGCACCTGGACAGTATATTGTCCTGCAATCAGCGGGGTGCCGAAAATCAACAGGTCGCCCGCGTTCGACCAGTTTGGCACGTCTCCATAGCTGGTCCGGTAACCCATCCCCGGTGGCAATCCGGTGACGATATAGGTGTAGGGAGCTGCCCCATAATTCGGGCTGACCGCCGTGATGCAGTTGTTACCGACCGTGCAGTCGAAAAGTACTTGAAACATGTTCCTCGGACTGATGGAGGGCAGTTGCGGCGCCGCAGTCATCACGTCGATCAGGAAGTTCTTCGAGTAGCTGTTGCTGGCTCCGTCCGTCACCGTGGCGGTGAATTCCCAGCCGCCGTAATTGGAGCCGGTGGGCGTTCCGGTAATGGCGCCCGTGGAGGGATTCAGGCTCAGCCCGTTCGGCAGGCTGTTTGACGAGAACGTGTATGTGCCGCTGCCTCCGCTGGCGGTCAGGGTGGAACTGTACGGGGCTCCCAGCACCGCATTCGGCAGAAGCCCGGAGTTCGCGCCGGGAGTCGCCAATTGCACGGCATAAACATTCAACTGGAAGTTGCGGTAGCACGTATCGCCAGTGTTCTGATCGGTGAAGCTGAGATTAATGTTGTAATTGCCCGCCACCGTGGGCGTGCCCGTCAGTACGCCGCTCGTGGAGAGGCTCATCCCAGAAGGAAGCCCCGTGGTGCCCGGGTTGAACACCACGGTATCGGTCCCGTAACCCAGTGGCGTGAAGGTGTAGGCGGGGTACGCCACGTTTACGAAGGCGTCCGGGAGTTGGTAGAAATCCTCAGCCGTCAGACCGCTGATATGCATGAAAAAGGTCTGACTGGCGGACTGCTCGTTGCTGGCCACGGTAAGAGTGAATATGTAATATCCCGGCGAGGTCGCTATACCCGAGAGAGTCCACGGGGAGTTGGGCGCCGGCACGTCGGTGCGCAGCGCCAACCCCGGCGGCAGCGTGCTGCCGCCGGCGACGCTCCAGGCATACGCACCACTGCCCCCCGAGGCTCCCAGAGAAACCTGAACCTGGCCGATGGTCCACGTGCCGATGTCCGGCCCGCTTGTGATGCTCAAGCTCGACGACTGCGCGGCCACGGGAAGCGTCACCGCGTTGCTCGTGAATCCTCCAATCGTGATGGTGGTCGGCGTATCGCCCGGCGCAACTCCCCCGGGCACGTTGAAATAGACCAGGTACTGGCCTTGCCCGTTGGTGGACAGCGTTGCGGCGACCGCCTGAAAGCTCTGGCCCGCCACCGACACCGAAACCGGAGCGGTCACGTAATAGGTCTGGTTCGCCTGTCCCTGAGTCCCCGCGGCAATCGAGGGGATGGTCGCGCCCAAGCCGGTGGCCATGACGCTCACGCTATCGCCCGGATGCGCAGGGTTGCCCTCCGAGATCGGGTTTCCAAGGGCATCGTAAAATATGCCCAATGGGCCGGGCGTGTTCAGTCCCGGAGCGTACGCCGCCACCGCCACGCTAACCGGAGTCGACTGTAAGGTTTGCGTCCCGTTGTTGTATTCCGCCAGGACCGAAGCGGTAGTGCCGCCCACGCCGAAGGGAACCTGGCCGTTTATCACGCTCGGACTGGTGGAAAAGAGCGGGATAGCGGTGCCATTCACCAGAATCGAGGCGCCGTTGCACACCGTTGGATAGATCCCGCCCGTCGCCGTACACGCACCCGAAGCGACCGCCAGGTTCGTTCCCGTGACCGTGATTGCCAGGCCTGGAGAAATCGTCCCGGTAAGCGCGATGGATGCGGCGTTTTGGACGGCGCTGATGGCGGGGTTCGGCTGGGCCCGCATGACACCGGCCGCGACGCCAAGACACACGCACAGGCTGGCCGCGGAACCCCAGGTTCTCGGGAAAAACCTCGCAATGGGACGAATTCTGGCGAGAGCACGCATGAGTAGGCTCCTCTAGTCCGAAGGTGTCGGACATTTTATCATGACTGCGGGAAATTACTGGTCTACGCGGCTGTATCAAGACCGGCTAAAACGCTGCTACAGGCAGTGTTCTCAAGTAATTGCATGGATGGTACCGGCCGTACCTTAGGTAACCTCCCGAATGTAGCCTTCCGTACGTTCGTCTTACAATAAACCCTGCTATCATTCAGTCCGGCCGCGCCGTTCGTCGCCGGATGGCGTGCTGGCAACCTGGCGGGCGGCCCGGGTTCCGGGATCTCCCCGGAATGACCGTCCAGATCGGAGACGAGCGAATGCTGGGATCGTGGTTGTCGATGTGCATCGGATTGGCCGCCATCGGCTTGGTGGCGGGTGTTTCAGTTGCGAGCGGCGCGGCCGACAGCGCGTCCGGCACGCTTCAGGTCGGTGCGGAACGCTTCGCCTTGAAATTCGTCTTCGCCGTCATGGAACCGGACGGGGTGGCGGCCGGCAAGGAGAAGCTCACGGTATTCCTGTCGGACCTGCCGGTGCCGGACGAACTGCGCAAGGCCACCGACGACTGGGTTCTCTGGGCCGACCAGCAGGCCCGCGCCGGCGCCCTCCACGGCGTGTCCCTGTCCATCGATCCGGCCACCGGCGTCTGGAGCGGCGGCCGTACGCTCACGCGCGAGGGCCTGGAATTCTATTCGGAAACCGTATCTTCTCCGGAACTGAGCGATCTCCGCTTCGCGCCGGCCGGCCCGCTCGGCGATCAGGCGGCCGGCAAGGCGTCGATGAAGAAGCCCATGTCGGGCGCCCACGATGAAGCCGGCGCATGGCGCCTGGAAGCCGAGTTTCGCTCCACCGTGATCCGCCGCCCCGCCGTGAGCGGCGTGCTCACCGGCGCCGCGGCGCTCAACAGTCCGCAGTACAAAGCGGTGCTGGCGTTTCTGGATGCCTGCCGCAAGAAGGACCCCGACGCCATCCGCAACGCCATGGATCCGAAGTCGCGGGAGATGCTGGCGCAGATGATGGCCGGCAACAAGGCGGAGGCCCTCAACATGTTTGCGCAGCAGGCCGCCGAAACCGCCGCTCTCAAGCTCGTCAAAGTGACCACCCGCGGCGATTCCGCCGAGCTCGAATTCGGGGATGGCAAGCCCGGCTCGGAGCCCAAGGAGACTCTCACCGTGGCGCTCTCCGGCGGGGAATGGAAGATCGCCCCATAGCGGCCGCCGGCTTGCCCCGGCCTGTACTCGGGCCGGTCCATCGGCTATAATTCATCCGGCCTGCTCTGGCGCGAGCCCGCCGGAGCCGGCAGCCAGGCACGCCGGAGGTAGCCATGATCACCGCCTCGCAACTGCGCGCCGGAGCCGCCATCCGGCATGAAGGACAGCTTTACAAAGTGGTGGCCGTCGACTATCATCCCGGCCAGGGAAAGATGGGCGGCGTGGCCCACACGCGCCTCCAGAACCTCCAGACCGGCACGTTCTGGGAACCCAGTTTCCGCGCCGAACTGAAATTCGAGGAAGTCTCCCTCCAGAAGCGTCCCATGGAATTCCTTTACGACGACGCCGATGCCTGCTTCTTCATGGACCCCGAGGTCTTCGAGCAGGTCGAGATCCCCAAGACCCTGGCCGGCGAGCACGCCGCCTTCCTTGAACCCGGCATGCGGCTCTCCATCGAGTTCGTCGAGGACCGCCCGGCGAGCGTGCTCTTTCCCGACGTCCTGGAGGTCAAGGTCGCCAACACCGCGCCCCCGGCTCACCAGCAGGCCGACAGCGCTTTCAAGCCCGCCGTCTTCGCCAACGGGGTCGAAGTGATGGTCCCGCAGTTCGTCAAAAGCGGCGATATCATCCGTCTCGACCTGCGCACCATGCGCTACATGGATCGGGCCAAGACCAAGGGCATTTGAGAATCCCCTTGACGGATCGTGTATCCTGATACGGAACGCCCGTGGAATTCCTTGCGTTCCTGCTCGCGCTGATTCCGATCGCCCTGATCGTCCTGCCGATCGTCGCCATCGTCCGGACCAGGCGGATCCGCACCCTGGAGCTTCGCGTCGCCGGGCTGGAAGCCGCTGTGTGGCGCCTTATGGGCGAGCGGGCCGCCGAGGCTCCGCCGCCCGCGCCAGTCGCGCCACTCGTTCCCGCGGCCCCGCCCGCGCCCCAGCCTCCAGCGCCCCCGCCTCCCACGCCCCAGCCTCCCGCGCCCGCGATCGCCCCGCCCTCCGAACACCTCGAACAGGTTATCGGCCGCAAGTGGCTGGGCTGGGTCGCCATACTGCTGCTCTTCGGCGCCACCGTCTACTTCTTGAAGTACGCTTTCGAAAATCGCTGGATCGGCGAGCTCGGGCGGGTCATGCTCGGCGTGGCCGCTTCGCTCACCCTGGTCTGGCTCGGCAACGAACGCCATCGCAAGCAGTGGCGCTACCTCTCGCAGATCCTCACCGGCGGCGGCATCGCCATCCTCTACCTCTCGGTCTACGGCGCTTTCGGCTACTACCACCTCATTGACCAGCGCGGCGCCTTCGTTTTCCTGGCCATCCTGGTGGCCGAGGCGTTCCTGCTGGCGGTCTGGTACGCCGCGCCGTCCATCGCCGTCATGGCGCTGGCGGGCGGTTTCCTGGTTCCCATTCTGCTCTCCACCGGCCGCGACCAGTACGCCACTCTGTTCACTTACATCGGGCTGCTCGACCTGGGCATGCTCGGCGTGGTGGCCGTCCGCTCCTGGCGCTGGATCGGGTCGCTCGCCTACCTGGGCACGCAGCTTCTGTTCTGGAGCTGGTATTCCGAGCACTACCACCTCGAGAAGCGCCTGGCCGCGCTGCTGTTTCAAACCGCCGTCTTCCTGCTGTTCATTGCCGCCGACATGGCGCCCAACCTGCGCCGCCGCGCCGCCGGATGGGAGGAATGGGTCCGCCTGGCGGTGAACCCGTTCGTGTTCTACGCCACCTCCTACGCGCTGCTCAACGACGACCATCACGATTGGATGGCCGCCCTGGCCCTGCTCCTGGCGGTGGTCTACGCCGCCCTGGCGCGCGCCGGGCTGGCGCTTCGCCCACCGGACCGCCGCACCCTCCTGGTCACCCTGGGCACGGCCGTGACCTTCGTCACCCTCGCCATTCCGGTCCAGCTTGAGTCGAATTGGATCACCATCGCCTGGGCCGTCGAAGCCGTGGCGCTGTTGTGGGCCGGTCTGGAAACCGGTGCGCGGCCCCTGCGCGCGCTCTCCTCGCTGGTTTTCGGCCTGGCGCTCTGCCGCTTCCAGTTCCTGGACACGCCCTGGGATTCGCGCGAGCCGTTCACCCCAGTCTTCAACCGCTACTTCCTTGGGATGCTGGCCGTGGCAGCGTGTCTGGCCGCCGCCGCCTACCTCTACGGCCGCGCCCGCCCGCGCGCCGCGCTCACCGCCGGGCTGGTGGCCTTCGCGGTTCTGTGGATCGGATCCAGCGTCGAGGCCTACACGTACTTCAGCGTCCAGGCGCGGGCCCCCGCGTACCCCGTGCGAGCCGAAGAGGCGTTCTACCATTTCCGCTGGGCCGCCCAGCTTGCCTTGTCTTTGCTGTGGTCCACCTATGCCGGGCTGTTCACTGCCGCCGGGTTCCAGCGGCAAAGCCGCGCGCTGCGCACCACCGGACTGGTCCTCTTCGGCATCACGCTGGCCAAGGTGCTGATGGTGGACATTTGGGAGCTGCGCCAGTTCTATCGCATCGTCGCCCTGCTGGCGTTGGGGCTGGTTCTGCTGGGGGCGGCATGGATCTATCAGCGAGGTCTTCGCCGGGAGCAAACGCGATGAAGAACATCTTTCTGACGGGATGTCTGGCCCTGGCCGTGTTGTCCGCCGTCCGGGCGCAGGCCCCCGGCGCGCCGGAGGCTTTGAGCTCCTGGCCGTATTTCAAGGAGCTGCCGGTTCCGCGCGTGCACGCGGGCCTGATCGACTTCGTCCTCGACCGCGAAGTACTGGACAACGCCCGCCGCGATCAGGCCGATCTGCGCCTCTATGACAGCGCCGGCCGCGAAATCCCCTACGTCCTGCGCGTCCGCCACGAGGTCGAGACTTCCAACCAGGCCGCCTGCCGCGAGTTCAACCGCGCGGTCGAAGGCGGCGCGGCAATAGTCTCCTGCGATCTGGGCGCGCGTCCGCCGGAGCACAACCTCGTCGAGATCGATACCGCCGGAGTCGATTTCCGGCGCATGGCCGATGTCGAGGGCAGCGCCGATGGCGTTGCCTGGTCCACGCTGGTTTCCCAGGCCATCCTCTTCCGCTTCGCGGCCGCGGGCCGCTCCGTCGAGCAACTGGCCGTCTCCTATCCCGCCAGCCGCTTCCGCTATCTGCGGGTGCGCGTCAACCGCGACGCGCAGGTGGACACGGCGGCTCCCGTGATCGCCGGGTTGCGCGTCCGCTTCTCGGTCCACGTGCTGGGCGAGATGGCGTCGTTCCCGGCGGTCGCCGAGGACCGCGACGCCGACCGCTCGTCCGGCCGCCCGGCTTCCATCTGGCGTATCGATCTGGGAGCCCGCATCCCCATCGAGCGCCTGCTGCTCAATGCCGACGCCGAGGAGTTCTCCAGGCCGTTCCAGTTGGAGATCGTGGACGATCCCGCCTCGCCGGTGTACATCGCCTCCGGCGACCTGACCCGGCGCGCCGAAACCTCCGGCCAGCCGATCGCCATTGCCTTTGCCGAGCGCTTCGCGCGCCGTTTGAAACTGACCGTGATCGACGATCGGAATCCGCCGCTCCGCATCGCCGCCATCACCGCCATGAGCGCCGCGCGGCAGGTGATCTTCGAAGCCGCGGCGGCCGGCAACGGCGCTGTGCGTCTATATTACGGCAATCCCAGGGCGATCGAGCCGCGTTACGATCTGGGCGTGCGTATCCCCGCCAATTTGGCCACCGCCCCGCTCCGGCTGACGCTCCTTGCGCAGCGCGACAACCCGATCTACCGTCCCGAGCCCAAGCCTTTTTCCGAGCGCGCGCCCTGGCTGATCTATGTGGTGCTGGCCGCCGCCAGCCTCGCCCTGGCCGCCATTCTGGTTAACCTGGCGCGGGCCGCCCAAGCTCAGCCGCAAACGTAGGGGCGGCGTTGCGCGGTTGGCAATCCGCCGCCATAGGCCTGCGGCCCCGAACCGCGAGCGAGGTACCCTTTGTATCCCGAGCGGCCCGAGCTTTGAACGGCGCCGCCGCAAGGGCGCGGCTGCCGCGCGCATGCGCCCGAGCTTACGCCACATTGCCGGCGAGTCGCCCCGGCGTTCCCTGCAGTGCCGCGCTCCCGCGAGGCGAGGCTGAACCGTCCGCGCACGCGATGGGCTGCTATCATCGTGATTTGCAAATGCAGCCGGATTTCCTGGTGATCGGCGCGGGTGTGGCGGGATTGCGGGCCGCCATCGAGCTGGCTTCGGCCGGTTCGGTGCTGGTGGTGGCGAAGGAGAGCCTGCACGAATCCTCGTCGGAATACGCGCAAGGCGGCATCGCCGTGGCCTTGAGCGACGACGACGAAGTGGATCTGCACGAGCGCGATACCTTGTACGCCGGAGACGGTCTCTGCGACCGCGCCGCCGTTCGCACCCTGGTTCACGAAGGCCCCGCGGCCATCCGCCAGCTCATCGAGTGGGGAGCGGAATTCGACCGCGAAGATTGCAAACTGGCGTTCACCCGCGAAGCCGCTCACAGCCGCAACCGCATTCTGCATGCGCACGGCGATTCCACCGGACGCGAGATCGCGCGCGTGCTCTACAGCAAGGCCGCCTCGCTGGCGGGCGTGACCCTGCGCGGCTATTCCTCCATTGGCGATCTGCTGGTGGACCAAGACGGCGTGGCCGGCGCGCTGTTGAACGGCGAACCGGTGAAGGCGCGCGCCGTCCTGCTGGCCACCGGCGGCCTGGGGCGCGTTTTCCGCAACTCGACCAACCCGGACGTGGCCACCGGCGACGGCGTCGCCATGGCGTACCGGGCCGGCGCCGAGATCCAGGACATCGAGTTCGTGCAATTCCATCCCACCGCCCTGCTTCTCCCGGGAGCCCCGTGTTTCCTGCTTTCCGAAGCCCTGCGCGGCGAAGGCGCCCAATTGCGGAATGCCGCCGGCGAGCGTTTCATGGAGCGCTACCACCCGCTCAAGGAACTGGCGCCGCGCGACATCGTGGCGCGCGCCATAGTGTCGGAAATCGCCGCTACCGGGGCGCCGCACGTTTTGCTCGACCTCTCGCACCGCCGGCCCGGCTTTGTGCCGGCGCGCTTTCCGCGGATTTACCAGACGTGCCTGCGCTACGGCGTGGACCTGGAGCGCCAGGCCGCTCCCGTGGCGCCCGCGGCGCATTACGCCATGGGCGGCGTCCGCACCGGTCTGGGCGGGCGCACCAGCGTGCCGCGTCTCTATGCCGCCGGTGAAGTGGCCTGCACCGGGGTGCATGGCGCCAACCGCCTGGCCAGCAACTCGCTGCTGGAGGGCGTGGTGTTTGGCGCGCGGGCGGCCCGCGCCATGCTGTCGCAGGCGGGCGATCCGCCCAGGGGCACTTTCGCCGTTCCCGGCGAATCCGCAGCGGCCGGCGGGGCGGAGACGCTCGGCGCGGCCGATGTTCAGGCCCTCGCCTGGCGGCTTTGCGGAATCGTCCGCGATGCCGCCGGCCTGGCGGAAGCCTGCCGCCGCCTGGAGGCCGCCGTGCCCGCGCCCGAAGCGCGGAACGTGCGCGAGGTGGCGGCGCTGATTGCGCGCTGCGGGCTCGCGCGCGAGGAAAGCCGCGGCGCCCATTTCCGCGCCGACTTTCCGGAGAAGCGCGACCGGTTCGCCGCGCATTCCATCGTGAAACGCGATGCCCCGGTTGTGTTTTCCGGTGCGGCCGGCGGCGCCGCCGAACCGCGCCGGTAGCCCGGCGGCGGCCAGGCTCGTGTGCGCCCCGCACGCTGCTACAATCGCAGAGATGGCCAATCGGGTTTTCGCCGTTTTCGATACCACTCTGGGCGCGTTCAGGGTGAAGCTGTTCGCCGATCGGGCGCCGCGCACCGTCGCCAATTTCGTGGGCCTCGCCGATGGCTCCAAGACCGGCAAGCCGTTCTATGACGGCACCATCTTCCACCGCGTCATCCCGCGTTTCATGATTCAGGGCGGCGACCCGAAAGGCACCGGCCTCGGCGGTCCCGGCTACCAGTTCGCCGACGAGTTCCATCCCGATCTCAAGCACTCCAAGCCGGGCATTCTCTCCATGGCCAATGCCGGCCCCAACACCAACGGCAGCCAGTTCTTCGTCACCGTGGTCCCCACCCCGCACCTGGATAACAAACACAGCGTGTTCGGCGAAGTGGTCGAAGGTTACGACGTGGTCAAAAAAATCTCCGAGGTGCCTTGCGGCTCCGGCAACCGCCCAACGCGGGAAGTCCGCATCAACTCGGTCAAGATCGAGAAGCTCGACGTGGCGTGAGACTCGCAATTTTCGGAGGTACCTTCGATCCCATTCACGAAGCGCACCTGGCGGTGGCCCGCGAGGCCGCCGGGCGCTTCGGCCTGGAGCGCGTGCTCTTCATTCCCGCCGCCCATCCTCCCCACAAGGACGGCGCCACGCGGGCCCCCTACGCCGACCGCCTGCGCATGACCGAACTGGCCTGCCGGTCGGACCCGCGCTTCGAGGCTTCGGCGCTCGAAGCCGATACAGCGCGCAGCTACTCCATCGACACCATCGAGAAACTGCGCGCCACGCTGGCGCCCGCCGACGAGCTTTTCTTCATCGCCGGCGCCGACGCGTTTTCCGAAATCCGCACCTGGCGCCGCTGGCGCGATGTGGCCCGTTCGGTCCGTTTCGTGGTGGTGAGCCGCCCCGGCTGCGTCTATGACGTCCCTCCGGAAACCGCCGTCGAGCGCCTCGACACGGTAGAGATGGCCGTCTCCTCTTCCGCCATCCGCGCCGCTCTGGCGCGCGGCGTGCGCCCCGCCGCCGTCCCGGCTGGTGTGCTGGAGTACATCCTCTCCCACCACCTGTACACGTAGGAGCTGGGAGAAACCGGTCCAGCCGCTCTGCGGGGGCTGTCGAGCCGGCGGCCGCACGGCCCTTGTTCGCGGCCAACCAGATGGTTATGATGGGGCGTATCGCGCGGCGGATTGGCGCCCCGCGGAAACCCGATCAAACTGCGGAGGCACACATGTACACCGAGGTTCGCATCGCGCTGGTGCTCCTGGCATTGGCGGTGGCGGCGCTGGCCGCCTGGCTGGCCCGCCCGGCCGTGGTGGACAACCTGGCCGCCCTACGCTCGTGGACGCGCACCGAAGGGGTGGTCTATAGCGTGGGGACCAACAGGGTGGAGATCGAACTCGGTACGGACCCCGATACGCGCCGCGTCTGGGTACCGGCGGATCACCAGATTATGTTGCCGCAGTACAGCGTGCCGGTTTACGTAGACCCGGCCGACCCGGGACGGGCGCGGATGGCGGGCGTGCTGCAGATGTGGCTGCGGCCCGCCGCGCTGGTCCTGATTGCGGTGGTGTTTCTGGGCTGCGCGCTGGCCGCCGCGCGCGTGGGCCGCGGCGCCGGCGCCACCGGCTACGGCGCGGGCCACTGGACCTTGAGCGCGCCGCCTCCGCCGCTCCAGACCGACGTGCGCGTTCACCGGCCGGCATCGGAATGGAAAGCGCCGCTGTACTGGTCGCTGCTGGGGCTGGCAGCGGCCGCGCTCGGCCTGTTCGCCCCTGCCTTCACGCCCTTGCAGAGGATCGGGTATGTGCTGCTGGGCGGCCTCTGGGTGGTGCTGACGGCGGCGCTCTCTTTGTACAACGGCACCACCCAGGTGGCGGCCGATGGGCACGGCCTGCTCGAAACCTCGGCCTTCGGCTGGCGCGACCTCAACTGGGACGAGGTGGGAGGAGTGGAAACCCGGGAGTTGGTTCCTACCACCCGGAGGAATTTCCGGGACACGCTGCCATTCCCCGGCCGCACCACCCGGTCGCTCGTCTTTACCGGCCGCGACGGCCGCGCGCTCATGCGCCTGAGCGTGGCCATGCAGCCGCCCGGCGCCATGCGCCGCCTGTTGGATATGTGCGCCGCGCGCACCGGGCTCCAGGAGCAGTTCCGGCGGATCAAGGTCCCGGACCTCTGACGGCCGGCGGTGGCGTTACTTCACCACCGTCTTCTCCGCCGCCTCGTTTTCGTACTCGTCGTACACCCGCACCGCAACGGTGTGCTCCCCGGCCGCCGCCTCCAGGCTCAACTCGTAATCCAGGTCCATCGAATCCGACAGCCTGGTCACAGGCGTGGCCACCAGCCACTCGCCGCCATCCAGCGAGTACTCCGCCCGCACGATGGTATGCAGCGCGTCGGCGGCGTGCCAGCGCACCCGCAGTTTCCCGCCGCTCGACACCGCCACCAGGCCGGAGATGCGCGGCGGCGTATTGTCGATGGTGAAGGAATCGCTCTCCATGCTGGCGGTCAGCGCTTCGGCCGGCGGATTGGATGGCGCATCGGAAGCCGTGATGCGCAGCTTGTAATCGCCGTCCGGAAAGGCCGTCGAGTCCCACGAGTAATACTTCTCCGCCAGCTTGTCTTTCAGCGGCTTCCACCGGGTTTCGCCCACGCCGCGGATCTCCACCGTGAAAACCATTGAATCGCCGTTGGGATCGCCGGCCAGCCAGCGCGCGCCGATGTAGCCTTTGGCGAACTGCATGGCCGGCGTGATGGTGACGGGCTCGGGTGGCGCCGATGGCCCCGAGGGCGGCGTGCGCCGGCCCAGCGGCGGCAGGTTCAGCGTCTGCGGTTGATTCGACACCGCAGGCGGCGCGGACGGAGCGGGAAAACGGTAGTTCGGCGGCGTGAGCTCGATCTGGTCCACGTGCGGCTCGATGTTCCTGGGCAGATACGCCAGGTCCACCGACTCCAGCTCCGGAGATTGGCCGCCGCTCGAGGCCGTCAGCGTGGCCTTCCACTGCACGAACCGCGCGCCCGGAGCGTCCACGCGCGCGCCCTTCGGCGAGGTGGCCGCCTCGGACCAGGCGCTCCAGTTCTTCCGCGGCTGGTCCAGGTTTCCGCTGCGCGCGGCCACCGCGATCCGGCCGCCGTGCAACTCGGCTTCGAACGACAGCCGTCCCCACTCGGAGTACACCGCGGAATCGAACACGTCGCTCTCCAGCGTTCCCTCGCGCTCGCACTCCGGCCCGATCTCGTACACTTTGCCCACGTTCCCGGCGGCCGCGTAAAGCCGCCCGTCGGCGGAGGCCACCAGCGCGGTGACCTGCGTCACCGGAACGGTCAGCAGCGACGTGAAGAGCGCCGGCGATTCGATGCGGTAGAGCGTTCCCTTGTTGCCGGTCGCCAGCACCGCGCGGCCCTGGGCGTCGAAGGCGATGGCGTAGACGATGTCCTGGCTGTGGCTCCATACCCGGCGCGGGTTGCCGCCGGGCGGGATGCGGTAGACTTCGCTGCCGCCCGCCACGCTGGCCGCGCCGGCGGCCGAGACCGGCGGCGCGGTGTTGGGGCGGGCCGCCTGCGGAGCCGGGGCTCCGGGAGGCGCCATGGCGGGAGCGGGGGCCGGCGCGGGAGCGGGCATGGAGGGTGGAGGCGCGGGCGCGCCGCCGCCCGGCTGCTTGTTCCCCACGCCCGCCGCGTAGATGGCGCCGTCCGTCGCCACCGCCACCGCGGTCACTTCCCGCTTTCCCATCTGGTAGAGCACGAACCCGGCGCCCTCCGGCGTGATGCGCAACACCAGGCCGCCCGGATCGGTGCCGGCGATCAGGTTTTGGGCGGCGTCGAAGTCGAGCGACCGCACGTGCGTTTCGTCGCTCTGGAAAAACACCTGCCCCTTGCCGTCCGGAGCCACGCGGTGGATCTCGCCGTGGTCGCCGGTGGCCACGAACAGGTTGCCCTTGGAATCGAACGCCATGGCCCAGATGTACTTCGCCTTGGGATCGTAAAACACTTCCGGCTTGCCATCCGCCGCCAGGCGGTACACTTTGCCGTCCGGCGAGGTGGCGAAGTACACACGGTCCCTGGAATCCACCACCACCGCATGCACCTCGAGCGCGTCCATCTCCGCCAGCACTTTCCCCTTGCCGCCGGGAGGAATGGCGAAGAGTTTGGCATTGGCGCCGCCGCCGGCGTAAAGGGTGCCCTTGGAATCCCGCGCCAGGCTCCACAGGTAGGGCGAGGCGGTGTCGAACAACTCGCGCGATTGCGGCGCCAGGCTCACCACGCCGTCGCTGCGCAGCGACAGGTTCTTGAGGTTGCCCTTCTCGAAGTCTGTGTATTCGCTCTCGCTCCAGGTGCGGGTCTCGCCCGCCAGCAGCGCCAGGCAGGCCATCGCAAACAGGGGCGCCGCGGCGAGCGGCGCGGGACGCAGTTTTATGTTCATGTCGTAGTGTGTTTACTTCACGTGGATGCGCAGCCAGTAACTTCCCGTCACCACCGCGTCAAAGGCCACCGACATCTGTTCGGAGGTGGTCTCCGCGGTGGTGACCAGCGAGCGGCTGGTGGCGCGTCCCGCCTGCATCACGTTCAGCACCGAGGAAGGCAGGCTGGGCAGCGCTTTGTCGTCGTAATACGCGGTGGGCGCCGATTCCACCAGCGAAACGTAGAGCCGGTTGTTGGTGCGCTCCTGGTTGATGAGCGACACGGTTTCCGGAATGTCCAGGAAGCGGTTCATGGCCCCGGCCATGTTCTGCATGCGGTTGAGAGTTTCGGCGTCGCTCAGCAGCACGCGGTGGTCGCCCTTGGCGAGGCCCGCGGGGATGCGCACCTCGACATCCCGCTCGATGGGCTGGCCGCGGTACGGCCGCAGAAACACCTTGACCGGGACCACGTCGCCGGGCTGCACCTCGGGGTTGGCCACCCAGGCGTTCTCGATGGCCGCCACGCGCCGCTCCGGCAGCAGGTCCACCGTCACCTCCACGCGTTTCACGTCCGGCGTCTTCACGTTGTTCAGGTACAGGCGGTTGAATTTGTCGCCGAACCAGCTTGCCAGCATCAGGGGCGCCGGCATGGGCACTTCGCCCGAAGCCTGCATATTGGACAGGGTGACGCTTCGCGGACCGCTCATTTCCACCCTGCCGCTCAGCCGGTAAGTGGTTTCGTCGGCGAATTCGTTCAGCTCCGATACCGAGTTATAGAGCGTCAGCATCATCAGGTAGGGCGTCCACTTCTGGTGCACGAACACGTCGAAGTGCAGGTCCTTGCGCCGGGTGACGGCTTCCTTGTCGTCGAGCGAGCGCACCGTGACCGACACCGGGATCATGGGCGATTGTTCGCCGAGCGAGCCCTGGATTCCGTCGTGGCGATCCTGGCGGAGCGCTCCCACCACGTCGGTGGCGTTGGCCAGTTTGTTGGGCTGGTAGGAGGACGCCAGGGTCATCAGCACTTCGCCCTTGGCCATGGGAATATCCACCGGGCCCAGGTTGAAGAACGGGTGCCCGAACGCCAGAACCTTCCGGCCGTCGTTGTAGGTGACCGTCCCCAGCCCGCTGACGCTCATGTCGCCCGTCACCAGCGCCCCCGCGATGGTCTCGCCCGGGTTCAGCGCGCGCTCCCATCCGGCCACCGGTTGGCTGGATCGCATGGTGGCCGCCGCTCCGCCCTGCACCGCGGCAATCCCCATCTGCTGGAACAAGGGGCCGAACTCCGACAGGGCGCTCTCGGTGAAGCCCGAGAGAACCAGCGGCGTTTCGATCGGAATCAGCATGGGCGCCGGTTGCGACGGCCCGCTCGCGCCCGCGCCCAGGCTGGCCAGCGCCGCCAGATCGCCGGGCACCGCGATATCCCCGGCCTGCGCCCTGGCGCCGCCGGGCGTGCGGGCATGCTCCGGGCGGGAGGCGTCGAACTCGTTGATCTCCAGCATCAGATCGATGGGGGTGATGCCGCAAATGGCGTCTGGCGAGAACACGCTGAGGCGGAATGCCACCGCGCCCACCAGTTTTCCATCGATGTAAACCGGGCTTCCACTCATGCCGCCGGCCACGTTGGTGCGGGTCGCCTGGCCGCCCATTTTGCCCAGGATAATGTCCTGCCGCGGGCCGTTGGCGTTTCTCAGCACGCCCACGATTTCCACCGGCACCGGCTCCGGCTCGGTTCCCCGGAACACCGTCCAGGCGGTGCCCTGCATGCCCGGCTTGACTTCGTTCAGGTGAAGGATCTCGACCTTGCCGGCCTTGGGACGGGGAAGCGATGGGTCGGCCGCGAAACCGGGCAACCCGGCAACCGCGAATCCCAGGAGGACTGCGGCGGTGCGCAATATCATGTGGATAACAGCTCCAGTTAGTCTCTATTGTACTATGACGCAGCGGAAGAGCTTTCGATCCGGACAGGGTTGTTAACATGCCTGCGCGGGCCGGCGCAGGCCGGCAATCCACGTCAGGCCGGCGAATTCACGGCCGGTTCCAGCGCTCTGGCCAGCACCGCGGCTATATCGTCGAAAGACGTGTATGGGGCCACCGTGCAGCGCGGGTGGGTGTTGCCGGTGATGAGCAGCGAGATGCGCCCGGCCGCGCCGGCGTGATGAAACAGGATGGCCCGCCTGCGCGATCCGCCCAGCACCAAGCCCGCCTCGTAGCCCAGGCCGAAGGACGACCCCGAGACTTCGCCGATGAACACGTCGCACTCTTCCAGCCAGCGCATGTCCCGCTCGTAGACGGCGCGGGGAGCGAGCGCGCGGTCGAGAGCGCCCGCGTCGTCGCGCACCAGGTGGCGGGTGAGCACCTCGTGGCCCGCGTCTTCGAGCCACTGGACGATGCGCCGGGCGGTGTCCACCGTCGAGCGGTCGCCGGCCACGGTGAAGCCGAAGTAGATCCTCATGGTTTGAGCTTAACCGCGTTAGACTGGTCCCGTGAACCTGCGAAATCAAGTTGCCCTGGTGGTGGGCGCCTCCAGCGGCATTGGCCGCGAAACCGCCGTCCTGCTGGCCCGCGACGGCGTGCGGGTGATGGCCTCGGCCCGCCGCGAAGACCGTTTGCGCCAGTTGCAGGCGGCGCTCGAAGCCGAGGGCCTGGCGATGGAATACCGCGTGGCGGACGCTTCCGACCCGGAGGCCATGGAATCCCTCGCCCGTGTCACGCGCGCACAACTGGGCGAAATCGACATCATGGTCTATTCGTCGGGCACCAACGTCCCCGACCGCTCGATGGCGCGGTTGCGGCGGGAGGTCTGGGACCGGATCGTCTCGGTCAACCTGAACGGCGCATACTACATCACCCGCGCCGTGCTGCCCGCCATGCGCGAGCGCGGGCGCGGACACCTCATCTACATCGCCTCGATTTCAGGCCAGGTGCCGGATGTTTCGGGCGCCGCTTACCAGGCCTCCAAGCGCGGCCTGATCGGCCTGGCGCACGCCATCCGCGTGGAAGAAAAGGAGCGCGGCATCCGCACCTGCGCCATCCTGCCGGGGCTGGTGGATACCGAGATTCTGGACCGCCGTCCGGTGAAGCCGCCGCCGGAAACGCTGGCCAAGGCGCTGCGTCCGGAGGACGTGGCCGAGGCCGTGCTGGCGGTGGCGCGGCTGCCCGAACGGGTAGTGGTACCCGAAATGCAAATCCTGCCGACGGTGTTGTAGACCTGGGGGCGGCGGGATGTCCGCCCGCGGGGGGAACATTTTGGATCTCCGGGCGTCTATAAAGGGGAGCGGGTTACCCGTGATACGCACCATCTTACTCGGCCTGGCAGCCACGCTGGCGTTCGCCGCGCAGGATTCCCCGGGCGATTACTCTTTCAGCGGCACGGTGGTGAACTCCGTTACGGGAGCGCCGGTCAAGGGCGCGGAGGTGACCCTGGTGGCGCTGTCCAACGTGGAGGCCGGCGCGGGTTCGCCGGCGAAGGGCGCGGAGGTGACGGCGGTGGTGCTGACCAACGGCGAAGCCGGCGCGGGTGCGCCGCCGGATCGGCCCGGGCCCATGGTGGCGGTTTTCTCGACCGGCGCCGGCGGCGAGTACCTGTTCTCCGGCCTGGCCGCGGGCCTGTACATGCTGAACGCCGTCAAGCCTGGTTTCGTTCCGGCTGGGGGCGGGCGGGAACCCATGGAGTGCATCGCCGTTTCGGCTTCGGTTTCCGGCCACACCATCCGGCTCGCGCCCTTCGGCGCGATCGATGGGAAACTGTCCAACCAGTACGGCGATCCCCTCGCCGGAGCAGCCATCGTGCTGTTTGAGCGATATGTGGAAGACGGCGTTCGCTCCGTCCGGATGCGAAGCGGCGCGGTGACCGACGATCGCGGAGAGTTCCGGGTCTGGGATCTTCCGCCTGGCAGGTACTATGTCCAGGCGAGGCGCGAGGGCGAGGCCACATCTTTGCAGGTCGGAGACAGATCCGTCCGCTACTCGCCCTGGGAGGGCTTTCATCCGGTTTTCTTCGGCGGGGCTCATAACATGGATTCCGCGACACCGGTGGAGGTGACTGCGGGTGGGCAGGCACGCGCCGATTTCGACATAACTATGGAGCCCACTTACAAGGTTCGCGGCACGCTTCGTAACTTCGTGCCCGGGCAGCCGGTGGTTTTCGATTGGCTGGAGAGCGGTACGGATGCCGTCGCCAGAGGCGTGGTCCAGGCCGCCGTCCTGGATGAGAAGACGGGTAAGTTCGAATTGGACGGCGTCCCCGGCGGACAGTACACGCTGCGTGCCGTCCAGGGGCACGACGCTCGCGCCGAGACCGCGGTGACCGTGAAGGACGGCGATGTGAACGGCGTCGCCATGACTCTGATTCCGGCAGTGCCGGTGACCGGCAGGGTGCGCCCGGCCGGGGCGGCGCAGGAGAGCCGCGCGGCTCCGTTGGCGGAGGGTGCGATGGAGCCCGCCCAGCCGGCGCCTGCCAACTGCTTCGTCAGCCTTGAGCCGTCGTCTTCCGAGCCGTGTTATGGCTGTGTAGGGCGCAGAGCGGAGGATGGCGAGTTCTTCATCGCGGGAGTGTTCCCGGGGCAATACCGTTTCCGCGCGCAGTGCACCAATGGCTACGTGGTATCGGCCGTTTCCGGCGGCGCCGATCTGCTGGCCAACCCGGAGATCGCCGTGCCGGCCGGCGCCGCGATCCCTCCAATCGAGATTGCCGTTAAGGCCGGCGGCGGCAGCCTTCGCGCCAGGCTGGCGGTTTCATCCGCTCCCCCCGGGACGGGAATGCTGCTGGCGCGGGCCTCGGCGCCTTCCACCGGCCCGGTGTTTCAGGCCGCTTTCCCCGCACCCAGTCCCACGGGCGAACCCGAGTACGAGTTCGGCAACCTGGCTCCAGGGGACTATCTGGCTTACGCGTTTTCCGATCTCCAGTCGGTCGAATACCGCAGCCCCGGCTTCCTCGACGCTCTGACGGGCGGCACGGGCGTTCACATCGAGGACGGCAAGACCACGGTGGTTACTTTGACGAGCCTGGTCAAATGAAGACGTTAACCCTGGGCATTGTGGTGGCTGTGGCGGCGGCGGCCCGGACCTATCCGGTCGCGGGGGTGGTCACGGACGGAATCCGCAACACGCCGCTGGAACGGGCCCGGGTGATGCTCTTCGACGAGAGCGGCGAGTGCCGCGCCCTGACCACCGCCGCCGACGGCAAGTTCTGGTTCGATGTCCCGCAGGGTAAGTACGCCCTCTTCTTCGAGCGCAACCTATGGCGCATGGAGTACGGGAGCGGCGATCCATCCATGGGCTTCGGATCGGCGGTCATCGCCGGCCCCGGACAGGACACCGCCCATCTGGCGCTGCGCTGGTACCCGCCGGGCGCGATCTCCGGTTCGGTTGTCGACGAGGAGGGCGAGCCCGTGCGCGACGCCCACGTCCAGTTGCTGCGCGACTGGGTGGCGGCCGGCCGGAAGCGCATCCTCCCGGCGGAAACGGCGCAAACCGACGATCGCGGCCAATACCGCATAGGTTTGCTGCCGGCGGGGACTTACTATGTCGCGGTTGTGGACCGGCCCCCGCGAGCGGCGAAGGGCGACGGCCGGCTGCGCGCCGCCGGCCAGACGTCCGATTCCACCCCCGGTTATCCTCCTACTTACTATCCAGGCGTCGTCGAGTTCGGGCGCGCGGCTGCGATCGTTCTGAAATCCGGAGCGGAGAAGCAGGCCGACATCGCCCTGGGAGTGGCCACCGCGGGCAGCGTGCTCCTCCGTTGTCCCGGATCGGGCGGGGACAGCGAGAGTTGCCCCGGCTGGGCGCGGCTGTTTCCGGAGGGCATCGGGGGAGTCGCCCTGGATCGCCTCGACGCCGTTCCGCCGGGGCGCTATACGCTGCGCTTCGAGGGGATGGGCAAGACCGCGTACAGAGTCATCGACGTAGGCGCCGGCGAAACGGCCGTCGATCTCACCCTGCGTCCCCAAACGGTGGTCGCCGGCAAGCTCACCTACAAGAACGCGCCGCCCAAGGAAGCCGTTTCGCAGATGGCCCTGGTGGATGAGGCGACCGGCGAAGCCATCCAGGCTGCCGTCGAACCCGATGGGGCGTTTCAGTTCTCCGGCATCGAGGGAAGGTTTCGCCCGTATGTGTACGGTTCCGCCCGGATGTTCATCGAGGAGATGTCCGCCGAGGGCGCTCCGCTCAAGGACGGCGTCCTCGAACTCGCCGGGAACGCCGGCGTCCACCTGAAAATTCTGGTGGGCGAAGAAGCCGGCCGCCTCAAGGGATTCGCCATGAGCGGCGATACCCCCGTGCCCGAGGTGCTGGTGGTGTTGACGCCGCGCAGTGGATGCTTCGAGCCGCTTGGCTTCCAGACCGAAAGCGACGGCAGCTTCGACTACGAGACCGTTCCGGCGGGCGATTATCTGCTCTTCGCCGTCGACAAGCTGGACTTCGAGTACGCCAACCCCGAAGTAATCCGGCCCTACCTGTCCAAAGCGGCGGCCGTTCACATACCGGCTGATGGGGTGATCGAGCAGCGCATCCCGCTGCAGCAGGTTGCCGGCAGGTAACGGAACTCCGCCGGCGGGCCGCACCCCGGAGGTCTCGCGGCGCCGCGGGATGGCACTTCGGACCGGCTACGGGCGGGACGGTCTGCCCTCAGCCGGCGGCTGAGCCTGCCACGCGAGTCCGGAAAGCGGTGTGAGCGTCGCGCTCCGCCCAATGCCGCGCCCGCCGGGGCTCGGGGCAGGTCCGGGACGCCGGTGGGCCGCTGGCCGGGACGGCTCGGGCGGTTTGGCGGCTGCCGTGCTTATCCAACGGCGCGCCCGCCAGGTAGCCGGGAAATGGCCGGTTTGGAGACGGCGGCTTGTTGCCGCTGGGCTTCGCCTGTGAAGGATTGGCTCAGTGCTGCGGCGGGCGGGCGGCGCGTGCTTTAATAGAGATTCAACGGGTTTCCCCGTTTACAGGTGATATGGGTCGTCTTTCACGCTTTGGGTGCTTCATCTGCGCCGCAACGTCCATTTGGGCGGCCGGCCGCTCGCACATCTCCACGTCGCCCGCCGCGGCGGCGCAGGGGCAGGCCGCGCTGGCCCGTCTGCCGCTGCGCTTCGAAGCCAACCAGGGACAGTGGGATTCGTCGGTGCGTTTCCGGGCTCGCGGCGGCGGCTTCAACCTGTCGCTGACCCAGTCTGGCCCGGTGGTTGACTTCCCCACTGCCGGCGCGGCGCGACTGGAGATGGCGCTTTCCGGTTCCAATCCGGCCGCCGTGGTCGAGGGGCTCGATCCCCTGGCCGCCCGCACCGATTACTTCCTCGGGCCTCGCGCCGGCTGGCACACTGGAATCGCCAGCTACGCGCGCGTCCGGTATCGCTCCGTCTATCCCGGAGTGGACGTGGTTTACTACGGCCGCCGGAACCGCCTGGAATACGATTTCGTACTCGCTCCCGGCGCCGATCCGGGCGCCATTCGCCTGGAATTCCGGGGCGCCGAAAGCGTCCGCATCACCCCGGCGGGAGACCTGGCCGTGGAAACCGCCGCCGGGACGCTGATGCAACTGCGTCCGGCGATCTACCAGGAAGACCCGGCCACCTCCGCGCGCCAGGCGGTCTCCGGCCGCTATGTGCTGCTGGCGGGCAATGCCGTGGGTGTTCATCTCGAGGGCTACGACCGCAAACGCAAACTGGTCATCGACCCCATCATCGTCTACTCCACTTACATGGGCGGATCGGGGTCCGACCAGATCAACGCCGTGCAGTTGGCCTCCACCGGCCTCCTGTATATCGCCGGGCAGACCACCAGCACCGATTTCCCGACTTCCTCCAGCGCCTACAACGCCAGCCTCGGCGGCACGAGCGGCACGAACAATGTCTTTGTGGCCGTCATCGATACCACAACGCTTGGCAATTTCGCGTTGTTGTACGCCAGTTACGTGGGCGGCGCGGGCGTGGATATTGCAAAGGCCCTGGCGGTCGATGTCAACGGCAACATGTACGTGGCGGGGACCACTACCTCCGCCAATTTCCCCATGGCGGGCAACTCCTTTCAAACCATTCCCCCCACCAGCAACTACACCGGGTCGTTCATCTTTGAACTGAATCCGAGTATCTATGGCGGGACTTCGCTGATGTATTCCACGTACCTCAGCGGCACTACCGGCAACGACACCATCAACGGCATTACTCTGGACGCCTTTGGCAATATTTATGTGATCGGCACGGCCAGGTCCTACGACTTTCCAGTGACCGGTTCGGCATTTGCCACAATCCAGTATGGGAGCCAGGATGCATTCGTAACCGAACTGAACCCCAGCAGCGTGGGCCTGCTCTATTCCACCTATATCGGCGGCCAGGACGACGATGTCGGCCAGGCCATCGTGTCGGTGGGACCTCCGGGCCAGGTGTATGTCGCCTTCAACACCCAGTCGCCGGACTTTCCCATGGCGGGCTTCTCGCATCAGAATACGCTTTTGGGCGCCGTCGACATGGTCCTCGGGCTGATGGATTTGACCCAGACGGGCCTTAACTCGCTGGTCTATGCCACTTACTTCGGCGGATCGAATCTGGATGAGGTGCGCGGCATCGCGGTGGACGCCAATGGGAACCTGCTGGCGACCGGCTACACCATGTCGAACGATTTTCCCGTGACCGGCGATGCGGTCGAGAGCGTATATAGCGGCAACGGAGACGCTTTCGTCGCGGTGGTGAACCCGGCGGCCTACGGCTTCGTCCTGTATTCCACCTATCTGGGCGGCACCGATGGCGACGTGGGTTATGCCGTGGCCGGCGATTCCGCGGGAAATGTGTACGTCACCGGCTACACGCTGTCCGGGGATTTCCCGACCACCGACAACGCGCCGCAGCCCGAGTGGGGGAACGGAATCGACATCTTCGTCGCCAAGCTCAAACCGGGTGTTACTGGCCTGGCGGGTCTCCAATATTCGACTTACATTGGCGGCGAGAACGTCAACGTGGGTTACGCGCTGGCCGTGGGACCCGACGGAACCGCATATGTGGCGGGGTCGACCGAAGGGCTGTTGCCGATCTGGCCCAACCCGTCGCAGGGTATTTACGGCGGCGGATCGAGCGACGGTTTCGTCCTGGTTCTTTCAAAGAACTGAGCGCCGGTGGCCGGTTCCCTCGCGGCGGGGCCGCTGGGAGTCCCGATTTCCTTTTCGAGCGGATCTATCCTCCACCGCGTCACCGTGCCGGCGGTCCGGTCCGGTTCGGAGACTTGCCGGCGGCATCGCCCCGGCGGCCCATAAACCGCCCCTCCACTAACGATCGTTATCGCCATCCTGTAGCCCATTTCCAATCTTGTCCCACACCCCATCGGGCGGCTAAAGTCGCGGGGTACATGCGTATTCTGACTTCCGCAGCGTTAGCCTTGAGCCTGGGTGTGGGGATTGCCGGTGCGCAGCCCGCTCCCCGGAAAGACCCTGTGCATTACTCCGGCACGGATCTTGCCCCTCGCGTCGAGGCACGTCCGCCGGGGATCCGGCTCGGCCTGGCGAGGCCTCCGGAATTCGCGTTTCCTCCGTTAAGCGAATCCGAGAAGGCCCGGTTGGCCGTGCCGGGGCCCCGGTTGAGGACGGGGATTCACCGCCAGCCGCCGGCCGGCTGGATGCAAACCGGCGCGTGGCAGACCGCTTCCGACGGCACGCCCCTCTGGCGGGTCGCCCTGCGTTCCCCCGGCTCGATGGGCATGCGGGTGGAGTTTCGCGAGTTCTCGGTCGGCGCTGGAAAAGTCTGGCTTTACGACGGCGCGCAGTTCGTGGGGCCGTACAGCGGACGCGGGCTTTACAACGACGGACATTTCTGGAGCGCCACGGTGGCCTCGGAGTCGGTGGTGCTGGAATACCAGCCTGCCACGGCTGCCGGCGCGGGCGATCCTCCGTTCCGGATCGCCAACATCGCACACCAGGCGCGCCCGGTGATGTCGTCGCAGTCCCAGGCAGCCATCACTACGGCTTCCGAAGACGCCGATTTCTGCGAGCTCGATGCGAACTGCTATCCCGACTGGCAGCCCGCCGTGAAGATGGTGGGGCAGCTCGATTTCGAGGATGGCGGCGAAGAGTACCTGTGCTCCGGTACGCTGGTCGCCACCCGCGACAACAGCATGATTCCCTACCTGCTGACGGCGGGCCATTGCATCCACGACGAGGCGGCGGCGCGCACCCTCGAAGTCTACTGGAAGTATCAGACTTCCTCGTGCGGGGCCACGCCTCCGGCCAGCCACGCCTCCAGCGAGACCTCGCCCCTGGGCGCCCACCTGATCGGCTTCGGAACCATCGAGGAGGGCGACTACAGCCTGGTTCTGTTGCAGGGCGTTCCCTCGGATGTGACCTTCTCGGGATGGGACACGGCCGATCCGCCGGTCACCGCGGCGGTGGTGGGCGTGCATCATCCCAACGGATCGTGGAAGCGCATCTCGTTTGGAAACCGCACGGGCGACGCCGACGCAGAAGTGGAAACTCCGGAGGGAATCAGCGACGCCCCCGCGGACCTGTACCTGCAGATTCAGTACAACCTGGGGAGGGTCGAGCCCGGTTCTTCGGGATCGGCGCTGTTCACCACCCCGGGAATCATCGTGGGAACGCTGACGTACGGCCCCGAGGACCCCGTGCTTACCGCCTGCGAAATCGCCCCGTTCGTGGCGGGCTACGGCCGCTTCTCGAACACGTATCGGAACTTGCAGGCGTACTTCGAAAACTGGCCGGCGGCGGCGGTGACGCCGGCTCCGGCAAATGTGAGCTTCAGCGTGGTCAACCAGGCCGCGCCGGCCGCGCAGACGGTCAAGCTGACCTCGCAGACCACCGGCAGCGTCTCGTTCCGGATTCGCCCCGACGCGTCGTGGATTAGCGTATCCGCCGTCAGCGGCCAGATTTCGGCGGCGTCTCCGGTAACGCTGAAGGTTTCCGTGGATCCCACGCAATTGCCCCTGCCGGGGCAGTACTCCAGCACCGTTACCATCCTGGCCGGCACGGCCGCGCCGCAGTTCATCAATGTGACGGTGACGGTGCAGGCGTCGCAATCCAACGTGACGGCGATGGTGGCTCCGGCGACGGTGACCTCGTCAAATGGGATCTGGAGCTTCCAGATCCAGTTGGCCGATACGGCGGGCGTAGCCACGCGCCTGACCGCCATCAAGATCAACGGAACGGACTACTCGGCGAACATCGCCGCCTGGTTCGGCGCCAACCAGATCCCCGCATCGGGGGCCATCCTGGCGCAGCTAAAGGCTTCCGGAGTGCCGGCCGGGCCGCAGTACTTCGAGTTCTGGGGAGCCGACAACGCCAGCGGGCAGACGTGGTATCGGGTGGCGACGGCGACGTTCAAATAAGTACACTTCGGATCGCGAGAACCGGAGCCCAATGGCGGTTTTTCCCGCACCACCGGACTTTTTCCGCATGGTTGCGGGGGATTTCCCGTTGTATCATAGGGTTAGTCCCGGGGAAAAGACATCGCTATGAAGTCTATCGGCGAGACCCTTCGTCGCGAGCGGCTGAGGCAAAATCTCGAACTGGGACAGATTTCGCAGGAGTTGAAGATTTCGTCGCGCATGCTGGCGGCGATCGAGGACGAGAAATTCGACCGGCTGCCCGGCGGCCTTTTCTCTCGCAGCTTCGTGCGCCAGTATGCGCGCTACCTCGGACTGGATGCGGACGAAATTCTCGGCCAGTTGGAACAGGTGCTGGAGCCTGCCCCGAAGGACCCGTACCATGTCGAGACCGTGCAGCCTCCGGCCAAGCCCGTCCAGGTGCCTCCGGTGGACCATTGGGAGGCGGTTGGAGGGCGGAGTCTTTCCTTTAGATCTCCCTTGGCGGCGCTGGGCATGGTGGTAGTGGCCATGTTCGGCTGCGCGGGCGTGTACGCCTGGTGGTTGCGTGCCCGTCACCCCATGGCGGCGCACGAACAGCTTGCGGCGGCGGGTGTCCCGGCGGGCCCGGGAGCCGCGCAGTTGGCGCCGGCGGTTCGCTCCGCCGCGGGAACCGTCGATCCCCTTCTGCCCGGGCCGGAGCTGAATCCAAATGCCGCGGTGCGCGTGGAACTGACCGCCGCTGAACAGGTGTGGGTGTCGGTGAAAAGCGACGGCCGGTACCTCTTCTCCGGCGTGCTGCAGGCCAACCAGAGCCGCGTGGTGGATGCCAACGCCACGGTGCTGCTGGTGATCGGGAATGCCGGTGGCGTGAGCATTCAGTTGAACGGAAAACCGATCGGGTCGCTGGGGCCGAGAGGCCAGGTGCGCAACGTTCAGCTCACTTCGGGCGGATTTGAGATTGTCTCGCCCAAGCCGCCGGAGTCTCTCGAACCCATGTGACGTCTTTGCGCCCGCTGGCGCTTCCGTTCCAGATGGATCAGTTCGTTGCGGCGGCGGCGTTTGATGCGCTCGTCCACCTTGCGCCAGAACTTCCGGAAATAGCTCACCGCCGAGATCACCGAGAAGAAGACCACGATCCACATGAGGACCATGCCGGGCGTGCGAAACGACTGGCGCCCCACGCCGATCAACATGCATGAGACGGCCACCACCTGCGACAGCATTTTGGTTTTTCCCAGGTCGCTGGCCTTGATGGTGTAGCCTTCGGCGGCGGCAATACTGCGCAGACCGGAGACCGCGAATTCGCGGCCGATGATCAGAATCGCCATGTAGGCCGGGAGCACGCGCACCTCCACCAGGGAGATGAGGGCGGCGGAAACCAGCAGTTTGTCGGCGATGGGATCGAGCAGGGTGCCGATGGTGGTGACCTGGCGCCAGCGGCGGGCCAGCCATCCATCCACCAGGTCGGTGGCGGCGGCGCACAGGAAGATGGCCAGCCCCAGCCACTCGTGGGTCACCTGGATTCCCCAAAGGTCGAATCCGAAGCGCTCCTGGACCAGCGCCGCCACGAGCAACGGCACGAAAAAAATCCGGAGGAGCGTCAGGGAGTTCGGGATGTTCATCGGCTCAAACCCAACTGTAATACGGGGGGTGGTCCGCCAACAAGCCCGCAATTGCGCCGCGCAACCGAAGAAGGTTCGCTTTCGAACGGGAAATGGAGGGCGGCACGCCGGACCGCCGGGCCGAATAACCGCTTATACTTGTATTTCGCCCATGCTTGTTTCACGCCGCAGTTTTTTCTTCGGCAGCCTGGCCTCGCCGCTGCTGGCCGCAAAAAAGAGGAAGCTCGATATCTTCCGCCCAAACCTGCTACTGGTTCTGGTGGACGGACTGCCGGCCTGGATGACCGGCTGCTATGGCAACCAGGAAGTGCGCACGCCCAACATCGACCGGCTCAGCCAGACCGGCACGCGGTTCGTGAGGGCTTTCGCGCCAGCGCCGGCGCCCATCCCCGGCCGCAACGCCTACTTCACCGGACGCGTGGCGCGCGACTCAGGCGCCGCCGCGGCCGCCAACGCCCTGGACCAGGCGCTGCCCGCGGGCGGATACGCCTGCCTGACGGCCACCGGGCGGACCCTCGCCGATACCACCAGCGCCGCCATGCAGTTTCTGGACCGGCAGGCGGCCGGCAAGCCCTTCGGCCTGACCGTGCTGTACAGCGGCTTGGAACCGCCTTACAACGACGTTCCGCAACAGTTCCTGGATCTGTACGAGGGCCAGCGATTCGAGAACTGGGCCGCCGACCCGCCGGCGCGGAACGCGGTGCGCAACAAGGAGATGTTCGGCGCACGGGCAGCCAATCTGCGCAAGGCCGCCGCCGCCGTCACCGCGCGCGACGCCGAGACCGGCAAACTGATGACCAGGCTGTACGACAAGCGTCTCCTGAACGACACCCTGGTGGTGTTCGCCTCCACCTGCGGCGCTCTGCTGGGCCGCCACGGCCTGTGGGGCGACGCGGGCGCTTCCGATCCGCCGAACCTTTACGAGGAGGTCGTCAACGTGCCGCTGATCTGGAGCTATCCGGCGCGCGTTCCACCCTCCACCATGCAGGTGGGGCTGGTGAGCGCCTACGACCTGCTGCCGGCCCTGTGCGACTTTCTCTCGGTCCAGCCGCCCGCGGGAAGCCTCCATGGCAGGAGTTACACCCTGCTGGCCACCGGGAAACCGTTCCCCAAGAAGCAGTCCTGGCGCACCACCGTGTTCGGCCACTACGGCAACACCGAAATGGCGCGCGTGGAGCGTTACAAACTGGTGCTGCGCGACGAGGGCAAAGGGCCGGGCGAACTCTACGACCTGCGCGTGGACGCGGCGGAGACGGTCAACCGGTACGACGACCCGCAGTTCGAGGACGTCAAGAGCAGCCTGACGGGGCGTCTGGCGGAATGGCGGAAAACGCTGGCTTGACAGAGCCCGAGGCGGCCATCCGGTTACTTCGTCACTACTGCAATTAGCGGATCGTTGGAGGCCTGCCCGGCGATGGTAATCACCAGTTCGCGATCCCCCGCGTCCACCTTGGGAACCACGAAGTTCGCCTGATAAAGTCCTATGGACCCGGGCGTCAAGCCGATGTAATTGACCGTGGCGGCAACCCCGCCCACCGTCACCGAGTAAGTTCCGGTTATCCACGAAAGCCCGGCCGGAGAGGGAGATCCCGTCGCCAGCGGCCCGGCGGCGGTCACCGGCCCACCACCCGTGAAGTACACCACCACGGTGTCGCCAACTTTGGCCGGCGAGGTGGTGGGAACGTTCAAGGTGCCGTCCTGGTTCACCACCACGGCGCGATCGTTCCCCCACATGGAGATCCCCGGCGTTCCCGTGGCCGGGATCGTGACAGCCACGGCGTTGCTGGTTGCGGAGCCATTCTTTACGATTACGGTCGCCACACCCGGCTTGATGTCCTCGGGCATCTGCGCGTTGATCTGGGTCGGGGCCGCGTAGAACAGGGGCGCCAGTTCCCCATTGACGGTCACCGTGGTGGTAAGGGCGGTGGTGGATAACGGGACGGCAGTGTCCTCCCACTCCTTGGTCGCCAGGCCCGTGCCGAAAATCGAGAAAACGTTCCCCGCCGGCGTCTGCCCGGCGGTGTAACTCGCCGCATTCACCACCGCCAGCCCCGGATTGCCGAACACTGCGTGGCCGGTCGCGCTGAAGACCACCTGCGGGCTGGCGGCCACCCACGAGAAGTTACCCGCACTCGCCCCGGTTACCGCCAGCGTTCCGGAGTACTTGTTACCGGCCGTATCGGTGAGCGTCATCGAGCCCAGACACGCCGGGTTCACCGTATAGGTTCCGGTGGCCGACACGCTGGTAACAGCCGTGTTGGTCGACTGGGTCCAGTTGGCGGTTACATTGCCCTGGCCATCCAACACAAACCACCCCACGATATCGGCCGTTCCCGTATCGGTGGATCCGGAAAGCAGGTTGCCGGTGGCGCTGAAGGGCCACTGGCCCGATACGATGCTCTCCGCGCAGAGGGCCGGCTGAACTGAGGCGCTTCCGGTGTAAGCGTAAAGGGCGTCGGTCCCCACCAGGCTGACCGACTTCGCCCGTCCGGTGGTGGCGTCCAACGAGTAACCCACCAGGCCGAAGGTAGCGGTGTCTCCGCCGGAAATGTTAATGGTCCCCTGGCAGTTGGATTGAACGGTGTAAGTTCCCGAGTACACCAGCGGCGTTCCGAAGAGCTGGCTCCCATTGACCGCGTTGGAGGTCAGGTCGAAGGTAACTATGCCAATCCCGTCGAACGTCACCGAGCCGTTCGCCGCCATCAGCCTGGTGGTAACTCCATTGACAAGCAGGTGCCCGCTGAGGGTAGACTCATAGGTGCCGTTCAGCGTCGAGGCCGAGCACCCCGTTGCCGTGGCGGCTTGGGTCGCCGAACCGGATCCGTCCACGATAAGCTGTGGGGAGCTGATGGCCAGAGAGAAGTCCGGGGAGGTGGTGTAGATACTCATCGAGACCGCATACTTGTTGTTGGCCGTGTCGGTGAGCGTGGCCGAGGCCAGGCACGTGGAGGACAGCGAATAGGTTCCCGTGGCCGAAACGGCGCTGGCGGTCAGGTTAGCCACCTGGGTCCAGTTGGCGGTCAGGTTGCCTTGCCCGTCGAAATTCAGCACGCCCGCCAGATCGAGGATGCCCGTGACGGAAGCGCCGGAAAGGGTGCTGCCAGTGCCGCTGAATTCGTGCACCCCCGATAGCGTGGTTGGGCAGGTGGCCGGCTGGGAGTTGCCGCTCCCGCTGTAGGCGTACGTGGCGTCCGATCCGGTCAGCGCGAATGAAGACGCCAGCCCCGTGCTGCTGCTGACGGAAAGAGCCTCCACATTAAACGTGGCCGTGTCGCCGGTGGTAATGGAGATGGTTCCCACGCAGTTGGATTGCAGGCTGTAAGTACCCGAATACACCAGCGGCGTTCCGAAAGACTGGCTGGTGGTGACGGTGTTGGCCGTCAGCGTGAAAGTGACTTTGCTGAGGCCGTCGAACGCGGCCGTGCCAACCCCCTGGAACGCTTTCGAAGCGGCTCCGTTGGCCGAGGTTTGGTGTCCGGTCAAGAGTAACTCGTAGGTTCCGCTCAGGACCGAGGAAGTACAGGTGCCGCCGCCGATAGCCGTTTGGGCAAACGCCGGCATAACCGGCAGGCAGAAAAGAACCGGCAGCAAAAGGGCGAATCGTGACTTCATGACTGATGTGTTCTCCTTGACACTTAACGAACACGAAACCTGGCGAGGAGTTCCGGGGCGGATTGGAAAGCCCGGGCGCGTTGACGGCCTAACGGCGATGGCGGACCAGAACCGGTCCGCGCCCCGGGCTCCATGGCTACTTGGCTGGAGGCTTGTATCCCTCGAGAGAGTGGTTATGGTCCTTGAAGTACTTGCCGGCGTCGGTGAGGTTCGGATCCTTGTGCATGGCGTCCGGGGAAGCCATCTTCTGGTGGCAGAAGTTGCACGTCTTCTTATTCTCGTCGGCATACTTCTTGAGGCTGAAGCCGGGCGTGGGAGCCAGCAGGCCCCCGGTGATCAAAAAGGCCGCGGGTACCAGCGTCAGAGTTGCGGGCAGGACCATCTTGACAAAGCGCATGGTGTGTCTCCTAGTTCCCCAGAATACCGAATTCCGAGGCTTGAAATGGCTACAGATTATTATAGTCTGCATACGGCGATTTGCAACAGGCTGTGGAAAAAGTGATGAGCGGATGCCAACCTCCTATTTGGCACGCCTGGCCGGATTATCTTGGGCGGCAACGGGTGTGTGGAGGCCTGGGCGGGGTCCGGCTGGGTCGGGACGAACCACTTCGAGTGACCGCCTCCCCCGCGTCGCGTCTATGGCGGGCAGTCTCCCCAATCCGATAGGGGGACGGTCGGATGCTATCCTGATTCTCGGGTTCCGGCAATGTTCCGATTCCAACCCCCCCGATTTGCAGCCCTATTTGGCGTGGCCGCTCTCGTGTGGGCTCAAGCCGATCGGTCACTCGCCTTTGAAGTGGCCTCCATCAAACCGACTCCGGCATCGGACCAGGAAACCAAATGGGGACCCGAACCCGGTGGGCGGTTTTCGGCAAAAGGCGTGACGTTGAAGCAGCTTGTTGCATTGGCGTATGGGGTTCAGGAATGCCAGCTCTCGGGCGGCCCGAAGTGGATGAATACGGACCGATGGAGCATCCAAGCCAAAGCCGAGGGCTTCAGGGGCCGGTTCAATCGGGAACAACTCCTCCAGGTCATGAAAGCTTTCCTGGCAGACCGTTTCCAACTGCGCACCCATCTGCGAATGAGGGATATGCGGGTGTATGCGCTCGTTCAGTCAAAATCCGGACCCAAGCTGAAAGCGCCTGTTGAGCAGTCTGGCGCCATGGCTATCGGCAGAGGGTTTGTGAGTGGGAAGAGCGTCAGCATGGACCTGCTTGCCAGAACTCTGGCGGTGGTGTTGGAGCGCCCCGTCATGAATCGGACGGGCTTGAGCGGAGAATATGAGGTGCATCTGGAGTGGTCTTCCGAGCAAGGGCTGGGCAACCTCCTCACGGCCGAGCCAGCCGACCGAGCCGATCTCGATCCCAGGTTGGGATCGATCTTCACCGCCATCCACTCAGACCTGGGATTGCGTTTAAAGGCGACGCGTGGTCCTGCGGAAGTGGTCGAAATCCTGGAAGCCAGGCGGCCATCGGAAGACTAGCCGGCTTCACGCGTTGCGGTGCTGCCCCCGATTAGTCGCCCAGCCAGTATTCTGCATGATGTGGCGCGCCGAGCCTGGTTTTAGCGCAGCCAGCCGCGGGCAGTTGCAGGGCGCCAGGCGGGAGGCTCTCGCCCGGACGCCAGGCGGGTGGCGCCAGCCGCCGACCGTGGCGTTGGAATTGCACAAGACAGCAAAGACCAGGCAGGAGGCGCCGAAAACGTTAGGCTTACGAGCGCCAGCGCTCGGGCGTCGGGGTGGTTCTGTCCCACCAACCGTGGCGTTCCGGGCCATCGCGGAACAGGGGCGTAGAGAAACCATGAAAGTAGCCGTACAAATCCCGATACTTCTGTGGCTGTCCGCCGGCCTCGTTCATGCCGCTGGACCGATCTACTCGGCCGTTTTGGGCGGCAGCGGCCAGGATTACGCCACCGCCGTGGCATCCGACGCTCAAGGCAACACTTACGTGGTTGGCCTCACGTACTCATCCGACTTTCCGGTTACGCCGGGAGCCGTGCAGACCACCTTCGGCGGCACTTGCGACGCCTTCGTCGCCAAGCTGGGGCCGGACGGCAAAGTGATCTGGGCCACTTACCTGGGCGGCATTCTGGACGATTGGGCCACCGGCGTGGCCGTGGATAGCGCCGGAAACGTGCTGGTGGCCGGCTATACGCGCTCCGCGAATTTCCCGCTTGCCAATGCCACCCAAAGCACGCTGGACCAGGGCGCTTCGGACGGGTTCGATGCCTTCGTGGCCAAACTCGACCCGACTGGCAAGCAGCTTCTGTATTCCACATTCCTGGGCGGCACGTACGACGACGGGGCCGCGGGCATCGCCACCGACGCCGCCGGGAACGAGTACGTGGCCGTCACCACTGGATCGGCGGCCGGTTTCCCGGGTCTTCAAGGCGCGCCCGATCTGAGCGGCGTCGTCGTCACCGAACTGAATCCGCAGGGCGGATTGGTCTACTCGTTCTTCCACCCCAACGGCAGCGCCGGAGCCATCGCCGTGGATGGCGCCGGCAGCGCCTATGTTACCGGAACGAGTAACTCTTCCGAGCCCGCCACGGCCACGCAGAGCTTTGGCCCCGCTGGCAACACGCAGGCCATGGCATTCAAGGTCTCGCCCGACGGAAGCCGGAAAGTGTATGAAACCTCACTCGGCGGCAGCGTGGGTTCGTCCGGCGCGGCCATCGCGGTAAACGGCGCGGGCGAGGCGTACGTGGCGGGAAGCACGTCGTCGGTGGACTTCCCCCTTGTCAATCCGTTTCAGAGCACCCTCGGTGCGCGCCCACTCTGGAAGAGCGCGGACGGTGGCGCCACCTGGGCGCCCATGGACGGTCTACCCTTCGCGCAGCCGGAGCAGTTGGTGGTGGACCCAACCAACCCCACCACGCTTTACGCCCTCACCGCGGATCTGGGCATCTTCAAGAGCACGGACGCCGGCGCCACCTGGACCAGCGCCAACTCCGGCCTCGGCTGCACGTACATGGAGACGCTCACCGTCGATCCGGTCCATCCCCAGACCTTGTATGCATCCACGGCGCTCTATTCGGCCACTGGGCTCGCCTGCGGCTCGACGGCGATGCCCGTTTATAAGAGCATGGATGGCGGCGCCACCTGGAACGCCGTCGATTCCCCGACATTCCTGGTTTTCCGAATTGCCGTGGATGCGCAGAATCCCAGCACCGTCTATGAAATCGGCAGTTTCATCCGCAAGAGCACCGATGGCGGCGCCACCTGGAACGCCCTGGCATTCCCTGGCGAGGTGGAAGGCATGGCGCTCGACCCTCGCGTGAGCGGCCGCGTTTTCGCCGCCTCGGCCATGGCCATTTGCGGCCCCACCTGCTGCGCTCCCAATCCCAACTGCGGCTACTTCCAGCCCCCGGCTTTGTATCGCAGCGACGACGGCGGGGCGGATTGGATACAGATCCCGTCAGTGACGCCGGGCGAGCTGGAGAGCTATTCCGAAGTGATCGTCGACCCCTCCGCCAATCCCTCGACGGTATATATCGGCCTGGGCTGGCGCAGCGACGATGGCGGCGTCACCTGGTTGGCCATCAATCCGCCGCCCGGGCCGGCTTCGGATTACAACAGCCTCGCGGTGGACGGAGGTGGAACGCTCTATGCGACGGAGCAATACAACGGCCTCATGTTCGCTTCGCACGACCGCGCCCGGACCTGGACCGCCCTCAACTCCTTCATTCCGCCGCCCACGCCGGAGGCGAGCGGCCCGAGCATCCTCAACCTCGCTCCAGCCGGAGCCACCGGCACGCTCTACGCCACCATATCTCAGATGGCCACCAGCGGCTTCGTCACCAAGCTCAGCGCCGATGGGTCGAGTATCGTGTACTCCACCTACCTGGGCGGCCACGCCTCCATGCAGCCGTTCAGCACGTACGCCGCCGAACCCGGCGTCTTCCAGACGCAGAACTGGATTTCCGGCATCGCGCTCGACGCAGCCGGAAACGCCACCGTGGCCGGCGGCACGCGCTCCATCGACTTCCCGACCATCGGCCCCGCGCAAGCGGCCAACGCCGGAGGGGCGGACGCCTTTGTGGCCACTATTTCGGCGGATGGCGGCAGGCTGACTTACTCGACTTACTTCGGCGGTTCGAAGGATGACGGCGCACTGGCGGTGACGCTCGATGCGCAGGGTAACCCGATCTTCGCGGGGCAGACCTGGTCGAACGATTTCCCGGTTCCCGGCGGGCTGCAACCGCCCTACGGCTATGGCGAAGCTTTCGTGGTGAAACTGGCCGCGCCGGAGCCGCCGCAGCCGCCGGTAATCGCTTCCGTGCTCAATGCCGCCAGCCTTCAGCCGGGCATCCAAGCCGGTTCCTGGGTGACCATTCGGGGCACTAACCTCGCCAACACCTCTCCTGGCCGCAACCCGACCGCGGCCGAAATGGCCAACGGCAGCCTGCCCACCTCGCTCGACGGTGTCAGCGTGACCATCGATGGCAAGCCGGCCTTCGTCGATTACATCAGCCCCACACAGATCAACGTGCAGGCGCCCGCGGATAGCGCAACCGGCCCGGTCGCCGTGGTGGTCGCGAACAACGGCCAGGCCAGCGCCGCGGCAACCGCGCAATTGCAGGCCGTGGCGCCGGCGTTCTTTGTGTACTCGGGGACGAACTATGCGGTCGCGTCGCGGCTGTCGGACGGCGCGGCGGTGGGCGATCCGTCGGCGGTTCCGGGAGCCGTGGCGGCGAAGCCTGGCGACACGCTGGTGCTGTTGGGCACGGGCTTCGGCGCGACCAATCCGCCGGTGCCCGCAGGCTCGACGGTGAGCGGCGCGGCAGCGGTGGTGACGGCACCCACGGTGACGGTGGGCGGAATGGCGGTGCAGGTGACCGGCGCGGACATCGCGGCGGGAAACGCGGCGCTATACCAGGTGACAATTCAATTGCCCGCCACGGCGCCCACCGGCGCGGTTGCGGTCGAGGCATCGGTGGGCGGTGTCGAATCGCCGGGCGGCGTGCTCCTGTTTGTGGGCAAACCGTGAAAACGCCGGTGCAGTGAAGGCTTCCGGGACTGGCGGCCCTACAGGTTGGCGTTCGGTTCCAGGCTGCGCCACAAGTACCAGCTTGCCACCGTGCAGAAGGGGTGCCAGCGCTCCGCCATGATCTCGACTTGGGACGGGGTAGGCACTTCCTCCAGGCCATAGGCTTTGCGGATGGCGTTGCGGATGCCCAGGTCGCCGGTGGGCAGCACGTCGGTGCGGCGCAAGGCGAAGATCAGGAACATGTGGACCGTCCAGACGCCGATGCCTTTGACCTGGGTCAGCCGCTCGATGACGGCGGCGTCCGGGAGGCCGGCCAGTTCCTCGAAAACCAGGGCGCCATCGCGGATGTGGCGCGCCAGGTCGCGGATGTAGGCGATTTTCTGGCTGGAGAGACCGAGCGTGCGCATGCGGGACGGCCGGAGTTTCAGGACGCCGGCGGGGGTGAGTTTGCCGCCCACGGCGGCGGCCAGGCGTCCGAAGATGACGCCCGCCACGCGGCCGCTGAGTTGCTGAAAAACAATTGACTTGACCAGCGTTTCGAAATCCGGGTCGCGAAATTCGATACGATAGTCTCCGACGCGGTCTATGATCCCGGCGAGAACGGGGTCTTGCCGCTGCAAGTGGGCTATGGCATGATGCATCGTGAAACAATCCTGGGGTGGGGCACGTCCCCTATTTTAACCGGATGCGAAACCTTCTCATTTTGACACTGGGCGGCGCGCTGCTGGCGCAGACTCCCGCTCCGCAGCAGGAGCCGCAGGACGATTCCACGATCATCCGCACGGAAGTCGACGTGGTGAACATTCTGGCTTCGGTGCGCGACAAGCACGGGGCGCTGATCGCCAACCTGGAGGCCAAGGACTTCGCCGTCTTCGAGGACGGCAAGCAGCAGCCCATCAAGTATTTCACGCGCGAGACGGATCTGCCGCTGACCATCGGGCTGCTGGTGGACGTGAGCGGGAGCCAGCGCAACCTGATCGGAGTGGAACGCAGCGCGGCCACCCAGTTTTTCTCGCAGGTGCTGCGCAAGAAAGACGAGGCCTTCCTGATCGACTTCGGCGAGGAGTCCGAGTTGCTGCAGGATTACACCAACTCGGTGCGCCTGCTCACCGAGGGGCTGAACCAGTTGCGCGTTTCCTCGGGAGTGGGAGGCTTCGGGCCCGGGCCGGTGCCCACGGTGGGGCAACCGCGCGGCACGGTCCTGTACGAAGCCATTTACCTGGCGGCGGGCGAGAAGCTGCGAACCGAGGTGGGACGCAAGGTGATCGTGGTGATTACCGACGGCGTAGACGAGGGCAGCAGGGTGCCATTGAAGGACGCGCTCGAAGCCGCGCAGAAGGCCGACGCAGTGGTGTACAGCGTGGAGTACTCGGACCCTTCGGCTTACGGCGGCTGGGGATTCAGCATGGGCGCCGGCGGAGACTCGGCGCTGCACCAACTCTCCGACCCCACCGGCGGCCGGGTGTACCGGGTGGGACGGGGCAAGCCTCTGGACGCGGTCTTCAAGGAATTGTCGGACGAGATGCGCAGCCAGTACTCGATCGGCTACACGCCCCTCAACCCCGCCAAGGACGGCAGCTACCGCAAGCTGGAGATACGCCTGGCGAACAAGGACCTGAAGGCGCAGGCGCGCAAGGGATATTACGCCATCAAGCCGGAGGCCCGGACCCAGTGAGCGCTTCGCCGCGTCCGGCGAGATAGGTTTCCAGCATTTTTCGCAGCGGGGGCATGGGCTCCAGGCCGGCGAGCTCCATCTTGGCGTTGGAGAGCGCCGAGTACTTGGGGCGGCGGGCGGGAGTGCGGTACTCGCGCTCGTTGGTGGCGACCAGGGGCGCGGCGATGCCGGCGATCTCGAAGATGGCGCGGGCAAACTGAAACCACGAAATGGGGAATCCGCCGCCGATGTGGAACACGCCGGCCAGGCCGCGCTCCACCAGGTCGAGGGTACGGGCGGCCAGCAGCGGGGCGAATGTGGGGGATGCCACATGGTCTTCCACCACGCGGATGGGATGTCCCGAGGCGGCCAGGCGCAACATCAGCTCGACGAAGTTGCCGCGGGCGGTGTTCAGGGCGCCCAGTCCGAAAACTCCCGAGGTGCGCACGATCAGGGCGCTTTCCAGGTAGGCGTGAGCATACATCTCGCCGGCCAGCTTGGAGACGGCATAGGCGCTGAGGGGATGGGTGGGATCGTCCTCGGCGTAAGGGTGTCGGGCGGCGCCGTCGAAGACGTGGTCGGTGGAGAAATGGACGAGCCGGGCGTCGGTCTGACGGCAGGCCATGGCCAGGTTGCGCACGGCCAGGGCATTCACCAGGAAGGCCGCCTGGGGCTCCTGTTCGGCGACATCCACCTGGTTGTAGGCCGCGGCGTTGAAGACCACGGAGGGATCCGACCGGGTCAAGGCATTCTCCACCGCCTGGGGCTGGGTGATGTCGACGTGGGAGCGGTCCCAGGCAGCCACGGCGTATTGGCGCGCGCGCAACTCCCGGACCAGTTCGACTCCCAATTGTCCGGCTGCGCCGAAGACTACCGCTGTGCGTTTCATAGGGGAACTTCACAGGATAGCGCAAGGGCCGAAGAGCCGCAGGGGCGGGGAGACGGGCGAGGAGACCGGCTGCCAAGGCGAAGTGCGGCCTTGGTAAACTCCTGCACCGCGGCGCTGGGCCAGTCCACGCGGGCGCGGCCGGCCCGGAGCGGTTCGACGCTTCGCCAGCCCGCGCGCGCCGGGCTGCCGGTAGAGCGGTCTACGCTACGCAGCCCAAGCCCAGAGCGGCATTGATTACGACCTGCACATCCACGACGTTGACTACTCCGTCGCCGTTCAGGTCGTTGACCGCCGGGGTCACACCGAGGGCTTCGTTGATAATGAGCTGCACATCGACCACATTCGCAACGCCATCGTAGTTGATATCGCACGGGCTGACGGGGACGCCATTGATGGTCGCTATGGTCACGCCGCCGGTCCCGCTGCCAGGGTCGACCGGGTTAATGCTGGCTGTTTGGGAGACACCGCCGGTTGTGCCGTCGAAGGTCGACTTCCAGGTCCACGAATAGAGGCCGTGCGCGTTCCCCTGGTTGTCCACGCCGACAAGAGAGGTCGAAAACGCGACGAAGCCCCCGAACAGGTATGGGTCGGCGGGGTCGTCGACAAACGAAAGCGTGGTGCCGTCGGAACTTACTATGTATGGGAAGGAACATAGAGTACCGCCTAGCGGTATCGTGCAAATTCCGGAAGTTTCAACAAAGGACGAAGGGTAGTAAAACGGATAAGGATCATACGACGCAGGCTCATAGGTGTAAGACCCAGGTGGCGGATCGTAAAGAGGATTAGCCGGATTGGCCGTCAGGGGGCAGGTGTTGCAAGCCAGGTTTTGAGGGTTCAGAATATCGCCGGGGACGCGCGGGTAAAACGGGCTCGGGCTAGGGAGAGTGGTAATCTCCTGCTGCCAGTTGAAGTGGTCATAACCACAGGCAGTGGCGTACTGCTT